>JAEEGF010324072.1_pt1 | contig 12570 bp, 8 predicted proteins | sample 9134171 | NCBI WGS metagenome assembly JAEEGF01 (sample SAMN16246542, study PRJNA631951) | gut metagenome | biome: gut microbiome; feature: rumen; material: AP-attached | host: Bos | place: Iran: Karaj | collected 2018-10 | reverse complement strand
GACACGGAGCAGACTGGTGCCGCCCGCTTCTACTATGAACACCCCACGTTCAGCCAGCCCGACATGCGGCGCTTCGATGCCGGAGTGACCGCAGCCATCGGATACGAAATAGGCCGTCAGTGGGCCGCCGCCGTTACCGGCGATTTCGGATTGGCAAACGTCAGCCGCAGCGGAGCCAAGAACGTGGCTTTCCTGCTTCAGGTGGCATATAAATTCAGATGACACACGACGGCGCCCAAAAGCGGCGCCTTGTTCCGACGAAGCGGCGTCTCGAATTTTCGAGGCGCCGCTTCTGTTTTCAGAACGCTCTGCAGCGATCAGTTTCGGAATTGTCCCTCCGCAATGCGGCGGCACCACTTGCCTCCCAGCAGGCAATAAAGTCCCAGGAAGACCAGCGGAATGCTGAGTATCTGGCCCATGTTGAGCCACTGGCCGGCTTCGAAGTCCACCTGATCTTCCTTGATGAATTCGATGAGAATGCGGAACGTGAAAATGACCGTCAGGCAGAGTCCGAAGAAGAAACCTGAGCCCACGCGCTTCTTCTGATAGCGGTAGACGGCCAACATCACGAAGAAGAACGACAGATAGAATAGCGACTCGTAGAGCTGCGCCGGGTGACGGGGAAACGTCTCGCCGTTGTTCAGGAACACGAAGCCCCAGGGCAGGTCGGTGGGATAACCCACGATTTCGGAATTGAAGAGATTGCCCAGCCTGATGAACGCGGCACTCAGCGGTGTGGCCACGCCCATGTTGTCGAGCACACGCATCACGTTTACCTTGGTCTTCTTGCAGTAAAGCCAAATGGCCACGAAAAGGCCGAACACACCGCCGTGGCTCGACAAGCCTTCGTAGCCCACCATCTTCCACGAACCGTCGGCCATCTGCCGGATGGGCAGCAGCATCTGCACGGGATGGCTCAGGTAGAACACCGGCTCGTAGAACAGGCAATGGCCCAGACGCGCCCCCAGCAGGAGGAACACAAAACAGTAGAAAAACAGGGGCTCAAACTTTTCCTCAGGAATACGCTGGTCGCGGTAAAGACGGTGCATGTTCCAGTAAGCCAGCAGCAGGGCGCAGCACCAGCAGAGGGCATACCAGCGCACGGAATAACTGCCGATGGTGAACACCGCGGGGTCGGGCGACCAGTTGATGAAAGCCAACATAACCTTTTACTTTTCAGTTACACATTAAAGCGGAAGTGCATGATGTCGCCGTCCTGCACCACATAGTCTTTGCCTTCCACGTTCAGTTTGCCGGCTTCGCGCACCGCGCTCTCGCTGCCATACTGAATGTAGTCGTCATATTTGATGACTTCGGCGCGGATGAATCCCTTTTCGAAGTCGGTGTGGATGACTCCGGCACACTGCGGTGCTTTCCAGCCTTTGCGGTAGGTCCACGCCTTCACTTCCATTTCGCCGGCAGTGATGAACGTTTGCAGATTGAGCAGTGCATAGGCCTTTTTGATGAGACGGTTCACGCCGCTCTCCTCCAAGCCCAGTTCTTCAAGGAACATCTGCTTGTCTTCGTAAGACTCCAGTTCAGCGATGTCTTCTTCTGTTTTGGCGGCAATCACCATTGCCTCTGCGCCTTCCTCTGCAGCCATCTGTTCGATGCGCCGCGAGAAGTCGTTGCCCGACTTGGCCTCGGCTTCGCTCACGTTGCAGACATAGAGCACCGGCTTGGCCGTGAGCAAAAACAGGTTGCGCGCCGCGTCCTGCTCGTCTTTCGTCTCGAAGGTCACCACGCGGGCGTTCTTGCCCTGGTCGAGCACGGCCTTGTAGGCTTCGAGCACAGCCACTTCAATTTTTGCCTCCTTGTTGCCCGCAGCAGCCGCTTTCTGCTGCTTGGCCAGACGGCCTTCGATGGTTTCCAGGTCTTTCAGCTGCAGTTCCGTGTCGATGATTTCCTTGTCGCGTATGGGGTCGATGGTGCCGTCCACATGGGTGATGTTGTCGTCTTCGAAGCAGCGCAGCACGTGGATGATGGCATCCGTCTCGCGGATGTTGCCCAGGAACTTGTTGCCCAGGCCCTCGCCCTTGCTGGCGCCTTTCACCAGTCCGGCGATGTCCACAATCTCGCATGTGGCGGGAACCACACGGCCGGGGTGCACCAGTTCGGCCAGACGCGTCAGACGCTCGTCGGGCACGGTGATGACGCCCACGTTTGGCTCAATGGTGCAGAACGGGAAGTTTGCCGCCTGCGCCTTGGCATTACTCAAACAGTTGAACAACGTCGACTTACCCACATTGGGCAGTCCTACAATACCGCATTTCAGTGCCATATCTAAACCTGCAATTTCAATTTTGACGCAAAGGTAACCATTTTGCACGAAAAAAGCCGTGCGTTTTCCCTAAAATCGGAGTGTGCCGCGTTCTGGGGAAACAGAAGCGGGGCTTCGGCCAAACGAAACGGCTTTTCAAAAATCAGAAGCGGCGCCTCGGAATTCCGAAGCGCCGCTTCTGCCGTTTTTTCTTGTCCTCATTTATATATAAGGGTCGTGAGGCGGTCTTCACGGAAGATGTCGCGCGCCACGTCCATGAGGTCCTCGGCCGTGAGCGCACGGATTTTACGGATAGTGTCGTCCACGTCGCGGTGTTCGCCGTAGCGCGCAAAAGCCTTTCCCATCGCGATGGCGTAACTGCTGAAGTGATCGCAGTTGAGCAACAGCTGTCCCACCGTCTGCTTCTTCGCCGCTTTGAGACGGGCGGCGCTGAGCGGCTCTTCGCGCAGTTGGGCCAACTGGCGCAGCACCAGCGAACGGCAACGCTCCACGTCGTCCTCGTCGCAGCCGAAGTAAATGCTCCAGACGCCCGAGTCGCTGTAGTGGAACGACGAGCAGTCCACCGTATAAACCAGTCCGTGCTTCTCGCGCAGGCTTACGTTCAACAGAGAGTTCATGCCCGGTCCTCCCAACAGGTTGCTCAACAGAAAAAGCGCCTGGCGGTGCGGGTCCATGCGGCCGTAGCAGCGGTTGCCCATGACGACGTGGGCCTGATGCGTGTCGTGATGGGCCGTACGGTACTCTGGGACATAGTCGGGCAGCGGTTGCGGCACATCTTCGGCGACAGTGGCCGCCACATCGGCCGTGGCCTTTTCCGCCAACCGCACCACACGGTCGAAAGGCACATTGCCCAACACGTAAAACGTCACATTGCCGGGCACATAGTATTTCTTCGTGAAGCGCAGGGCGTCGCCGGTGGTGTATTGGCGCAGGCGGTCGGCCTGGCCCAGGATGTCGCGCCCCAAGGCGTGGCCCCGGAAGAGCATGGCCTCGAACTCGTCGTAAATGAGCTCGGCGGGCGAGTCGCGGTAACTGTCTATTTCGTCGATAATGACTTCCTTCTCCTTGTCCAGTTCGTGCTGGGGATAGGTACTGTGGAACACGATGTCGCAGAGCAGGTCGACGGCGCGCGGGAAATCCTCTTCCTGCACCGTGGCATAGTAGGCCGTTTCCTCCTTGTTGGTATAGGCGTTCAGATCGCCGCCCACGCGTTCCAGTCCGTTGCGGATGTGGCAGGCGCGACGGCGCACGGTGCCTTTGAACGTGGTGTGCTCACAGAAGTGGGCCAACCCGGAGTCGGCTTCGTCCTCGTTGCGTGTGCCGGCCCCGACGATGAGACCGCAGTAAACCACGCCCGTGGGACAGGGTTCCTGTATGATGCGAAGGCCATTGGCCAGTGTCGTTTGGTGAAATTCTCTCATTGCGGCTGCAAAATTATAAAAAATAGGCGTATCCGTTGCTCTTTTCGTTGAAAAAGGCGAAATTTGCAGACACATCGTAAAACCAAGAACCGGACCCAAGTTATGAAACACCCCATTGCCACCGAGGCCGCCCCTGCCGCCATCGGTCCTTACAGCCAGGCCGTACAGGCCGGCGGCACCGTGTACGTGTCGGGCCAACTGCCCATTGATCCCGCCACGGGCCAAATGGCCGAAGGCGGTGTGGCCGAACTGACACGCCAGTCGCTCACGAATATCCGCGCCATCCTCGCCGAAGCCGGCCTCACCATGGGCCACGTGGTCAAAACCACGGTCATGCTGGCCGACATGGCCGATTTTGCCGAGATGAACGCCGTATACGCCGAGTTTTTCACCGCTCCCTATCCCGCCCGTTCGGCTTTTGCCGTGAAAACCCTCCCCAAGGGCGCCCGTGTGGAGATAGAATGCATCGCTGTCAAATGATTGTCGCCCTTTTCTGCTCCTCATCCGACACATTGCCGTCCGATGTCGTGGCGGCAGCCGCCGAACTGGGACAGCGCATCGGCCGGGGAGGCCACACGTTGCTCTACGGCGGTGTGAACAAAGGACTCATGGAAGTGACGGCGCAGCACGTCAAAGCCAACGGCGGACGCGTCGTGGGCGTGGTGCCCCGATATATGATTGACCGCGGATTCGCAAGCACCCTGTTGGACAAATGCGTGCCATGTACCGACCTCGCCGAGCGCAAATCGCTGATGATGAAACTGGCCGACGCGTTCGTAGCCATGCCCGGAGGCGTAGGGACCCTCGACGAACTCATCAGCGTGGCGGCCGCGTCACAAGCCGGCGAACACGGCAAACCCCTTTACCTGCTCAACCTGCATCACTTCTGGGACGGCCTGGTGAAACTGCTCGGAGCCGCCGAAGCCGGAGGATATGCCCGCGAAGGCAGCGACGAACGCATGATGCTCGTGCCCTCGGTGACGACCCTGGCCGACGCCCTCGATTGGTGAGCCGGACTACAAGGAGGTCCGGGACGGGCGTGACGGGAAAAGCGTAAAAATTTTGACAGTTCACTAAACAAGGCCTACTTTCGCCGCCCAAAAGCGGCGTTTCGGGCCGCAGAAACGGCGTCTCGAAATTTCAAGACGCCGTTTCTAATTTGCCTTTCCTATTGCCCGATGAAAATCAGCGCGTTACAAAACAGCTAGTTTTGGAGTAAAAATCTTGACAAAAAAAGACGTCCCAAAAGATAAAATTGAGAAGAAAAGAAAAATTCTTCCTTCTTTTCTTGGTGCGTATATAACAATTTCCTAACTTTGCACAATCGATTGCGCAGATACCGACGGAACAGGAAGCCGACGAAAAGTAATAAAAAACGTCAAACTCCGCCTCTTTTTGAAATATTCGTACGGCTGAAATTCAGAAATGTTGGTAATTTTGCAAAGCGTGGTGTGGAAGCATCCGCAAAAAACAGAAACCGTTCAAAACCAAAACGAAACTAAATACAAACTGAATTACTAACTAAAACATTTCTGTAAATGAAGAAAATTTTACTTTCTCTCGTGCTGCTGTTTACCGGCAGCTTGTTGTGGAACACCGTTAGCGCGCAGTACTACATCCTGCCGCGTGCCAACGAGAACAATCCCGTCCTGTGGCAATGGACCACGGACGCCGAAAAAGTTCCAGAAGACTGGTTCGCTGTGGACTTTGACACAGACGAATGGGAGTGGGACACCGACGAAGCCGGCTTCGGCTACAGCACGTCCCTGTTCGTTGAAGGCGCCGTGCGCACGGCCTTGGACGACGCAACCACCACGTGCTGGATTCGCAAAAAGGTGACCTTCGACGTGGAAGACATCGCCAACCTGAGATTTGAACTTATTTGGGACGAAGACCCCGAAGTTTACTTCAACGGCGTGAAGGCATTCCAAGCCACCGGCTGGAAGGACAGAGACTACAACGACATCACTGCGAACATTTCGCAGGCTGCCTTGAAAGCCCTGAACCCGAAAGGTGAAAACACCATCGCCATCCACTTCATCAACAAGTCGGGCGGTTTCGGCCTGGACTTCGCCATCTTCTGCAACGAAGAGAGCGACGACCCCTACACCCGTCTGAGCTATCTGGTCGGCAAGTGCGAAGAGCGCCCCAACGCTTACCAGGCGGGCGAAGACCCCGGCTGCTATCCCGAGGATCTGGTTGTTGAATACGAAATCGCCCTTGCCGATGCACAGGATGCCCTCGAAAACGAAGACGACGATGCTATGACGAGCGCCTACAACACTCTGAAAGACATTCTCGACAGACTGGACGCAAACATGGTGCCTATCACCGACGGCCTGTACTACCTGAAAGGCGGTCCTAACCTGGTTGCAAAGCGCGGATACGACATCGGCATCCGTGGCGTGAACGACAACTCCCTGATGTGGGGTCCGTTCGACGGCATCAGCCCCGACCAAGTGTGGGAAATCAAACGTCTGGAAAGCGGCAACTTCAGCATCCAGAACTACGCCCTGAAGACTTACATCGGCTACATGAAGTCGGAAGCCTTCACCGAATGGCGCTTTGTCGACATGACCGAAGAACTTGAAGCCGAACAGGTGTTCAAGAGCGTGGGCGGCGGTGTTTGGTGGCTTGGCAACACCAAGCGCCCGAACAACGTCTACGGCTTCGACTGCTGGGGCGGCTCCGCCAGATCTTCTTATGTAGGTGCCCTCTCCGACACCAACGACGAAGTTTCGCAGTGGACCCTCGTCAAAGTGCCTGAGGATTCTCTCGCTATCATCAATCCCATCGCTGAACAGTATGGTCTCTCCGCCCGTCTGGAAGCTCTGCTCGACCCGGCCCTGACGGCCTACAACGCCTGCTTCACCTACGACACGGACTTCGACCATGCCCTCATCACAGATGCCAGCCAATTCAGCGCCAGTTCCAGCATGGACGGCCTCGAATTTGCCTCCCTCATCGACGTGAACAGTAAGGGTAACCTGAATAACACCACCGCCTGGGGTACGACAGTAAGCTCCGCCGGTATGACCGAGCACCAGTATCTGGAAGTGGCGTTCAAAGATCCTGTTGAAACCTTCACGCTGAAAGTAAACAAGGCTTCGCGCACCCCGGCCGGATACAGCTACAATAGCCAACAGATGCGTCCGCGCCGCGTCGTTATTTATGCTTCCAACACCGAGGAAGAATACGACAAGGAATGGACCAAGATTGAGGAATACTATCCCACCGTGCTGAGTTCCGCCACTTCCGATGAACACACCGTGGTGCTGGGTAAGCCCTACAAGTACCTCAAGTATTCCGTATTCGACACGGAAAGCCACTACCGCCAATGGAACTTCGTTTACTTCGTGCTGGGTGCCTTCCAGGCTTATCCCGCCACACCTAACGAAGAGTATTCGCAGTACACCTACATCCCCGGCATGAAGAGCGCCTGTGACGAACTTGCCACCCAGCTTGCCAACGCCCGTGAAAAGGTTTCTGCCAACACGGCCAAGGAAGAAGACATCACAGCCCTGAAGGCTGCCATCGACGGTGTGAGAGCCCTCATGGTCGACACCATGGAAATCTTCGCCAAGATACAGGAAGTTAAGGAATACTCCACAACCTTCGGCGCCGGTCTCGACTACGGTCAAGTGGAAGACAGCGACATGGATGCCATCAACGCTGCTCTCGAAGAGGCCGACAAGTGGGATCACAAGAAGCCTATGAAGGACGATATCGCCAAGCGTATCACTGACCTCGAAACTGCATTCCAGACATTCAAGGCCGCTCAGAAGAGCATCGAATTTGGCAAGTGGTACTATATCAGCAGCACCGACCAGAGCCGTGACGGTAACACCGATCCCGAAATGGGCGGAAGCATCTACCACACCATCGTCAACGGCAACGTGATGTATCCGGGCTCCAACAACTCGGCAGAACAGCGTCTGAAGAACGGCGTGGACAACCTGCGCCAGGGACACTACGACCGCGAGCTTGAAGACATCGACGACATCTACAACCCGTATCTCATGTGGCGCGCCGTCAACCTCGGCGACACAGCCATTGCCCTGCAGAACCGCGGTACCGGCACTTATATCGCCGTAACACGCAACAACAACCGTTGCAGCATGTCCGAGACTCCTGCTCCTTACGACATGCAGTTCGTAGCTCCGGGTGAAGTAAGATTCGTTTGCTCCGATCCGGCCAACACCGCCGGTTATGCTCTCTACGCAGCTTACGACCTCTACGTAGCCGGTAACGCTTCTGAACTGGGTAAGGACGAGCCCACCACGTGGACGTTCATTCCTGTTGAAGAAGACATCACTTCCGTGATGATTCCTGTCACCAACAACACGATTTCCATCATGACCCTGCCGTATGAGCAGCAGAGCTTCTCTTACATCAACGAAGACATGACCATGTACAGTGTCAAGGGTGTCAACGGCAAGGAATTCGGCGAAGAAAAGCTCATTCTCACACCGTATGGTGAAGACGATGTAGTGGCTGCCGGCGAACCGTTCATCCTCGTTGTCGGTGATCCCAACAACTTCGATCCTGAAAATGTTGAAGAAGTGGCTCTCGCAGTCATGGCTCCCGAAGCCTTCGCCACCGAAGCCCTGACGAAGAACGCTCTCGTAGGTGTTCTCCACGGTTTCACGCCGGGTGAAGAAGTTTATGGTTACTTCGAGAACAACGAGCTCAAGAGAACGCCTGACTACGAACCGTTCATCGAAGGCCACACCGGCTACATCGACCTGAGCAAGCTCTCCGCTGCCGAGGCCGAAGGTAACGACATCGAAGTCGGTCCTGCCGACAAGCTGCTCGAAGCTGTCAAGACGGCCATTGCCGTGAAGAACGCCGGAAGCAACGACGTTTACAGCATCGAAGGCAAGCTCGTAAGCAAGAACGGTGTGAAGAACCTGCAGAAGGGTATCTACATCGTTGGAAAGAAGAAAGTCGCTGTGAAATAACCGACAGCACATAAAGGTAAAGACTTTTCATCTTATGTTTGTGCGGTGCGTCCTCCAGGGCGCACCGCTTTTTTGCACCCGCAATCCACTTTTTCAGAATGGGCGCGGAGGCGGCGACTCCGGAAAACCGAAACGCCTTCTCAAAAACCCGAAACGGCGTCTCGAAAATTTGAAACGCCGCTTCGGGTTCCTTAAACCTTACGGTGCGGCGGCAACCTGGTTTTGTGAAAAACCTTTTTAAAATCATAAGAATAACGACGTTTCATCCGCCGGCACACCATTTTGCCAATTTTATTTGTACCTTTGTAGCTCAAGACGTACCAAACCGATTTTCGCATGAAACTGAAACGCATTTCAACTGTTGCCGTCGCCTGCACCCTGCTGGCTGCCATTCCCGCGGCCACGCAGGCCCAGGATGTTTACGCCAACATCGTCCGTAAGTCGGGCGACGCGGTATCCCTTCCCGTCGCCGCCAGCCAGAAGTTCTACTTCACCACAGAGTCGCCCAACGACTATGTCCGCGGCACCTACAAAGGGGCCTACGTGACCTTCACCGAAGAAAACCATTACAAGTGCGAGACCTTCTCGACCGACATGCCACAAGGCGCGGCCGGAGGAGCCTGCTTCGACGGAAAATACTACCAGTTCACGACCGGAGGCTACGCGGTCTACGACATCGCCACCGGTGAAAACGTAAAAGCCACGGTCACGCTGGCCAGCGCCCCGGACGTCAGTTTCAACAGCGTCGATTTCTCCAACACCACAAGCTACACCGGGGCAAACGGCGCTGCCGTGACAACCACGGTGCCGCTGGTCTATGCCACGGGGCTTGCCCCGGGCGGGACATCGCAGACGGTAAGCGTGATTGACATCGAAAACGACGCCCTGGTGGCCACCTACACCTTCGACAACCAGTCCGCCGGCAGCGTGATGGCCTGGGACTTCGCCGGAGGACGTTTCTGGCTCATCGGATACGCCGAGACCGAGGGCAACGCCCCCTATACCGTACAAGAATACCGCTTCAGCAGCGCCGACAGCCGCGGCTACGAGGAAGTGGGCGAACCCGTGCGGCTGCAGGAAACAAACATGACGGGAAAACTCGGCGACTGCAAATACCTCAACGGACACATCTACATCATCGAAGGAAACAGAATCCACGACTACCACATCGCGAAAAACAGCATAAACACTTCGCTGAACTTAACGACAATTACGCAACCCACCGCACTAGCCATCGTCCAGCAGGAACGCCGCTTCGTGACAACCAACGCCGAAGGTTGGACCAACGTGTTTGTGGCACCTTTCGCGTATAAGAAAAACGAGAACCAGCAGCAAGTGGTCAACATTACAAAAACCGACGGCACAACATTTTCCTCAAACGTCGACTGTCTCGAAGACCTCTACTACTCCACCGCTCCAGCCACCACAGCCGAAGGCGTGCTCACTTACGGGAAAAATCCAATCTATTTCGGCGAAACCTACTCCTTCCGGCACAAACGTCTCAGCACCGCGCCCGACATGTCCGACGCCGCCACATCGCAGACCATCAACGGAACAACCTACGAACTGTCGTCGAACGGCATCATCACTTACGGCAACTACAGCATCCCCACGGGACTGACGGGCACGAGCACATTCAAAGTAGATGCAGACAACCGCAAGTTCGTCATCGCCACAAGCGGAGGCACCTGCTACGACCTCATCTTCGACGACACGTTCATCTTCTCAGACGAGACCCCCGGTGAAGGCAACGTTGACAGTCTGGCGTTGGTCAATGCCAACTGGAACTGGCAGACCATCAGCGGCGAAGCCCGGTACGGCAAGGCGTCGTTCTCCTTTTTGTTCAATAGCGCCCAAACCATTTCCGTAATCCAATACCCCGAAGAGTCCTTCTCCACGTCCATCGTGTCCAAGACGGGCAGCGAAGCCAACGGCACGGACAAACTGGCAGCCGCAGCCGGGGCCAAGTGGGCCATCAACGGCAGTTACTTCAACATGACAACCTATGTGCCTGAAACGGCGCTGTGGCTCGACGGCGAGATGGTGTCCAACACCACCGACGAACACGTCACCCGTTGCACCGGCATCGTGGCATTCAAGGACGGAAAGATAGACTTCGACCGCTATGACGCCAAGACCACGAGTGACGCTCAACTGGCCGAATGGCAGAACCGCTACGACGCTTTCCTGGCTTCCGGCCACCTGCTCCGCCTCGACGGTGTGGAACAGTCGCCCTTTGCAGCCGTTACACAAGCCTTCGACGGCGTCAATCCCCGCTCCATGATTGGCGTCACGGCCGACCGCACCGTCTATATGGTAGTGGTTGACGGCCGCAAGAGCGGGACGGCTGACGGATTGACCATCCCGCAAATGGCCGCACTGGCCAAGTACCTCGGGCTCGTCGATGCCATCAACCTCGACGGCGGTGGTTCTTCCACACTGTGGGTACAGGGCAAAGGCGTCATCAATTCGCCCAGTGGCGGCTCCGTGCGCCGGGTGCCTAACATCATCATCGCAAAATAAGAAGGGAGGCCAATATGAAAAGAACATTCCTTACTCTATTTCTCGTTCTGACTGCTTTCACGGGCCATGCACAACTGAACACGTTGGAACTGGTGGTTACCCAAAACGGCCAGAACAAAAACTACGTGCTGTCTGACATCACGAAGATACACTTCGGCACCGACCGGCTGGAAGTCGTCACACCTTCGGGCACCGACGGTTACACTTACGCCTCCACGTCGGGCGTCATCCAGGAAGAGGGACACGTCCACAACTACGTCAACGGTTTCTGCACCTGCGCAACGGCACCTTACGAGGCGGCCACCAGGGGCAGCAGCGGCTACTATGAGATAAAGAATGGCGGAAACCTCTTCTGGTATGCCTCCAAAGTGACAGCGGGGGCAACCTACAATGCCCGTCTCACCGCCGACATTAATCTGGAAGAACGCCCGTGGACGCCCATGGGCAACAATGCCCATCCCTACACCGGCGCGTTCGACGGGCAGGGGCATGCCATCACCGGTCTCTACGTCAACCAAGACGACACCTACACGGGCTTCATCGGCTTGTGCAAGGGTACCAACGCCGTGAAGAACTTCAGCATCGCGGGCCGCATCATTTATACCGGCAACACGGCCGACGACTGTGTGGCCGGCGTGGTAGCTTGGGCGAACGGTAACAACCTGATAGAAGACGTGTGGTGCGCCGTGGACATCGAAACGCCCAACGCCACCAAGAACGTGCGCATTGCCGGCATCATCGCCCGCGAGGAAACACAGAGCACCGTCAACCGCTGCGTCTATTCCGGCACGGCCAACGGCTACGGCACGGCCATGCAGGTGGCCGGCATCCTGGGTATGGCCGGCTCGCCCGGCACCGGTGTCACCGTGTCGAACTGTCTGTTCGTCGGCACGCTCAAGACCACCAACAAAGGGGCCTATGTCGGCGGCATCGTCGGCTACATGGGCAAAGCCTCCTTCAGTTGCAAGAATAACCTGAGCATGGGCAACTACGACGTCCCCTCCGGCGCCACCCGCACCGGCGCCATCATCGGCAGTTGCAACAGCATTGTCAACGCCTCCATGTTTGTCAACAACTACCTGCTTTCCGGCCAAAGCGTCATCGGCACGTCACATGCTGCATCCTCCGCACCCACGGCCACTTCGGTCACCGCCGCCCAGCTGGCCGACGGCTCCATTGCGAGGGCGCTCGGCACCGACAACTGGATACAGGCGGGCGAGCACCCCGTGCCCTTGGCTTTTGCCCTGAGGGCTGACGTCAACCGCGACGGCACGGTCGACAGCGCCGACATTGTGGCCGTCATCAAGGAAATGCCCGACGGTGACACGAAAGCCGACGTCAACGGCGACGGGGCCATCGACTCGGCCGACATCGTGGCCGTTAT
>JAEEGF012393161.1_pt1 | contig 12571 bp, 8 predicted proteins | sample 9134171 | NCBI WGS metagenome assembly JAEEGF01 (sample SAMN16246542, study PRJNA631951) | gut metagenome | biome: gut microbiome; feature: rumen; material: AP-attached | host: Bos | place: Iran: Karaj | collected 2018-10 | reverse complement strand
CGAGATGATGCAGTTGGGCGATCTTTCCGCCGAGCGAGAACGGTTTCGCGTTGATGATGACAGATTGGCAGTTGTTGTTGATTGCCAACAGGTTGTCGTCGTCGTTTGTATTCAGTTTGAGATATTGAAAGTCGCAGACGCGTTTGCCTGGGCAGAAGCCTTTGACGGAGGCGTTGATGCAGACGTCCGAAATGGCGAGCGGCGTGTCTTGGAAGACGATGACATCCGCCACAGGGCCGAGCGTTTGGAGAAGGTCGGACCAGTTCTGCCATGTGTCCGCTGGCGAGAAAGCGACCCGCTGGCAGCCTTGCGAGAGGATGGCTTTTGCGGCGGCGCGGTTGGTGACATAGAGCTGCCAATCCGCCGTCAAATTGATGTTGCGGAGGCTCGCTCCCGTGTCGCTAAGTATTTGGAATGACGCGATATTGGTGGCTTCCCATTTCCGCCATCCTTCATGGTAGAGTTTCGCGACCAAGGCGGGATCGAAGGGATCTTCGTGATCGTTGCGGATGACCGTCGGCAGCGAGAGGCGGATTTTATTGCGTGTCCCGACGAGATGCGCGAGTTCATCCAACGTTTCCTCAACGTCTTCAGCAGGCGTACGTTGCAGGCTGAAAACGATTTCGTCCAGCTGTTGGAAGTCTTGTGGCGTAAAGAGATTCAGAAAATAGACGCGATCGATTTTTACGGACCAACGGATGGCTTGAGACGGTGCGATAACATCTGGTTTCCAATTGCTTATGGAGTCGCGAACTTGCTTGGTCAATGCACTGAAATCGTTGTCCAACGCTTCTTGGACATCTTCCGCCGAACGGCGGCGCAGTTCGTTGAGGATGGACGACGGGACGAACAGGGTGTCCGGATTATCGACGCGCAAGTCCGCCAGCGAAAAGGTCGTATCGCCCAAACGCGAGAAACTATCTTTGATGGATTGTTCCATACGTTCAGGATTTTTCGCGGCGGAGAGCGGCTGATCCATTTTCATGACCGTTTTGACGTCTTCCAATTCGCGTGGGCCTGCGCAGGGCTGCGCGAGAACGGTCAGTTCCGTCGGACGGATGGAAAGTTTGAAATAGACGGGAAAGCGTTCGCGGCATTGCGCGGGGCGCGGCGTCTCCCATGAATAGGCCTGCTTGACCTTTTGGGAGGAGTTGCAAGTGATTTTCGTCCCGACGGGAATGTCTGGATGTCCTTCCGGAAGAGAGACTTCGATGGTGTCGCCCGGTTGTGCTTCGAAGACGGACGACCATGATTCGACGTTTCGCTGCGCGAACAGCCGTATGTCGTTGACAGGGAAGCCGAAAGGCTTGTCCCGCGTGGAAAGTTCGATTTGCAAGCCGTCGTGTTTTTCCAGCGGCTGGCCTTTGATGGTGAAACGGACACGGTCCGGCGGGCCTGCGACGATTTCCGTGACGGTTCCGATCTCGATGCCGCGATGGCCGACGACATGCGTGTCCGTGATGCCCGCCTGACGGCGGTTTTTCAGATGGAACGGCGTCCACGGGCGGGAAAAAATTGTTTTGATGTCGGCTTCTGAACGTTGCTGTTCGCCTGGTTCAAATGTGCCGTCGAGAAGATTTCGGTAGAAATTGGTGACAGCGGCAACGTAGAGTGGCGTCTTTTTCCGGCCTTCGATTTTCAAGGAGGCGACCTTCGCCTTGCGGAGGGCGGGGAGGATATCTCCAACGGCCAAGTCCTTCATGGACATGGCGTTGCATGCTTCGCATGGACCATCTGGCCCTGCGATGTTGAACTTCTTACGGCAGATGTATGCGCATTCGCCGCGGTTGCCGGATTCGCCACGCAAAGCGGCGGAAAGTTGGCAGAGGCCGCTGTAGGAATAGCACAGGGCGCCGTGGATGAAAACTTCCACTTCGAGATTCGGAAGTTGCGCGATTTCCGTGATTTCCGGAATCGTCAGCTCACGCGACGCAACAACGCGCGTGAAGCCTAAATCACTGGCGTAGCGGGCCCCCTGAATGTTATGGATGGCCATCTGCGTGGAGGCGTGAAGCGTCAGTTCAGGGAAGTATTCCTGCACAAGCTGAAAGACGGCCCAGTCCTGCACAATGAGAGCATCTGGCTCCATGTCGCGAAGCCGCGCCAATGTGTCGATAAGCTCAGGCAGTTCGCGTTCCCTAACAAGCGTATTGACAGCGACATAGACTTTTCGCGGCCATTCCGGATTGTTGTGGGCGAGGCCGAGAATGGTTGAAAGATCGTCAAAGGAAAAATTATCCGCGTCTGCGCGGGCGGAGAAGTTCTGTAGGCCGAGATAGACGGCATCCGCGCCGTATTGGAATGCGGCGACGCCTGCTTCGAGATTGCCTGCTGGTGCGAGAAGTTCCATATTCAATTAATAATTAATAATTTACAATTAACAATTTACAATTATTCCATCATAGAAAGATAAAATACCCCATCTATAATGTAATATTTCAATTTAGAGTTGCGAATAATCCCATTTGAGGTGGAGCAATTTGCTTTTATTGAGGAACCACGAAAGGCACGAAATTTTGGTCCACAAAACACTCAAAACAAACAAAAAGCCTCGCCGCCGTCGCCCGTAATGCTGTTGATATTGTTATAAAATATGGATGGTGAATGAAAAAGGATCAGAGGAGGGCTCTGGCGGCTCGGCGGTTTGAAAAGCGCTTCGCGCAGAAAAAAGCGGTCATGTGGAATCTCTTCACAAGTAGAGAAAAAATGAAGGATTGTAGTGCGATGGCCTATGCTTTTTCAGCCATGAAAGTGGAATATACTATAAAAAACAATTATATTAATAAATTTACAAGTAATATACAAGCTGAAAGTGGAAGGCAAAAAGGCTTGCCTGATAATTAAAATTATTAAATAACAATAAGTTATCATCATATAGGAGTCAAACAATGAGTGTCAGAGTACGTTTCGCCCCGTCGCCGACGGGACAGGTTCATATCGGAAACATCCGTGCGGCTATCTTCAACTGGCTGTTCGCACGTCATGAAAAAGGCACGTTCCTTCTTCGAATTGAAGATACAGATTTGGAGCGTTCAACGCCTGAAGCGATCAAGACTTTGTTGGAAGTGATGGAATGGCTCGGTTTGGATTTCGACGAGAAACCGCCGCTATATCAGACATCGCAGGTCAGCAAGCATCTTGCGGCAGTCCAGAAGCTTCTGGATCAAGGAGATGCGTATAAGGATGCGAAGGGCGGCGGCGGCGAAGCCGTGCTGTTCAAGATTCCATGGCATGCGGAAAACGTGCCCGGCGTGCATGAAGTCGGTCCGGCGGAAATCGCCGTCCATCCGGAGACGCCTGTCGTCATCAGCTATAAAGGTGTCGATTATGCGGCGCTTTCATCGAAGGGCAAAGCAGCGCCAGGCGGTGGTGCATTGGCTGGTTTTAAGGATTTGCAAGTCCTTGATGCGGAAGGAAAAGTGCTGTTTGATATCCGTGGGAAGGAAGAGGCTGTTCTAAAAGGCGAACTCGTCCAGACGATCGAAGGCGCGGCGAAGCTTTGCTTCACGCGCCGTGCCATCACCTATCATGATTTGGTCAAAGGCGACATGACGAAGCCGTTGGACGGCATGAAGGACGTCGTCATCGTCCGTAGTGACGGCAGCCCTGTGTTCCACATCGCGAACGTCGTCGATGACATCACGCAGAAAGTGACGCACATCATCCGTGGCGACGACCATGTGGAGAACACATTCCGCCACATCATGATGTTCCATTGTCTAGGCGCACCCGTGCCGCAGTATGGCCATCTGCCGATGATCGTGAATGCGGCAGGCAAGCCGTATAGCAAACGTGACGGCGACGCATTCGTCGGCGATTTCAAAGACAAAGGCTTCTTGGCGGACACGATGGTGAACTATCTGGCGTTGCTCGGTTGGAATCCAGGCGACGAACGCGAGAAGATGAGCCGCGAAGAGCTCGTCGAAGCGTTCTCGTTGGATCGCTGCCAGCATACGCCTGCGCAGATGGACATCCAGAAGATGACGAATCTGAACGGACAGTATCTGGCCGAAATGGAAATCGGCAAGTTCACGGAGATGTGCAAGTCCTATCTGGCGGTCTATGATTGGGGCCAGAACATTCAGCCAGAATATCTTGCAAAAGTCTGCACGCTCATGCAGAGCCGTTTGAAGAAATTCGCGGACGTGGAGCAGTGGAAGTACTTCTTCGTCGAGACGCCGGACTACGATGAAAAGAATCTCGCGAAGCAGTTCAAAGACGACTCCGTGAAAGCTGCTTTGAAGGAACTGGAAAGCGCGTTGGCGGGCTGTGATTTCACGGCGGCGGCCATTGAAGCGGCAATCCATGCGACGACAGAGAAGCTCGGCATGGGGCAGGGCAAGTTGAACCAGCCGTTGCGTGCGGCGGTGACGGGCGTCGGCGTCGGCGCAGGCATCTACGAGACGCTGGAACTGCTTGGTAAAGACTTGTCGATGAGACGTTTGGATGCATTTTTCAAGCGTTAATCCAAAAATAGAAAAATAGCGTAAGATACGGAAAGAAGGAGGATTGCATCATGGGATTGCCAGTTGTAGCGATTGTGGGGAGGCCGAATGTCGGTAAGTCGGCATTGTTCAATTATATTTTGTCAAAGCGTCTGTCGATCGTGCATGAGCAGAGCGGCGTGACGCGTGATCCGGTCATGTCGCCATGCGAACATTACGGACGGAAGTTCCTATTGGTCGATACGGGCGGCTTGGGCACGCATCCGAAGGAGAAAAAGGTCGATCTGTTTGACGGAATGATCCGTGAGCAGGTCATGAAAGTCGTTGAGGATGCGACAGTTCTAATTTGGGTCGTGAATTGTCAAGAAGGCATCACGCCGCAAGACGAAGAAGTCGCCGATTTTCTTCACAAGACAGGGAAGACCGTCGTGGTCGCTGCGAACAAGGCGGATAACGACACGGTTCGCAAACAAGCTTTCGGACTGTTCGCACCGTTGGGCTATCTGGACATCCACGCCGTCAGCTGTACACACACACATGGCGCGGGGCTGTTGATGGACGCTGTTGTCGAACATCTTCCAAAACAAGAGGAAGATGCTGAAACAGAAGGAGAAGCGAAGGAGCCGAAACGGCTGAAGATCGCCGTTGTTGGCCGCCCGAATGTCGGTAAATCATCACTTGTGAACCGTCTGTTGGGCAACAACCGCGTCATGGTCAGTGACATACCGGGCACGACGCGCGACGCGATTGACGTTCCAGTCGATCTGAAATACGGCGATGAAATTCTGCCTGCGACGATCATCGACACGGCAGGTATGCGCCGCAAGAAGCAGATTGATTCCGTTGTGGAATTTTTCAGTCTGTCCCGTTCGGAAACGGCCATCAAACGGGCCGACATCGTGTTGTTCATGATCGACGCGACGGATCCGTGCACGACGCAGGAATGCCGCATCGGCCGCGTGATCTGTGACGCGCGGAAATGCTGCATCATGCTTGCGAACAAATGGGATGTGGCGGGTAAGAACATGAAAGAGAAGGAGTTCATCGAATTGGTTCGTGAACGCATGCCGTTCATGAATCATGCGCCGTTGCATATCATTTCCGCGTTGAAAGGCTATCGTTTGAAGGGCATCGTCGGCCATCTATTGCATGTTCGCGAACAGATGGGCGTGATGATTCCGACGGGCGTGTTCAACCAATTCCTGCAGGATACGTTCGCGCGGACGCCGCCGCCGATGTCGGGCACGAAACGTTTCAAATGCTACTATGGCACGATGAAGCAGAACAATCCGCCGAAATTCGTGCTGTTCTGCAACAAACGGTCGTTGTGTCCCGCGCATTATATGCAGTTCCTGCAGAATCAGATACGTGATGCCTTCTTCCCAGAGGCGGGCCTGCCGATCGTCATGGACATGCGTGAACGTGCGACGATTGAAGAGTCGGACGATACACGCAAGACGATTGCCGGCGTGAAACGCGCGAAGGAGAAGGAATATCAAGAGGAACATCGCCGCGTGCAGAGACGCAAGGGATATATAAAGAAAGGTTGAAAGCCCTCTCCGCCACTATCGCGTTACCTCCCCCAGAGAGGGAGGCAAAGCTTGCCGTCATTAGCCATTAGCAAATAGCCGAAGCTTGGCTTCGGCTATTTAGCAGGCTGTTGTGCCTGCTTGAGAAGTTCATGAGTCTTAGTGAGCATGGCGTTGACGGCGTTCCGCTTGAGAGCCGCCAGTTCGGTGCGCTGTTTCCGAAGAGCCGTAATGGTGGTCTCGTAGGAGGCGGCGATGGGCGGTTCGTCCGATTTGATGAGCGTGGCAGGATCTTCATCGAAATTGTGAAGACTGCAAAGGACATGGCAGTAGGCCCATTGCTCGACGGCATCCGCGAGGGCGCCGTCCTGCGCGAAGCGGTCTGCGCGGGTCGCCAGATAGTTCGGGAACTGGTTGATGTGGTAAAGTAGCTTAAGCGCAAATACTTGCAATGAGTCTTTGCGGGCCCAGTCAAGCATTTCGGCGGTTGTCCAAATGCGATCCTGCTTCAATGGCGGCAGAGCATCCGGAACTTTCAATTTGTCAAGATCATAAACGGTGACGACATCCGCGACTTTGATATCGTTGAACGGATGGGACTCCTCCACGATGAAACGTTTCGGATAGAATTCATTGACATCGACGGTCGTCGTGAAGCCTGGGCCGCGGACGCTGATGAATACACGGATGTGGGCCTGCCGTTCGATTTCACGGATGTGGACGAGCTGTTCGATAACTTCCTGCGTGAAAATGTCTTTCGGTTGCTGACTATCCTTTTGGAATTCCGGATTGGCCATGCGTTTCACTTCGCCCCAGCGGCGGGCGGTGCGGAAGGCCTGCCGTTCCGTCGTGGCTGAGCCGTCATAGTCCGCGACGACGCCGTTGTGGAGGACGTATCCGAGCGGCGTTAGCGGCATGCCCGGCTCCGCGATGACGACCGTCTTGTCCAGCCCGAAGGCGATGATAAGTGCTTGCAACGCATTGGTAACGTCCCGCGTGTAGGTGAGTCCGAGGCCCGGCTGGCCGGATTCCATGTCTTTGATGGAGACCGTCTGCGTGAGCTGTTTTTCAATGATGACGCGGGTGGATTTCTTGCAAATGTCGTCTGTTTTTTTGACGATGTCCGCGAATGCGCTTTCATCCGTCGCGTCCGCCATGGAAATGATGTTCTGCAACATGAGGCAGAGGGCGACGGCCTGGCCATGACGCTGCCCGATGTCGGCGTCCTTTTCCGCAATGGCGAGCAGATATTCGGCGGCGTCTGGCAGGATGGTTTTCAGTTGCTTCTGAAGACTTTGGCGGAGTGGTTTCGCGAGTGGCGTGGTGCCGTCGTTATCGGTTACAAGAGAGTAGAGGGCGTAATCCGCATCCGCCTTGACGTCCAGTTCATGAACGGCGGCTTGATAGACGAGAGTCGCGCCCCAGAAGTCCGCCTTTTTGGCAAGTTCGGTCATTTCCTTCTGACAGGATGCGAGCCGCAGGTCGCGCATTTTGGAGACTGTTTCGCGGAGCTTTCCTGCGGAGAGATTCAATGCGTTTTTGAAGCGATCATCCGCGTGCCATTTTTTCAGATTGGTGGACATGGCGAGTTCGGCGGACGTCAGCAACTGTTTGAAATTAGGCGCGTTCTGCTTGGAGGCGAGCAACTTGAGCTGTTCTTCCGCCTTGGCGATGGCGTGGTTCAGACAGACGACGGGCTGTTCGGCGAAACGCTTCGAAAGGAGCGGAACAGTCGTTTCATCACCGATGACGGAGAGCGGTTTTTCAGGCAGTTCGGCGATGGTCTTGCCAAGCAGTTCGAGAGCCTCCGCTTGACCATCCGCCTTGTTCAGCTGCTCTGCTTTTTGCAAGGCTTCAAGAATGGTTTTCTTCAGGGCGATGTCAGTCTCGACGGTTTTGATCTGTGTGAGAAGGCCCTGTCGATCAAGATTGGCGGCATCTGGAACGATGAGCTTGCGGTTCTGCGACCAGACGACGAAATCGGTCTTGCCATAGCGTGATTTGGGGCTCCAGAAGGCATCATTTTGGCATTCTTCTGCGGGTACGGTGATCTGATGTTCCGCGAGAAGGAGCGCTTTCGAATTGCGGACGATGGCGTCCAGACGATCCCAGTCCGTCCTGCCGGCAAGTTGTTTGGGAGTGGCTGTGACGACATGTTCCATGTCGTTCTGCAAGAGTGGCGAACCGACTTTTAGCAGGGCGGCTTTCCACTGTTCATTGAGGTCGTTCTGCGCCTTCGCCTTGGCGTTGGCGACGGCTTCGCTCCAACTGCGTGGCGGATTGAGTTCGGCGTTGGCCTCCTCATACCACGTCATCAACGAGAAGATGGCCTCCGGCGATGCCGCGTGGGAGGTCTGCGTCTGGAGGACGCCGCCGACACGGGAGAAGCCCGGCGGCAAGTCCGCCGTGCGGCAGCCGGTAATGACGGCTGCCAAAACGGCTAGCAGAATGAACAGAGAAACGTTTTTCATTATGATTTATGACAGAAACTTATTGGCGCTTCTGTCGTTTTGGTCGCTTTGTCGCTGAAAGAAAGATTGTTGCGAATCAAGCAATGTCAGTTTTTCTTGACGGTGTAGATATGGTCGCGTTTGGTAAGGACTTCTATATTGAACTGAATGGTCTTGCGCGGTGCTCCTTCGCGTTGCGCGCCAAGGGCTTCGATGCGGTCGAGAGTGTCCAGACCTTTGATGACTTTTCCGAAAACGGCATGCTTTCCGTCAAGATGCGGGGTGGGGCCGAAGCAGATGAAGAACTGGGAGCCGTTGGTGTTTTTGCCGGAATTGGCCATGGAAAGGATGCCGCGGGCGTTGTGTTTGAGCTTCGGGGAGAATTCGTCATTAAAGCTGTAGCCTGGTCCGCCAGTGCCGGGCTGGCCACCCATGAGATTCCGTTTGGAGTAGGGGCAGCCGCCTTGAGCCATGAAGCCTTTCACGACTCGGTGGAACGTCATGCCTTTATAGAAGCCTTGTTCCGCAAGCGAGATCATATTGGCGACGGTGTTCGGGACTTCGTCTTCATACAGTTCAGCGATCATGTCGCCTTCGGAAGTGGCGATGCGGATGGTAGGATTGGCTTTTGCCACGATTTTTTCGCCGTTGATTTCCTCTATGTCCGTCATGGAAAATTGGAAGATATTTTCGCCGACGACGATTGTGACGTTGTTATTGTTGATTCTGGCAGTACCTTCGTAGGTTTTACCGTTCTTCAACTTGACGAGATCTGCGGAAAGTGTGACGGCGGCGAGGAGGAAAAGCAACAACAGTTTTTTCATAGTGGTTCCGATGATGGTAGGTATTATTAAATAAGGAATGGAAAAAACATAATTTAATGTTTTTTGCCATAATCGCAAGTCTGGGGAAGGGACGAAAAGAACAAAAGGGACGAAAGGATGTTATTCGTGGTTTTTGATGGATCTGCGGCGAAGAGCGACGATACAGGCGATGATAAGATACGTCGCAACAGCTAGTTCCACAATGGTCGCGCCGACAGGCCAGTCCGCCTGATAGCTGACAATCAGTCCGCCATAGCAGAAAAACAAGCAGAAGATGGTTCCCCATAGCATGACCATCGCCATGCGTTTTGCAAAATGGGCGGCCGTCGCGGCGGGAATGACTAATAGCACGATAACAAGCACGATGCCAACGACTTGCGCAAGAAGCACGACCGTCAAGGCGACAAGCAAATGCAGCGTGAATGAGACGGCGGCGGTTGATACGCCGCGCAGATAGAGCGTCTCTTCGTTGAAGCAGAGCGCGAGAAAACGGTTGCGGAAAAGAAGCACGGTGATGGCAATGACGACGGTCATAATTGCCATGATGACAAGATCTTCCGTCGAAACCAGCAGGATGCTTCCGAAAAGATAACTTGTCAAGTCTTCCGAATATCCGGGCGTGATAGCAATGAAGGAGAGGCCGACGGCTACGCCAAGCGTCCAGATGGCGCTGAGAACGGTGTCTTGCCGCATGCGGTTCTTTAGGGTGAGCGTGCTGATGGCGATGGCGGAAAGGATGGCGGCGAGCAGGGCACCAATGATCGTGGAGAACCACGTCAGCCCATGGGCGATTTGGAGATAGCGGGCCAGACCGATGCCGCCGAGCAACGAATGTGACACGGCGCCAATGAGATAGCTCTGGCGACGGGCGACAACGTAGCTTCCGATGATGCCGCAGGCGACGGATGCCAGCAGAATGGCGAACACCGTCCGCTTCAGATAGTCGAATTCGATGAAATCTTGTATGAAAATCATTCTTATGGAATATGTTGGAAAAATCAATGATGGTGCGGATGGATCTGCTCGTCCGACTTCTTTCCGTTGATGACGGGGCATTGCTGGTGGATGAGGCGGATCCATCCGGTCGGATCGTCTGCGACACTTTGCACGTCTTGTATGCGGTGCATATCGACGGTCTGGTTGACGCAGATGACATGCGAGACGAATTTTGAGACGAGCGAGAGATTATGGGAGACGAGCAGAATGGTCACATGGCGGTTGAGGTCGCCGAGCAGTTCGAATAACTGCGTGGCGTTCTCTTGGTCAAGATTGGCGGCTGGTTCGTCTAAAAGGAGAAGCTGTGGTTCGGAAACGAGGGCTTGCGCGATGAGAACGCGTTGCCGCTGACCACCAGAAAGTTCTGCGAATGAACTCGTTGCGGAATCTTCCATGCCGACGTCATGGAGACGTTGCAACGCTTTGTCACGGTCGTCTTTTCGATAACCGCCGAAGAAATGTCGTTCAACGCGGCCCATGAGGACAATGTCGAGCGCGGTCGCAGGGAAGTTCGGATCGAAGAGGATGGCTTGCGGAACATAGCCGATTTTCTTTCTGGCGAGTTGCGGCTCATGGCCGAACACTTTGATATCACCGTGTTTAGGCGTTAGCAGACCGAGAATCAGCTTGAGTAGCGTCGTTTTGCCTCCGCCATTCGGGCCGACCATCGCCGCGAACATGCCTTCCGCGATCTCGAGACTGACGTCATGGAGGATTTCTCTAGCGTCGTAGGAGAAACAGAGGTGGTTGATGGAAATGATGGAAGAATTGTCCACGGGAAACGATGTTTGGAAAATACAGGTTGAAACGCCGCCGCATTGGCGAAAACAATAATAAAATATGGCGTGAAAATTGTCTAAGTCAAGTAAGAAGGTGTATATTATTGAAGATGGCGTTTGCCTTTGCCCAACGGCGGGACGCCGATGGGACTTCCTTCCCGCTGGCGGGACGCACGCGGGACCACCCGTTAGGAGAGAGAGTTAGAGGAATATAGTATGACACATGAAGAACTTTTAAAGAAAGTTGCCGAGGCGAAGAAGCGCCTTGAGCACTTAAGGGGGTTTCTTTGACGTCGCCACGAAGCGTGAGAAACTAGCGCTTCTGGAGGCGAAAATGGGCCGCCCGGATTTCTGGGACCATCCGGAAAGTGCGCAGCAGACGGTCGCGGATCTAAGCGCCGTGAAAGGCGTCGTGGAGCCGTTCGACAAGATGGCGGGGCGCGTCGGTGACTTTGAAGTATTAGCTGAACTGGCCGAAATGGAAGGCGACGATTCTGCGCTCTATACGGAGGCGGACGGCACGTGGGAGCAGCTTGCGGAAGATATGAACAAGCTGGAACTTGTGAGTTTCCTTTCCGGCGAGATGGACCGCAAGAATGCGATCATGACGATCATTCCTGGCGCAGGCGGAACGGAAGCATGTGACTGGTGCTCAATGCTTTACCGCATGTACACGCATTGGTTTGACAAGCGTGGCTTCAAATACGAGACGGTCGATATCATGCCTGGAGATGAAGCGGGGCTGAAGCTTGTGACGATGACGGTCACCGGCGAGTTCGCATACGGCTATCTGAAAGGCGAAAAAGGCGTCCATCGTCTGGTTCGCATTTCGCCGTTCGACGCGAACAAACGCCGCCACACGTCGTTTACGTCCGTCGATGTCCTGCCGGAAGTCGATGACGACATAAAGATCGACATTGCAGAATCGGATTTGCGCATCGACACGTTCCGCGCGTCTGGCGCGGGCGGTCAGCACATCAATAGAACGGACTCGGCGGTGCGTATCACCCATCTTCCGACGAACATCGTCGTAACCTGCCAGAGCGAACGTTCGCAGCATAAGAACAAGGCGAATGCCATGCGCATTCTGCGTGCGCGTCTGTACGATCTGGAAGACAGCAAGCGTCGGGCGAACATCGCGGCGGAATCCGCTGCGAAGGGCGACAACGCGTGGGGCAACCAAATCCGTTCATATGTCGTGCAGCCTTACCAGATGGTGAAGGATCTGCGGACGGACGCGGAGACGAGCAACATCGGCGCCGTGCTCGATGGCGATCTGGATATGTTCGCGGAGGCCTATCTGCGGACAGGCGGCGGACATGCCGTGTCCGACGCCGATCTGGAATAGCTAAAAGCTTAAAGTAGAAGAGAAAGGGACAAAAGGGACGGAGAGAGAGTTTTGCAGAGTTTTTTTCAATAATTTATTTATAGTATAGGCTTCGCAAGGAAGCCTGTCCAACAGGAACAGCAACAGGAGAAAAGCAATGGCTTGTAAGTGTGAAGTGTTCAAGAAGGCGATTGATACGGTCAGACTGCTGTCGGCCGACG
>JAEEGF011144637.1_pt1 | contig 12572 bp, 10 predicted proteins | sample 9134171 | NCBI WGS metagenome assembly JAEEGF01 (sample SAMN16246542, study PRJNA631951) | gut metagenome | biome: gut microbiome; feature: rumen; material: AP-attached | host: Bos | place: Iran: Karaj | collected 2018-10 | reverse complement strand
CCCCCGCCACAGCACGTGCCAACAATGTCTTTCCCGTACCCGGAGGGCCAAAAAGCAACACGCCTTTCGGAATCCGTGCGCCAAGATCGTTGAATTTTTTAGGCTGCCGCAGGAACTCCACTACCTCTTCCAGTTCCTGTTTCGCCTCGTCCGCCCCGGCCACGTCGCCGAAATTCACTTTGACCTTGTCCGCGCCGCTCATGCGCGCATGACTGCGGCCGAAAGACATCATGCGGCCGCCGCCGCCCTGCGTCTGCTGCATGATGAAGAACCAAACGCCTACTAAGAGCAGAATGGGGAGCACCGAAGAAATTACAGCCGTCCACCAAGGCGGTTCCGGCGGATTTTTCGCCCGAATCTCGACGTTCTTTTCCTGCAGCCGTTTCATAAGAGTAGCGTCGTCGTTCGGCGCGTCCGGCGTCACGGTGGTGAACTCCGTCCCGTCCGTCAGAACGCCTTCGATGACGTTGTTCATCATCGTGACCTTCGCCACTTCGCCCTTGTCCACTTCCTGCAGGAAAGCGGAATATCCCATCTCCTGCTTTGTAGTGGTCTTGACGGAAAAATAGTCGATAAACGTAATGGCGATAAAAATAATCAGCAAATAGAAGCCGATATTTCTCATAAACCGATTCAACAAACATATCCCCCTTCCCCTGCCGGGAAGAAATCAATTCAAGCATTCATATTATTATATCATCAAACCGCCAAGCATACAATTAAGAATATATTTCCGGCTTCAGGACGCCGATGCAGGGGAGATTCCGATAATGCTCCGCATAATCGAGGCCGTAGCCGACGAGGAACTCGTCCGGTACCTCCCAGCCGCAGTAATCAATCTTCACGTCGACCTCCCGCCGCGCGGGCTTCGAGAGCAGCGCGCAGAGCTTTAAACTGGCGGGCTTGCGCGTTTCGAGCAGCGCGAACAGGTTGCTCATCGTAACGCCGGAATCAATGATATCCTCGCAAATGATTACATGCCGGTCCCTGACGTCGGTGTCCAAATCTTTACGGATTTTGACCGTTCCGCTGGTCTTTGTGCCCGCCCCGTAGCTCGATACGACCATAAAGTCAATCTGCAGCGGCGTCTCGATTTTTCGGACGATATCCGTCGTGAACACGGACGCGCCCTTCAGGATTCCGACGACGAGCGGATTTTTGCCCGCGTAGTCCCGCGTCAGCTCCGCCCCCAGCTCCGCGACCCGTGTTGCGATCTGTTCCTCCGTGAAAAGCACGCTCTTCAAATCATCTGTCATCATGTCCGGTTCTCCCCTTTTGTGTGTCGTGTATCGTCCCATACAAGGCGAAGCGCGGCGGCGCGTTTCGTATCGTTTGTGACAAGCGCAATCGCCGCCCGCCGAATGCCCCCAACCCAAAATATCTCTCCGCCCGCCGAAAAAATCGGCACGCGGTCACGGAATTCCCGCGGCACTTTTTTGTCGATCAGGAGGTCCTTTACCTTTTGCCGTCCGCCGCTTTCGAGCCGAAAAGAATCGCCGTCGCGTCTTTTTCGCACGACCAGAGGCTGCTCCAACGTATCGACGTCGACGACGGCTGCCGACACATCAGGAAGCTCATCTCCCTGCTTCCACGGCGAAGCGCAGATCGTCAGGCCTATGGCCTCAATCCGTGTAGAACCTGAAAGGGACAGGTTTGTCTCTTCCCATTCCTGCGAAGCTTCCGCCGTCTTACGGAAAAGCACCTCGTCATACCGGCACTCCGCAATTTGGTTTTGCGGCAGCGCCAAACGCTTCCCGGTTTCACTGCATTGGCAGAACTCGTCAAGGCTTTCGTAATGCGAATGAAAAAGGCTCTGCCGCAATCCAATTTCTTCCGCCAACCGACGTAAAAGGGCTTTCCGAACGGCAGCGGGCTGCGCCCGATACGCTTCCCGCCGGAGGAGAAACGCCCCATCCCGGCGTTCCGCCACGTCTTCCCATACCTCGTCCACCGACTGCTCCAGAAAATCAACAATCTCCGCCTCCGCGTCAGCCAGTCGGCACAACGCGTCGTCGACGGACGGGCTGTATCGGCGAAGCGCGGGCAAGATCTCCAAACGTACGCGATTTCGCGCGGCGTCGGCCTGAAAATTCGTCTCATCCCATCGCGGCTCCAAGCCCGTTTCTTCCAAATATCGCAAAATATCCTGCCGCGAGGCGAAAAGCAACGGACGGATTCGATTGCCCCGCCGCGGACGCATGCCCGCGAGCCCGTCAACGCCGCTTCCCCGTAACAAATGCATCAAAACCGTTTCCGCCTGATCGCCCGCATGATGCCCCGTCGCGATGAGAGAGTTTTCTCCCATTGCCTGCGCTACATTTTCCAAAAAAGCGTATCGACGAGCCCTCGCCGCCGTCTCCAACGAAAGACCTTCTCTTGCGGCATAGGCGGGAATATCCTCGCGAACGACGTCGCACGGAACCCCGTGCTCCTCTGCGAAAGCTTGCACAAAGCGGGCGTCGGTCAGAGAATCCGCGCCCCGTATCCCGTGCTCAAAATGCGCGATTCGAAGCGAAAGACGCCACTTATCCCGAAGCGCCAACAGAACCGACGCCAACGCCAAAGAATCGGGACCTCCCGAACAAGCGACAACGATACGGCTGCCCACAGAAAAAATCTCATGCCGTCTCACAAAAGCGTCCGCGCGGCTCTCAAACTCCATTTGCATTCTCCCGTAAACCAAGAAAAGCACTCTTTTCAGAGTGCTTTGTTTTATCTGTCAGCCGGAACGTCTGGAGCCGCGACCGCCCCGCTTGGAATCCGTTTTCCTGCGAAGATCGGTCAGCCGTTCGTCGCTGTCCTTCAGGAACTTGGAGAGCTTGTCCTCGAAGGAAACGGGGCCTGCCGGGTAACGTCCCGCCGGTCTGCCGCGGAAATTGTTGCTGACAGGACGGCGCGCCGGATTCGCAGATTGTGCTGGCGCTCCTTCCGGAACCTCCGGCTTCTTAGGCTGCAAACGCTTTATCGAAAGACCGATTTTGCCGTGATCATCCACACTCAAAATTTTGACTTTGACTTTTTGTCCCACCTTCAAAAAGTCTTTGACGTCGTTTACATAAACGTCCGCAACTTCCGAGATATGGACAAGTCCCACCTTTCCGTCCGTCAAATCGACGAATGCGCCAAACTTTGTAATGCCGGTGACCGTTCCTTCCACCACGCCGCCAACTTCAATCGACAAAATCGTTCCTCCTCAAAGTAATTATAAAACATGAATCTTTTTGAAATCCGATTTATTATACTCTTGCCGCTCCATGCCTGTCAACGGCGAAACGGTCATTTCTTGCCCGGAATATAAGGCATTTCTCCCTGACGCGTCATACCCAATTCTTCCCGAGCGACTTTCTCGATGAACTCCGGCTTGTCCATGCTGTCGCGCTCTTTTTTCAGTTCCGCATTGCGAGCCCGCGCTTCTTCCAGTCTCGTAACCGCCACAGCACGATCGTCCGCAACCTCGTCCAAATGAGATTGCTGTATATAAAACTTATAACCGAAACCGAGAAGCCAAAGCACGACAATGATGGTGAACAGATTAGGCATCCAGCCGCCTTTTTTCTCCTCCATCCGTTTTGCCCCCGCCTTTCTTACTCATATCGGTCACCGATATCTGCCAAAATCGGCGACTGCGCAGCCATCCACCGTGCAGGAACGGACAACCCCGCACCATGGTCCGCATGAAAACCAAATTCTAAAAGTATCTATTGTTTATAATACTAATAATTCGGTCGATTTGCAAGAAAAAATCAAGAAATATCCGCGATTTTTTACGTTTTTGAAGGATCTATTTCTCCGAGAACTGATAATAATCCGTATTGACAATCCGCCGGAAGACCGCGCCGCAGCTCTCGCAACAGAAATGAGCCAGCACGTCGTCCATATCCGGCTTTCCGTCAACCAAACGTACCGCTCCGCCCTCCACGTAATCCATCATCTCGCCGCAGCGCGGGCATTCGCACTTCCCGTTCTCGTCCGGCTTCAAGATCATGGGAGCCAAATCTCCCGTCGGGCGAAGCTTTTTCGGCTTAGCCTTTTTCGACTGCTTCTTCGGCTTTGCCTTCGCCTGAAGCTTGTCCTCTTCTTCCTGCGGAAACGCGGTATAAAATCCCGAGGTCAGAACTTCCCTGTAAAAGACGCCGCAAGTATCGCATTCATACTTCGGCTTGACGTTCTCCATATCAACCTGTCCATTGACGACGCGCACCGCTCCGCCTTCCACGAACCGGAAAAGCTCTCCGCAAACAGGGCATTTTTCTTTTCCCGTAGGAACTTGCGGAAGCGCGATCGGCTCCCTTCCGGCGGCCGAAGGCTCTTCCTTTGGGGGCGGAACGTCGCTCTTTTTCTTCTTCTTCGGAGATGGCGCGGATATTTTATCTTCCTCCATCTGCGGATACGGAAGATAAAAACCCGAAGACAGCACTTCGCGATAAAAGACGCCGCAAGTATCGCACTCATACTTCGGCTTGACATTCTCCATATCGACCTGTCCGTTGACGACGCGCACCGCCCCACCGTCGACAAACCGGAACAAATTGCCGCATACGGGACACTTTTCGTCGCCCTTGGGCTCCTTGGGCAGAGCAATCGGCCCTTTCCCCGCCGGTTTTTCCGCGGCGGGCGGGGCAGACGGCTTGCTTTTCGCTTTTTGGTTTTTTTCCGCGCCGTCCAACGGAAAGACGTCGTAATAATCCGTCGTCAACACAGCCCGATAATATACCTGGCAGTCGTCGCAGATATAACGCGGTTTATAATTATCCATATCAAGCTGACCGTCTACCACCGCCACGAATTCGCCGTCCTTGAACCGGAGCGGTTTTCCGCATTCGGGGCATACAAAGTTTCCGTCAGCCTGTTTTTCCAGCTTTCTCAGCGTCATATTCTCACCTAAATACGGTCAATGTAACTAACTTAATATATAAATATTCGTGGTAAAGAAAAAAATCCCTGCAAAAAAACGGCTACCTACCATGTATTTTTTTTAAGTCGGAAAAACGTTCATACGCTTCGGAAAAATATTCCGCTATATCGCGCGCCGCATACGGCTTCTTCATTTCATGCGCGCGCTCGCGCATCGCAGCCAACATCTCTTCCGACGAAAGCAGCCGCTCTATCGCATCGGCGAGTTTTTCCTCGGTATTCGCCCAAACCGCAGCGCCCTTCCGAGCGATATACACGGCGTTTTCCGTTTCCGGACCGGGAATCGGATCGTGCAGCAGCATCGGAAGCTCGGAGGCAAGTGCCTCGCTGATCGTCAACGCCCCCGGCTTTGTAATGATAAAATCCGCAATCGCCATAAACTCCCTTACACGCGGAGAATATCCCCATACGAGAATCGTATGGTTGGAGGATTGCGCCATCTGTTCCGCCCGCAGCCGAAGATTTTTATTCTTCCCGGCCACAACCAGCATCTGTATCGGAACCGTCATCTTTTCCAACGTACGCAGCGCCGCGTCGAGCCCGCCGATTCCGAGGCCCCCGCCCATCAAGAGCACCGTTTTCCGATCCGCCGACAGGCCGAGGCTTTCCAAAAGCGCCTCCCTGTCCTCTTTGCGATGAAATTTGGAAACCACGGGAATCCCCGTGACAAAGACCCTTTCCGCCGGAAGACCTGCGGCAATCAAGTCGGTCTTCATTTCCTCCCGGGCGACAAAATAACAGTCGACGTTCGGATATATCCACATCTGATGCACGGAATAATCGGTAATAACCGTCGAAAACAGGAACTCGTCGGGATGGCGTTTTTTCCTCCACGAAGCCGCCCCGGCCGGAAACGGGTGAGTACAAATCACTGCCTCCGGATGATATTTCTTGACCAGCGCGGCGATATCCCTCGCCGTAAACGCGGAAATCAGGCTCTGCACGGAAAGCCCCCCGGCGCGCCCGCCGGTAAATCGGTACATCAGCTCGTACAGATTCGGGATAAAACGCAGCATAAAAAGATAACACGCTTTCATGAATGCCGTCGCCCATGAAATGCGCCACATCGTAAAATCCTCGGTATGGATCTGCGCGTCGGGATATTTTGTTTTCAGCGCGTCCCCCACCGCCTCGGCCGCCTTGATATGCCCGGAACCGATGGACGCCGCGATAATCAGGAAATGCTTCTCCCGCATCGACAAACCTCCTAATTCGGATTCATTGTAGCACAACCGCAAGCATTATGGCAATCATACGAAACGCTGCAAGAATTCTTGATTCTTGCAGCGTTGCAAATTTATATAGAATACGATTCAGTTTTTTCAAAATTAGCCTTCCCTACTGGACGAAAAAAACGGATAATTACGCCGTAATTCCCCCGTCCACGCTCCAGCACGCACCGGTCACAAAAGACGCTTTCGGCGACGCGAGGAAATACGCCACCGCGGCTACCTCTTCCGCCGTTCCTATGCGTCCCATCGGATATACGGAAGCCATCGCTGACAAGCCTTCTTCTCGCGACGGCGCTTTTTCAAGCTGCGCTTCCGTCATCGGCGTCAGCACGTCGCCGGGAGCGACGCAGTTCACGCGCAGGCCAAAACGCGCCGCCTCTATCGCCAAGGCGCGGGTGTAAAGCACCACCGCTCCCTTGGACGCGCAATAAAGACTGCAAAGATAATTCCCTTTGAGTCCCGCGTCCGAAGCAACATTAACGATATTTCCCTTCGTTTCCCGCAAAAACGGCAGCGCCGCCCGCGCCATAAACATCGTGCCTTTGACGTTCGTATCCATGATCTCTGCATAGGAAGCTTCCGTCAGTTCTTCCGCCGCTTCTTCCCGATAGACGCCTGCGGAATTCATCAGCACGTCGAGACGTCCCATCCGTTCCTTCGCTTCTTTTGCCAATGCGTCGCAGGACGAAGGTGCCCGCACGTCGGCGGCAATAAAAAACGCCCGCTCGCCGCCCTCCAAATCCCGAAGAGCAGCCTCGCCCCGCGCGGCGTCTCTGCCCGCCAAGACCACCTGCGCGCCTTCCGAAAGAAAAATCCGCGCCGCCGCAAGGCCGACGCCGGACGTCCCTCCGGCAATCAACACGCCCTGATCTTTCATTTCCTCCACGTGAACGTCCTCCCAAGCTGAAAACAATCTTTATCCGCAACGAAAAAGGAGCCGCCGAACGAAAGAACTCCTTCGTCCGGCAGCCCCTTCGGCTTCCGTATCTTATTTCTTCTTTTTGTTGACGGCGTCTTTCAGAGCCTTGCCAACTTTGAATACCGGCGCTTTCGAAGCCGCAATCTTGATTGCCGCTCCGGTCTGCGGATTACGGCCCATGCGAGCGGCGCGCTCCTTGACCTCAAAGGTGCCGAAGCCGATCAGCTGAACCTTGTCCTTCTTGACAAGAGCTTCCTGCACGCTGGCGACGAACGCATTCAGCGCCTTCTCCGCATCCTTCTTCGTCAGACCCGCTTTGCCTGCCATTTTCCCGACCAATTCTGCCTTATTCATGTACACAGCCTCCCTATAATAATGATGATTACGAGATACCGACGGAAAAATTTCGCCGTTTCTTAAAAAAATCCTTCTTTTCCGGCTCTAAAAAAAAGAAAAAAATAACAAATAGGTAAAACGTCACAGGAAAACCGTGGAACAAGTCCCGCAGCAAACGCTAGAATTATTTTCCGGCATCCTATTTTCCTTCCGCCCGCTTCGCTTCGTCCCAAAACGCATCGAGCTCTTGCAGCGTAAATTGTTTCCAGTCGCCGCCGGCGGCCTCGACCTTCTCTTCCACCTTGCGGAACCGCCTCTTGAATTTCCGGTTGGCCGCCAAAAGCGCAAGCTCGGCGTTGACCTTCAGAAAGCGCGAGAGATTGACAACTGCGAAAAGGAGATCGCCCAGTTCTTCTTCAATATGCGCCGCGTCCTTTTGCCCGACCGCTTCTTTCAGTTCCTGCCATTCTTCGCGGCATTTCTCAAATACGGGCGCGACGTCGTCCCAATCGAAGCCCGCGTCCGCCGCTTTCCCCTGAAGCTTCGCCGCCGCCATCAGAGCGGGCAACTCCTTCGGCACGCCGTCAAGACGCGACTTGCGCTCGGGCTTCTCCTTCCGCTTGATGGCTTCCCAATTTGCCAGCACTGCCGCGGCGTCTTCCGCCTGCACGTCCCCGAAAATATGCGGATGCCTACGCACCAGCTTTTCCGTGATTCCGTCCACCACGTCCTGCATGGAGAAAACGCCTGCCTCCTCGGCAATGCGTGCCTGAAACACAATCTGAAGCAGCAGGTCGCCCAGTTCCTCCGCCAAGAGCCCCGCGTCTTTCTCGTCGATGGCCTCGACGACTTCGTAGGCTTCCTCTAATACGTGCTTCCTGAGACTTTCCGGCGTCTGCACCCGATCCCACGGGCATCCGCCCGGCTCGCGAAGCTGCCGCATGATATCCGTGAGCGGCGAAAAATCGAAACGGGCCGCCCGCGGCAACGGCGGCACATAAAGGCTCGTCAGATAATCGATATCCGGCTGACGGTCGAGACTGTACAGCGGGATTTTCCGCACGCTCTCGTCGGGAAGGCCGATTCGCCGCGCAAGCACGATCTCATATTCGTCGGGTAAGCATTCCATCAGCGCCAGCTTTGCCTCGGAGGCCACCGCTTGGCTGTAAACCTGCGTCACGATCAAGCCCGTGGGCCAGTCCATCGGCAGACGATCGAGGTCGGCGGCGTCCATAATCAAAAGCCCGTTCACCGGATCGACGCCGAGACGCGCGCAAAGCACTTCGGTAAAACTCATGCCGGGCAGAATCGTCAGGGCCACGTTTTCCTTCTCTGCCCGTTCCCGCAAAAGCGTCACCGTCCGCTCCGCCACCAGCGGACTTCCGGGAACCGCGTAAACGATATTTCCCCCCGCTTTGGCGCGGCTGACAAGGTCGTCCGCAATGGAAGCGTACAGCGCCTCGAAATTCTCCGCTTTCTCGTACCGCTCGTCATACGAAGAAAAAACGATTCCCCGACGCGACAGCTCCTCTACCGTCGGATGCACAGCCGTCCGCAGGATCAGCGGCGACGCGTTTTGTATCGTCTCCCAGGCCTCGACGGTCATGCCGCCGAAATGCCCCGGCCCGAGCCCGACTACCTTTATCGTTCCCATCAGCTTTTATCTCCCTTCTTCTCCGCTTTTTCTTCCGCAGGTTCCCCTGCCAGCACCTTGCAGATTTTCAACAGCATATCCAGCAATTTATCCTGATCCGGTTTTTTCCCGAACCGCACGCGGAATATCTGCTGGGACGGCAACAGCATCAGCGCCTTCCCCAATTTTTTCCGCAGCGCGACTACACGTTCCGGCTCGACCTTATGATTCTCCGCAAGGGTGAATTCCACAAAGTTCTCTTTCTCCACGACGCTCTTGACGCCTAAATTCCGTAAATAATTTTTGATTTGCGCAACCTTCAGCAGCCGAAGCACCGATTCCGTCGGCTCGCCGAACCGGTCGATCAGCTCGTCCAAAAGCGACGCGATATGCTGCTCCGTCCGCACCGCCGCGATGCGCTGATAGATTTCGATCTTGTGCATGGCGTCGTCTATAAACGCGCCGTCCAAATAGGCCTCCACTTCAATCTCGATGACCGGCTCCGGCTGCTCCTCCACAGGCTTTCCGGTTTCCAGCGAACGCACGGCCTCGTCCAGCAGACGGCAATACATTTCAAAGCCGACGCTGGCGATATGCCCGTGCTGCTGCGCTCCCAACAGGTCTCCCGCGCCCCGGATTTCCAGGTCGCGCATGGCAATCTTAAAGCCCGCGCCCAATTCCGCAAATTCCTTCATGGCGTGCAGCCGTTTTTCCGCCGCTTCCGTCAGGACTTTGTCCGCCTGATAGACGAAATAAGCGTAAGCCATGCGATGGGAGCGTCCCACGCGCCCGCGCATCTGATAGAGCTGGGAAAGACCGAAGCGGTCGGCGTTGTAAACGATGATCGTATTGGCGTTGGCCACGTCGAGGCCGTTTTCCACTATGCTCGTGGAAAGGAGGATATCGTACTCGCCCTCGTAAAACTCCATCATCACCCGTTCCAAGACCGCTTCCGTCATCTGCCCGTGAGCCGTCCGTATCCGCGCCTCCGGCACCAGCGCTTCGAGACGCAGCCTCATCCGCTCGATGGTCTCTATCCGATTGTAGATAAAATAAATCTGCCCGCCGCGTTTCAGCTCGCGGCGAATCGCCCCCGCCAAGATCGCGTCGTTGGATTCGATAACATACGTCTGGATTGGGTACCGCTCGGCGGGCGGCGTTTCAATGACGCTCATATCCCTCGCGCCCACAAGGGACATGTGCAGCGTCCTCGGAATCGGCGTAGCCGAGAGCGTCAGGACGTCGATGCCCGCAGAGATTTCCTTGATCCGTTCTTTCTGCTTGACACCGAAACGCTGCTCTTCGTCCACGATCAAAAGCCCTAAATCCTTAAAGACCACCCGTTTCTGATTCAATATCGCATGGGTGCCGATCAAAATGTCGGTCCGCCCGTCCCGCACCCGTTCCAGCGCCGCCTTCTGCTCTTTCTGCGTCCGAAAACGGCAGACCACGTCTACCGTGGGACCGAAATTCAAAAATCGTTCCGTAAACGTCTGATAATGCTGCTGCGCCAAAACGGTGGTCGGCACCAGCACCGCCACCTGCTTTCCTCCCATTACCGCCTTGAACGCGGCGCGAACGGCAACCTCCGTCTTTCCGAATCCCACGTCGCCGCAAAGCAGCCGGTCCATCGGCGCCGGTTTTTCCATATCCGCCTTGATTTCCCGGAGGGCGGCAAGTTGGTCGGGCGTCTCCTCGAAGGGAAACGCGTCCTCAAACTCCCGCTGCCACGGCGTGTCCTCGGCGAAAGCGACCCCCGGCGTACTGCGACGCTTCGCGTAAAGCTTGATGAGTTCCTCCGCGATATCTTCCACGGCCGCCTTTGCCCGCGCCTTGGCCCGGTTCCATTCCGCGCCTCCCATGCGGGAAAGCCGCGGCGCCTCGCCCTCCGCGCCGATGTACTTCTGCAAAAGCTGCACCTGATCCGTCGGCACAAACAGCTTATCGTCGCCGCCGTATTTAATATGAAGATAATCTCTCTTGACGCCGCCCGATTCTATGGTCTCGACGCCGAGATATTTACCGATGCCGTGGACGACGTGCACCACATAATCCCCGGCCCTTATCTCCCGGAAATGAGAAATTCTCGTCCCGTCCGGCGCTTTGGGCGCGCGGAGCTTTTTCTTCTGGCGGCCGAAAACGTCCCGCTCCGATATGACGACGACCTTCGCCTCGGGAAACTCGAATCCTTCCGTCAGCGTCCCTTCCGCCACCGTCGCCGAACCATCGGAAAGGACGTCCGGATTCGGCAGGACAACCGCCGGAACGCGATACTTCGCCAAAAGCTCCCGCATCGACGAGGACTTCGCAGCGTCGCCCATCAAGATCAATATGCGCTGCCCGTCGTGCATCCAGTCCCTGACGTCCGACGCGAAAAGATCCATCTGCCGCCGGTACGGGGACACGGCTTTTGCCGTTGCGCCGACAATCTCCGACGGCTCCGCCCCATGTATCTTCTGAAGCATGAGCGCGGCGTACATCACATTGCACGAGGCCGCCTCTTCCAATAACTCTTCCCAGGAGAACACGCTCTTTTTCGCCTCGGGGTCTTCCTTCGCTACGCGCAGCAACGTCTCGCGAAAACGCGTCGGCTCGTCGAAAAGCACCGTCCCCCCGTCCGCCATATAGGAAAAGAACGCCGACGACGATTCCGCCGCGTCCGCATTGGCAAGAGGCAGGACGCTGACCTGCGTCAGATTCCGCACGGACCGTTTCGTTTCCGGCTCGAAATCGCGCAAGGAATCTACCTCGTCACCGAAAAACTCAATACGCACGGGCAAAGTCGCGTTCACGGGGAAGACGTCCACAATGCCGCCGCGCACGCTGAACTCCCCGACGCATTCCACTTCCGGCGCGTGCTCGTACCCGAGCTCGGTCAACCGGCGGAGCAGCGCGTCCCGTCCGATTTCCTCTCCCACGGAAAGGCGCAAACTTAAACGCTCAAACGCCCGTTTTGACATCCCCTTCTGCGCCGCCGCCGTCGGAAGCGCCAACACGACCGTCGGTTCTTTTCGTATCAGCCGCCCCAAGACGTCCATCCGCTTCGCCGTCAGTTCCAGACTTTTCGCCGCCGTCTGGAACGTCACCATATCCGCCGCGGGAAGCTCAACGACGCTTCTCCCCGGAAGCAGGAACGACAGATTATCCCGCCACGCTTCCAAGGCCTCTTTGTCGTGGACGAGAATCACAAACGGACGCGGCGCCTCTTCATACGCCGCCGCGAAAACGGCGTGCTTTTGCGCGCCCGAAAGGCCGTATATGAAACTTTGTCCGCGTTTCTTTTGAAAACACGCCGCCGTCCGCCGGACCGCTTCATCCGCCCGTATCGCCTCAAATAAAGCCTTCATCTGTTCGCTCCCGTCCTTGTCAACGCCAAAAGAGGACCGTCGGCGCGCCGACAGCCCTTGCTATTTTTAAGAAACGCTGAATCAGTTTCCTTTATACCATTTACTTTTTCGTTCTCAGTTGCAGTTCTTCCCATGTCACCTGACAGCCATATTTCTCTTTCGATAGATACATGCCCTTCTCTGCCGCCCGG
>JAEEGF012172540.1_pt1 | contig 12574 bp, 10 predicted proteins | sample 9134171 | NCBI WGS metagenome assembly JAEEGF01 (sample SAMN16246542, study PRJNA631951) | gut metagenome | biome: gut microbiome; feature: rumen; material: AP-attached | host: Bos | place: Iran: Karaj | collected 2018-10 | reverse complement strand
GAGAAGTAAACAGCAATCAGCAATCAGCAGTCAGCAATCAGTAATCAGATATCAGAAATCAGAATTCAGATGAAAGGAATTATTTTAGCGGGTGGAAGTGCGACGCGACTTTATCCGCTGTCGAAGGCGATCAGCAAGCAGATTATGCCTGTTTATGACAAGCCGATGATCTACTATCCGTTATCCACGTTGATGATGGCGGGAATCTGTGAAGTGTTGATCATCTCTACGCCGCGCGATCTGCCGATGTTCGAGGAGTTACTCGGCGACGGCAAACGCTTAGGAATGCGTCTGGAGTACAAGGTGCAATTGGTTCCGAACGGATTAGCGCAAGCGTTTGTGTTGGGCAAAGAGTTCTTGGGCGGCGAGCCGGGTTGCCTTATACTGGGCGACAACCTGTTCTACGGACACGGATTCCGTCATATTTTGCGGGATGCAGTTGAGCAGGTAGAGAAGCAGAAAGGCGCTTGTATCTTCGGCTACGAAGTAATGGATCCGCGTGCGTACGGCGTAGTGGAGTTTGACGGCGAAGGACGCGTCATAAGCCTCGAAGAGAAACCCGAAAAACCCAAGTCAAATTATGCAGTACCGGGGTTGTATTTCTACGATGAGACCGTGACGGAAAAAGCCGCGGCACTCAAGCCGTCGAAGCGCGGTGAGTACGAGATTACCGACCTGAACAAGACCTATCTGGAAGAAGGCAAACTGAGTGTGAAGTTGTTCTCGCGCGGATTTGCGTGGTTGGATACGGGTAACTGCGACAGCCTGATAGAGGCAGGTAACTTCATTGCCACGATACAGAACCGTCAGGGATTCTACGTAAGCTGTATTGAGGAGATCGCTTGGCGCAACGGCTGGATTGACAATGCACAGTTACGTGCCTTGGGCGAAGAGATGGGTAAGACGTCGTATGGACAGTACCTTATCCGTTTGGCGCAGTAGTTGGCTGGTGATCGCGGTGCTGCTGCTGGTTGGTTGCGGAAGGCAGCAATCAGCAGACAGCGATCAGCAATCAGCAGTCAGCGATCAGCCGTCAGCGGTGGAAGATATACTTGCCGATCAGCGTAGAACGTTTGAATCGGAGGACGAGATTATTCGCTTTGTCAAGGCGGATAGCAACCGTTGGGTGCAACATGAGTTTGGCTGGTGGTATAGGTACGTGCACAAGAGCGACAAGCATATTGAGTATGAGCTTATTGCTCCGGCGACGGATACCTGCGTAGTGATTCATGAGCGGGTGTGCACGCTTGACGGCAAACTGATTGTGGACGCTATACGCGAGTACGATTCGAGCGATCCGTTCAGCGAACAGGATGAGCCGTTTGCGTACCAAATTATGATGCGCGAACTTGTGCCGGAAGATACAGTAGTGATGCTTGTGCCGTGGGTAGTGGGTTATGGCAAGAACGGCAAAGGGTTTGTGCCACCCGAGACGAATTTGTGCGTGCAACTGACTATAGAAAAAAGACCGTTTCACTGAAAGAATAAAGACCGCTACGCTGAAAGAATAAAGACTGAATAGAATATGAATATGAGAAAAAATATGATTTTTGTGTGCCTGCTGCTGTTGGCAGCGGTGGTGACATCGTGCAACCAGAACAGCTACTCTGCCAAGCGAAAAGCAGAGGACAAGCTGATTGACGATTTCATCAAGCGTCAGGGGATTAACATTATCTACGAAGAGCCCGATGATGACGTTTGGGGCGAGAAGGATTACCTGAAAGTGGCGGGGTACGACGATTTGTACTTCCATCTCGTCACGCGCGGTGACACGAGTTACTCGGCGAAAGCCGGTGACAAGATCCTTGTGCGCTATACCCGTTACAGTTTGACTGCGATAGCCGATACGTCACGGTACATGAACACTTCTGAGCAAGCGTATCCGACAGAGTTTGAATACCAGATTGATTACACGAGCGCATGTATCGGTTGGCACGAGGCAGTGCGACTGATGAAACATTCGGGTGCAGCGTGCAAGATTATTTGTCCGAGCAAGCAGGGGTTTGACACAGAGAAAAGTACGGTGACACCGTACGGTTATGACATGTATATTCAAATACCGAGATACTAAAGGTTCACTGTGTGAACGTTAAAGAGTTAAAATGGTTTGCTGGCGCAAACGTTAAATAGTTAAATATGTTAGTTAAGAGTATTTCAGGAATACGCGGCACGATAGGCGGTCGCGTGGGAGAGGGATTAAATCCCGTTGATATCGTTCGATTCAGTGCAGCCTACGCCACACAACGGCGCAAGGCAATGCCGGAGAACAATACGCTGATAGTAGGTCGCGATGCACGCATCAGCGGGCAAATGGTGGATATGCTGGTCAGTGCTACACTGAGCGGAATGGGTTACCGGGTGGTGAACATCGGTTTGGCAACCACCCCGACGACCGAATTGGCTGTTATCGGCGAGAAAGCTGCCGGAGGAATCATCCTGACAGCGAGCCACAATCCGATGCAGTGGAACGCATTGAAGTTGCTGAACGAGAAGGGAGAGTTCCTGTCGGACAAAGAGGGCAAAGAGGTGCTGGCTATCGCCGAGAAAGAGGACTTCACGTTTGCCGAGATTGATGCTCTGGGCAGTATAGAGCACAAGGATTACCTGCCGTATCATGTGCAGAATGTACTCAACCTGAAACTGGTGGATGCTGAGGCTATCCGGAAGGCGAATTTTACCGTTGCCATCGATTGCGTAAACTCCGTAGGCGGTTTGGCTATACCGGCGATGTTGGAAGCGCTGGGTGTAAAGAATATTATCCGATTGAACTGCACACCTGACGGACATTTTCCCCATAACCCCGAACCTATCCCGCAGCACTTGACGCAGATCAGTGACCTGCTGAAAGAGGGTAAAGCGGATGTAGGATTTGTCGTTGATCCCGATGTGGATCGGTTGGCTATCATCTGCGAGAACGGCGATATGTTCGGCGAGGAATATACCTTGGTGAGCGTAGCGGATTACGTGCTGAAACACACACCGGGCAACACGGTAAGCAACCTGTCGTCAAGCCGTGCGCTGGCGGATGTAACCAAGCGTTACGGCGGCACGTACGAGGCATCGGCAGTAGGCGAGGTGAATGTGACGACGCTGATGCGCAAGAACGGCGCTGTGATTGGCGGCGAGGGTAACGGCGGCGTGATCTATCCCGCAAGCCACTATGGCAGAGACGCGTTGGTGGGTGTGGCATTGTTCCTGAGCCATCTGGCTCACAGCGGCATGAAGGTGAGCGAACTGAGGAAGACCTACCCCGAATACTGCATATCGAAGAACCGAATTGACCTGATGCCGGAGATGGATGTGGATGCTTTGCTCGAGCGCATCAAGCAGAAATATGCCAACGAGCGCATCACAACGATTGACGGTGTGAAGATTGATTTTGCCGACGGTTGGGTACATCTGCGCAAGTCGAACACCGAGCCTATTATCCGCATCTACAGCGAGGCGCACACCGTGGAGGAAGCAGACAAGTTGGCACAAATGATAAAGGACGCGATATGAATATATTGATTACGAACGATGACGGATGGGGAACGCAGGGGATACTGACGTTGGTAAGGACGATGTTGCCACTGGGACACGTGACGGTGATTGCACCGGATGGTCCGCGTAGCGGTTACGGCGTAGGAATAACCGTCAACAGACCGATGTACCTGACGAGGATTGACGGCTCGGAGTACGGACTTGGTGAGGCAGAGATCTATACGACGAACGGCACACCGGCTGATGCACTTAAACTGGCTATCAATGCCCTGTACGAGGGTGACGAGAAGAAGATAGATCTGTTGGTGTCGGGCATCAACCACGGTTCGAACGCCTCGGTCAATGTCATCTACTCGGGCACAATGGGTGCATGTCTGGTGGCAGCCGAGCACGGGATACCTGCAATAGGATTTTCGTACAACGACCACTCAATGGATATAGACCTGAGTTATGCGGAGAAGTATATCCCCGAGATCACCCGTCATCTGTTGGAAGAAGGCATGCCGTACGGGATTTGTTACAACGTGAATTTCCCGGTGGGACCGATCGAAGGCATCCAGTGGACGCGGCAAGCTATGGGACATTGGGAGAAGGAGTTAGCACCGCACGTTGACGAACAGGGACGAACGTATTACACGTTGGTTGGCACGTATATCAACCACGAGCCGGATGCCGAGGATACCGACGAATATGCGATAGCGCATCATCGCATCAGTATCACGCCTACGAGTCTGGATCTGACGGCGTATCAATTGCTGTGAGTTGAGTGTTTAGAGATTATGAGGCGTTGGGATAATTTTTGGTTGGGATTAGTGTTAGGATTGCTGCTACCGCTGCTGTTCTGTTTGGCGTACGCGCACACTATCAGTTTGCAACATTTCTGGCAGGAAGGGATGTATGAGTCATTGCGGCCGGTGATAGGAAGGATGTTGCTGCTGAGCACGTTTGCGAATATGGCGGTGATGTTTTTGCTATACGAACTGAATATGTGGCGACTTGCCAAAGGGTTGCTTGTGGCTATATTGCCCTATATGGCAGCAGCGATTGTTATTCTATAAATTGTTAACCGATGAAATACTTCCTCATAGCCGGTGAAGCGTCAGGTGACATGCATGCCGCCAGACTGATAGCCGCTTTGCGGGAAGTTGACAGGGAGGCAAGCTTTGCGGGTTTAGGCGGCGACAAGATGCAAACGGAAGGTTGCAGGCTGTATCAGCACTACTCGAAGATGGCGTACATGGGCTATGTGGCGGTATTGAAGCACCTGAGTGATGTACGCGCCAACATCCGCATAGCCGAGCAAGCATTGCTGAGCGAGCAGTCTGATGAACTGATACTGATAGACTACCCGGGATTTAATCTGAGGATGGCGAAGTTCGCCAAACGCCATTTGCCGAAGACGAAGATAACGTACTATATCCCTCCGAAGATCTGGGCGTGGAAGCAATGGAGGGTGCATACAATAGGCAAATATTGTGACCGGATATTGGGGATTTTTCCGTTTGAGCCGGAGTTCTATGCTCGCTATGGCTATGCATGCACGTATGTGGGTAATCCGACGGTGGAAGCGGTCAGCAGTCAGCAATCAGCCATCAGCCATCAGCAGTCAGCGGTCAGCGATCAGAAGGATTATGTGGCAGTATTGCCCGGGAGCAGAAGACATGAGATAGACAACTGTTTGCCAAGGATGCTTGCCGGAGCAGAAACGGCTATACGTGAGTTGCCGGATATAGAGCAGATCGTAGTGACACAGGCTCCCGGGATAGAACGGGAAGTATATGAGCGGTTGTGCAATGGGCATAAGGCTGTGGTAATCCGGGAAGATACGTATAATGTAGTTCGTGAAGCGAAAGCTGCTGTGGTGAACTCGGGGACTGCGACATTGGAAACGGCATTGTTGGGTTGTCCGCAAGTGGCGGTGTACCATGTGGCGTGTGGACATTTGCTGAATATGCTGCGACCGATACTGTTCAAGATACCGCATTTCACACTGGTGAACATTGTGGCAAAAAGGGAAGTGATCAAAGAGTTGTTAGCGTACGAATTTACCGATGAGACCGTGCGTAGCGAACTCTATCGTTTGCTCACGGATGACGCGTACGCAAGGCAGATACGCAGCGGTTATGACGAAGTAAGACGCATCTTAGGCAACAGCCGTGCCGCCCAAACCGCCGCAGCAATCATTTGCAACAAATGAGAAAATGGTAAATGAGAAAATGAAAAAATGATACAAGATATGTCGCGCACACTGAAGACCATCCTTATCATCACCACGTATGTGGCACTTGCCGTGTTGACGGTGTATTTGTTTCCCCGTTACAATAACGCCTTCAACTACCACTTCGAGGTTGGCAAACCTTGGGGTTATGACCTTGTGACGGCGGAGTTCGACTTCCCGATATACAAGACTGACGCAGCTATCCTGCGCGAGCAGCAAGAGGCAATACGGGACATTACACCCTGTTATATACGCACGCGCGAGTTGCCGAACGGGATATTTGTTTCTACACTTGAGGAGCGCGACAAGTTACAAAGCGAGGGTTACACGCGTATAGCCATTCGTACCGACCGTCACTCAGCCACTACGTTACCGCTCAGTGATCTGCTGACGCCTAAGATGGCGTATGAGCGTTACGGTGAGCAATATGAACCGAACATCGTAGCCGACTCGGTTGCCAACGCTAATCTCCGCCAAGTTGCGATAGAATCGGTATCGCAGACCTTCGGGTTGGTGCAAAGCGGCGAGCGCATTATTGACCGCGGTGAGATTGTTACTGCCGAAACGTATCAGATTCTGACCTCACTGGCTCGCGCCTATTCGGAGAAAAACATCACCCGTCAGCAGACAGTATATGTGCGGATCGGTTACCTGGCTTTGATTGTACTGCTGATTGTGTTCTTCGTGCTGTATCTCGCCATCATCAAGCACGATCTGTTTGTGCAATTGCACTCAACCTTGTTCTTCTGTCTGCTGATAGCTATCTTCATAACTGCATCGTTCCTTATTTTGCGGTTCACGTCGGATGACACGCTGCTGTATATTGTGCCGTTTGCATGGTTGGGAATTCTGACGACGGTGTTCTATGACCCGCGTACGGGTTTGGCAGTGCACGCCATCACCATACTGATAGTGTCACTGGCTACGCCTTCGCCGTTTGTGTTCCTGTTTACGCAGATTATTGCGGGTATAGTGGTTATCTATTCGCTGAGAAAAATGACGCAGCGCGCTCATCTGGCTCATACAGCGGTGATGACCGGTGTGGCGTATGCGTTGGTCTATACCGCACTGACCTTTACCACCACCGGCACATACACGCACTTGCAGCCGCGTATATACATGTTCATTGCCGCCAATGCCGTGCTGATTATTTGCGCCTATGGTGTGATCTATGTATTTGAGCGGTTGTTCGGTTTGGTGTCGGATGTGACACTTGTTGAGCTGTCGAACGTCAACTCCGACTTAATGCACCGCTTTGCGGAGGAAGCCCCGGGTACGTTCCAACACACGCTTCAGGTGAGCAACCTTGCCACCGAGGCGGCGAAGAAGATTGATGCCAATGCGTTGCTCGTTCGTACCGGTGCACTCTATCATGACATCGGCAAACTTGTGGCACCGCAGAACTTCACCGAGAACCAGCACGATGGCGATAACCCGCTCAGCCGGATGTCGAATACCGATGCGGCACGTACGGTCATCGAGCATGTGAGCAACGGGTTGGCTCTTGCCTCAAAACATCACTTGCCGCAGGTTATTCGTTCGTTCATCGCCTCGCACCACGGCACGTCGCTTACGCGCTACTTCTATAACTCCGAAGTCAATGCCCACCCGGGCGAGAAGATTGATGAGTCACTGTTCCGCTATCCCGGACCCAAACCAACGACGAAGGAGATGGCTATTCTGATGATGGCGGATGCTGTTGAGGCTCGCAGCCGCAGCCTGAAGGAATATACGGAGCAGTCGATTGCCGAGATGGTTAATCAGATGATTGACGCGCAGATTCAGGATGGTCAGTTTGCCGAGACTCCACTCTCGTTCAGCGATGTGGAAGCCATCCGTGAGGTATTTACAACAAAGCTGGTGGCTATTCACCACCAGCGTATTGCGTACCCGACGCTCAACAAATCGCCGGAAGATGTGCAGAAGAAGTAATTACTTCACAATTCTTCCGTAGATGTCGTACCAGTTCTCACCGTTGCGGATGAGCAATTGTCCGTTCAGCATGATTTTCTCAATGTGCGTATTGCGTACGTTTACGTTATCCACAGCTGACGGTTCCGGTGCGTCGCTATCGTTGAACAGCACGCGGTAGAGGTTGTATTTGCCGGATTGTGGGTAGTCATCAGCTATAACGTAGATGTAGAAAAGTTTATTTGCGTTATCGAAAGCGATGAAACTTTGTGCCGAAACGCCCTCAGTCTCTGCAATGTACGTTGCGCAGCTGTCGCAGTATTCGTCATTAACGGTGGCAGTCTTCTTATCAAAACTGAGCACATTATCGTCAATACGGAAACTTTGCAGTTCCCTGTTATACACCAATTCTACATCGTCCAGATAGAGCGAATCCAAAACGTTTTTGGTAGATGTGCCTCCGGCCGGAGTCTTATTGGTGGTAAAGGTGGTCAGAATATATGCAGGCACTTGTTCTGCTTTTTGTTCATCGTACTCGAACGGTACAGCCAGACGTTGCCAACCTAATCCCTCAACAGCGCTATAGTTAAGTGTAGCTGCGCCGATTCGTGCGGCAGCGTGTTCGTCAGTTGTCTCCGGATCTTGGTAGCGAGCGTTGGTGGTGATTACGGCATTCACGCGAGCTTGGTTAGCCTCGTTGGCAATATCGCCGTCAGCCGGTTGGTATTTAGCCCAGAATACGATAGAGTCAGGACGGCCGTTGAATGCGGTATTGAAACCGGTGCTGTCAGGGTCAGAGTAGTTGTAGTTACCTGCGCCGTTCTCGGGAGTACCGGTAGCGTCAGCAGCATTCGTCGAACCACCATTGATGCGACCGTTGGTGCAATTACCGTTGGCTTTTTGACCAAGCACCGTCTTGGATGAAAGCAGTGCACTTTGGCTGCCCTTGCTACCCGGACGAACGTCAGTTGACGAAACGAATTGCTCCGTATTTCCTTTGATAACTTTAGCCAAAATACCACTGGCTGAAACAAACGAGTGCCAGCCTTGAGGCTCATAGTCTGTCCAGTCACCCTCAAAACCTCCATTGTTCAGTGCATAATTGTTGTTGGCAACTTTGTTACCTTCAAATATTACAATAATATCGCCCAAGTCAGGTACAGCGATGGACAGAACCACTTGCCCTTTTTCGGGGGACACCGTCGAGTAATACTTCGCACCCTCATTCTCTTCATCGGTATATTCCTCTAAAATGGAGATACCTACACGCATATTAAGCGGTTCTCCCATGTACATAGTAGTGGAATCAACTGAGAGTGTGCCATCTTCAGCAACGCGAATGTTCGGTTGCACAATGTTGCCCAAATCGAGCCCTAAGAACCCGAAATGCGGCAATACAAAGGTAAGAGTGTTAGCTTCTACACCCGGGAGCAGATAGATGTCCTTGTCAGGAACAATTTCTCCCATGATGTTCAGATCGCCCTTGAACTGACCGCAGACATCCTTAGGTGCTACGGCGAATACTTGTGCCGAAACCATCAGTCCGGCAATGATAATTGAAAATACTTTTTTCATTGTTTTTTGTTATTTGATTTTTGTTCCTAAAATATCATACATTGTCTCATCCTCTTTGATGATAAACAGTTGTCCGTCAATAACCTGCTTTCGTACAGCGCGCTTCGATTGCTGTGCTTCGGCGTTGCCGGTGGCGACACGCTTTTCAACAATCAAGTGAAGAGTCAATGTGGAGTCGCAACCGTTTAGAGCCGTGTACGTTGCCGTGAGATCTGTTTCGCCTACGGGGTACGTACTCAGGTCGTAATCTTCCCATGTTTTTTCATCACCTTCAATAATCGTCATGCTGTTCTCCGCTGTGTACGTCGGCAGAATGTTCAGGGTCAGTGTTACAATCGAGTCACCGCCTTGGGCGTTCGGGATAGTAACTTTGTACTCGCCTGCTTCCGACAGGTTCTGGAAGAGTTCGTCGGAGTACGGCTCGTTGTCGCAGGTTGTTGCCGAATAAGCATACTCGGTGACAGGTCTCGGCTCAATGGTCAGATGAAGAACCATAACTGAGTCGCAACCTGCTTGGGTTTTGAATGATGCCTTCAGCGTCTTGGTGCCTACACGGATCTTACTCAAGTCATAGGTTTGCCAAGTCTTTTTCTCACCGGCAAAGATTGTCATGTTCTCTTCAATCCTGTACGTTGGCAGAGTAGTAAGGGTGAGAGTAACAATCGTTTCAACGCCTTGGGCATCCTTGACTGTAGTCGTGTACTCGCCTGCTTCCGTCAGGTTTTGGAAGTATTCGTCGGAATACGGCTCGTTGTCGCAGGTCGTTGCCGAGTATGCATATTCTCCCTTAGGTTCAACGGTCAGATGAAGGATTAATGTCGAGTCACAGCCGTTTGTCTGTGTGTACGTTGCCTTGAGGTCGGTTTTGCCTACAGGATATGTGCTCAGGTCGTAGCCTTCCCATTGCTCTTCAGCACCTACATAGATTGTCATGCTCTCCTCCGCGGTATATGTCGGCAAGATGCTCAGAGTGAGTGTTATAACCGAGTCTCCGCCAAGAATATTCTTGATCTTGGTTGTGTATTCACCTGCCTCCGTCAAGTTCTGGAAGAGTTCGTCGGAGTACGGCTCATTGTCGCAGGTTGTTGCAGTGTAATAACCATAGGTGGTAGGTCTTGGCTCAACGGTCAGATGCAGAACCAATGTAGAGTCGCAACCGGCTTGGGTCTTGAGCGAGCGTGTCAGGTCTTTGTTGCCTACAGGATATAGGCTCAGATCGTAGCCTTCCCACGTCTCTTTAGCTCCCACATAGATCGTCATGCTTTCTTCCGAACTATATGTCGGCAAGATGCTCAAAGTGAGTGTTACAACCGAGTCTCCGCCATGGGTGTTCGGGATTGTAGCTGTGTACTCGCTTGCCTCCGTCAAGTTCTCGAAGAGTTCGTCGGAGTAGGGCAGTTCGTTGGCGCACAGCGTAGCCGAATACTCATATTCGGTGTTGAATGCCATTTGTACGGTGTAGGCATTGTAGCCGCCGGCTTGTGAGTAGTTGTCGGCAACCACATATACATGCACCTGATGATTCACTATGTCATAGCCGACGAACGACTTGGCTGCCTTGCCGTTGCTTGTTACGGCAGCCGTATATTCATCGCTGTATAACTGCGTGCTGGCAGCTTTGCCGTTGGTAAAACTAATCGCCTGATTGTCCAGCTTGAATGTGCTGAGTGCGTGGTTGTAGATCATCTCTGCGTCATCAATATAGAGATTGTCAACTTTACTGCTGGTGGTATTTCCACCTGCAGCCACCGCGTTAGTGGTGAACGTAATCAGCATATATGCCGCCGTAGTACGATCAACCTCTGAATAATTAAAAGGCACAGATAAACGCTTCCAGTTAGATGTTGGATCATAGTTAATGGTTGCATCCGCTATTCTTGCGTCGGCACACGAACTGATTTCCGGATCTTGATATTTGGTAGCAGTGGTCACAACCGCACGCGCACGCGCTTGAGTTGAGTTGCTGCCAGTTACCGGGATATACTTTGCCCAGAACACCAGCGAGTCAGGGTTACCTACGAACGGGGTGTTGTAGCCGGTATTGCTCGGATCAGAGAAGTTGTTGTTACTTGTACTGGAAGCTGACGTCGAACCTGCATTAACCTGACCATTGGTACATGTACCGTTTGCTTTGGCAATAAGTATATATTTTGATTGCAGATGACCACTATATGAACCAGTTGATCCCGGACGCACGTCAGTACTCTGGGTAAACTGATCGTAATTACTTGTTACATAACTTTTTTTACTACCTGTAGCCGTACCAAACGAGTGCCAACCCGTTGGCTCGTGGTTCGACCAACTGCCCTCGAAACCTCCGTTGGTGATGGCGTAGTTCTTATCGGTCACTTTGCTTCCGCTGAATGTTACCGTTGTGGGGGTGGTTTGCGCCGGCGTAACGACACTCATCGTGAACGATGCCGACGAAGCCGACAGCGATGAGGCACTAATCTGCTGAACATACGCAGCCGCACTGCCTGCTGACAGGTTGCCACTGCTGTTCATACCCATATTCACCAGCACAAGGTCTTCGCTCTTACTGCTGAATCCAACGCCCGGCAACACCAGCGTCACACTGTTGCTCGCCGTGCCCGGCAAGACATATATTTCCTTGTCGTTGTACGATTGACTGCCGACATTCAATGTGCCCTTGAACACACCGGCAACATCACTCACAGTCACTGCCGATACTTGCAGTGCTGCAAGAATACAAATAAATGTAAATATCTTTTTCATTTTATTGTTTGATTATTATAGCGTTATATTAAGTCTGCAAACAAATGTACGCGGAGCAGCCAGTGCCATCGGGCGGAAACTGTACTCCGTGTTCAGCAGGTTGTTGACAATGAACTGCAGTTCCATGTGTTCGGTGAATTTTGCCGCGCATCGGAAATCCATCGTGAACACACCTGTGTTGTGGTTCGTCCAGTAACTATGCAGATCCTCGCCGTCCTCATAGCCCATGATGAACTTACGCGCATAATCCATCAGATCCGGCTCTGCCTTCTCACGCTCATCCACCAGAATGTAGTCCACGGCAAGAATCTTGCTGCGGTAAGCCATATTCACACCCAGCGTCAACCACTTGTAGTTGTAGTCAATCGTGGTCTTGAACGAGTGTTTGTTTCTGTATTTGAGGTATTTGGAGTCATTGGATTTGTTCTTCATCTGCAGCGGGTCGGTGTAAGTTTTCTCCTCCTCAATGCGCTTGTCGTTATCTATGTCTTCCGGTTCGATGAAGGTGTAACCAATGGAGTAACGCAGACCCATATCTTGCTTGATATCCACTTTGCCTATTGTACTAACCTCTGCACCATAGATACGTGCGTGGCTGACGTTTACGAACTGCGCACCGATGCCTATACCTGCTCCGCTGAGTGACTTAGT
>JAEEGF010099912.1_pt1 | contig 12574 bp, 8 predicted proteins | sample 9134171 | NCBI WGS metagenome assembly JAEEGF01 (sample SAMN16246542, study PRJNA631951) | gut metagenome | biome: gut microbiome; feature: rumen; material: AP-attached | host: Bos | place: Iran: Karaj | collected 2018-10 | reverse complement strand
CGGCGCTCCTTGATCTGACGGAAGGCTTCGGTGGTGCCGGGCACGGCCTGGTTGACGATGATGGCCTTCATCAGAGGATCGTCGGACATGTTGACGATGGTCTGGATGGTGGTCTCCAACTCTTCGGTGAAGTTGTCGGGATAGATGGCCAGCTTGACCATATCCTCGCCGTACATGGCCTGGAAGGCCTCGGCGCCGCGGCGATCGTCCTCACTCTGAGAGACGGAGCCGGTGATGATGCCGATATGGAACTCGTCATCGGCGGAGGCGGGCCTTGCAACGGCGACCAGTGCGAACACCATGGTCAGCGCAAGCAGCAGGGACAATGCTTTCTTCATGTTTTGGATTCCTCCTATACTGTTTTATTCTCGGGCATCCCCGCGTTTTCTTGCTGAATAAAAATGCGAGGGGTCCTGAACATCTATAGTATAGACGCATGGACGTGCCTTGTCAATGAATTGTTCATACATGGGTACAAAAAACGAATGGATTCACCCCTTTTCCGGAGGGACACGCTCATGTTTATGCGCCCTTTTTTCGTTTGAAGGGACCGCATTGCATAGTTTTTTGCCCTTCGAGGCAGAGTAAATCCAAAAGAAACACGGGAGGAATGAACATGGACCAAACCGGCAGCGCCACGCTGTTTTTTACGAATCGGCCCTACGTGCTCTCCGCCGCCAGCGTGGCGGGGCCCGCGGAGGGCAAGGGGCCCTACGGCCATCGCTTCGACGAGGTGCTCACCGACGATCGGCTGGGGGAAAAGACCTTTGAGCAGGGGGAACGGAAGATGCTCCTCAAGGCCCTGCGCCGCGCCATGGCCCGGGTGGGCCTGCCCATGGCGGAGGCGGGCTGCCTGCTGGCCGGGGACCTGCTGAACCAGATCATCACTGCCAGCTACGCCGCCCGGGAGCTCTCCATCCCCTACCTGGGACTCTACGGGGCCTGCTCCACCATGACGGAAGCGTTGCTCCTGGGCGGGGCCCTGGTGGACGGGGGCTATCGGGGCCGGGCCCTTTCGGCCGCCTGTTCCCACTTCTCCACCGCCGAGCGCCAATACCGCTTCCCCCTGGAGATGGGCACCACCGCCCCGCCCCATTCCCAGCGGACCGTCACCGGCGCCGGGGCCGTGCTTTTGGGCGCCTCCCCCCTCCCCCACACCGGCTTTCGCCACGTCCGTTTGGAGGCGGCCACCCTGGGCCGGGTCCGGGATCTGGGCATCACCGACGCCAACAACATGGGCGCGGCCATGGCCCCTGCCGCCTGCGACACCATTGAGCGGCATCTGAAGGATCGGGGGATGGAAGCGGAGGACTTCGACTGGATCGTCACGGGGGATTTGGGGGACTTCGGGAGCCGGATGCTGCGGGAGCTGGGGGACGAGGCGGGCCTTGGGCTGGCGGGGCGGCACATGGACTGCGGCAGCATGGTCTACAGCCCCGAGCAGGGATATCACTGCGGGGGCTCCGGCTGCGGCTGCAGCGCCATCCTTTTGGCGGGCCACGTGCTGCCGGAGCTGGAAAAGGGCCGGGTGAAGCGGGTGCTGTTTTTGTCCACGGGGGCCCTCATGAGCCCCCTCTCCGCCTGCCAGGGGGAGAGCATCCCGGGCATCGCCCACGCCATATCGCTTGTACATGAGGAGTAAAAAATGGATTGGATGATGTATTTGAAGGTGTTTTTCGTGGGCGGGCTGCTGTGCGCCCTGGGGCAGCTGGGCCTGTCGTTGACCCGACTCACCACGGCCCGCATCTTGGTGGTCTACGTGACGGCGGGGGTGATTTTAGGCGGCCTCGGCCTCTATGGGCCCTTGGCGGACTGGGCCGGGGCCGGGGCCACGGTGCCTTTGACCGGCTTTGGCTACGCCCTCTCCCAGGGCGCAAAAAAGGCCGTGCAGGCGCACGGTCTTATAGGCGCGTTCACCGGCGGCATCACCGCCACCGCCGCAGGCATCGCCGCGGCCATCACCTTCGGCTATCTCTTCGCCCTGCTTTCAAAGCCCCGGACGAAGATGTGATCCTTTGCACTTTGCGCCAAAAAACGCCGTGATGCATCGTTTTTTCCTTGCCAGCAGAGGGAAAGGATAGTATACTATATGAAATAGTGTACCATGTCATGAGGCGTTGAATGGCCAGCAAAGCGGAGACATATTATCCCCCCTACGAAGGCAGCGAGCCCTATATCCACCTGTGCTTCTCCCACCGGGATGAACGCAAGGTCCGCCCTCTGCTGCGGCGACTTTTGCTGCGAGGCTGCCGGGTTTGGTATAGTGCGGAACAGACGCGGGACAGGTCCGCTCAGCTATCTCAAAACGAACGCATGCTGGGGGCCGGCCTTACGGTGCTGTATCTCACGGCCTCGGCTCGGGAGGACACATATCTCAAAAACCGGCTGCTGGTCTGCCAGAAGGCGAAGCAGCCCATCCTGGTTTTGAACACGGACGGCGGGGACAGCGGCCTGTCCCTGGGGCTCACCGGGGATGCCTCCGCCATTATACCGGGGAGCAACCCCGCGGACGCCGCCGACGCCGTCCTCCATGGACGGGGCTTTTCCCAGGCCTTTCTGGGGGAACCGCAGCCCATCTTCGATCGCATATGGCTGCGGCGGGTCAGCGTGCTGCTGCTCCTGTTCACCGTTCTTTTAGGCGGGGGGATGGGGCTTTATCGATACCTTCATCCGCCGATCCTTCCGCCGCCGGCGGAGGCGGTCACGCCTGAGCCGGAGCCTACGGACCAGGTGCTCATCGCGGACGGATCCCTGCAGGAGGCGGCCCGGGCGGCCATCGGCGGCGGCCTGATCACCCCGGAAGCCCTGGAGGGGATCGAAAGCCTGTCCCTGTCCCAGCTCCCCGCCCATCTGGACGATCTGTCCGTCTTCCCCAACCTGTCCACGCTGATCCTCTCCCAGGAGGCGGCCAAGTCTGCCCCGGAACTGCCCGACCTCTACGAGCGCTACACGCTGATCGTTGCAGGAGGTGAGGGCCAATGAGCGAGTTCTTCACCCCCTACGAGGGCAAGCGACCCTATCTGTTCATCAGCTATTCCCATAAAAATTCACAGGAGGTCCTGGAGACCATCACCCTGCTCCACCAGAGGCACGTGCGCCTCTGGTACGACGAGGGCATCCCGGCCGGAAACGATTGGCCCAAGAATATCGAGACCCATATGCGAGCCTCGTCCATGGTCCTCTTCTTCCTGTCCAGGACCGCCCTTGACTCCCCCAACTGCCTGTCGGAGATCGAGACTGCCGTGGCTTTGAAGAAGCCCGTGTTGTACTTCACACTGGACGACGCTCAGCCGGAGGGCCGATGGGCGGAGGTGATGCAAAGCTGTCTTCCTCTCCCCACCCCCCCAACGCCCAAGGAGCGGGCGGACGTGGTCACGAGCCACAAAAAGCTCCGACGCAGCTTCTATCGCCGGTGGACGGAGGGGCTGCCCCGAGGCCTCTTCGGGTTCCTACTGTCGCTGCTGCTGTTCGCCGCGGCCCTGACGGGCGCTTACGGGGTCTACTCGGGCTGGTTCGATCCTCCGGTGGCGGAAGCGCCCACCCCGGCCCCCACGCCCAAGCCCACGCCCCGACCGACGCCCACCCCCACGCCGACGCCCACCGCCACCCCTGGCCCCACGGATACCCCCGGGCCCACACCCACGCTCCCCTCCGATCTGGCGGAGGTGACCTTCCCCGACGAGGAACAGGAGCGGGCCGTCCGGGCCGTTCTGCGCTCCAGTGAGGAGCACATCTACCTGCAGGAGCTTTCGGCGGTCACGTCCCTGTCCATCGTGGGGAACATGCCCATGGCGGACATCCAAAACACGCTCTTCACCTTCGATGGCACCTGCCTGGTGAACGGCGGAAAGGTGGCCGAAGGCAAGGTGAAGAACCTGTCCCTCATCGGGCGGATGGTCTATCTGGAGCAGCTGGCCCTGGTGCGTCAGCCCCTGTCCGACGTCTCGGCCCTGAGCGGACTGGTGATGCTGCAGGAGCTGAACCTTGCCGGCAACGGCGCCCTGAAAAGCTTGGGAAATCTGAAGGATCTGCCCCGACTCACCACGCTGCACCTGGAGCACAGCGGCGTGACGGATCTCTCTCCCCTGTCGGCGCTGCCCTCCCTGAGGACCGTATACGTCAGCGCGGACATGCTCCCTTTGCGTTTTCCCGAGAACTGTACCTTTACCGTGATCCTGGTGCCCTAAGCGCCGTTCACCCCCATTCGAAACAAGAAAGGAATCCCCATGAAGCGAGCCATCTATCCCCTGTACGCCCCGGCTGACGAAGGTCGGGTAAAGCCCATTCTGGACGCCCTGCAGCAAAAGGGCGTGACCGTGCGGACCAAGGCCCCCGGCAGGGGGGACGCCCTGGTGCTGTTCCTGTCGGAAAATTTGCCCGCCGAGGGGCCGGAGACGGACGCTTTCTTCCGGCTGAACGCGGGTAGGGAGCTGGTGATCCCCGTAAACTTAGACGGATCTACGCCCCCGGAGGAGCTGCAGAGCGCCCTCATGGCCCGGCACAGTTTGGACGGGCGCAAGTACGGCACGGCGGAGCTGGCGGATCTCATCGCCAAGGCCGTGGCGGGCGAGAAAAAGAGCCGGCTCCCCCTGGTCCTGTCCCTGATCGGGGCCGCGGCTCTGCTGGCTGTGGGCGGCTTCATCTGGTGGAAGCAGCGGCCTCAGCCGGAGCCGGAGCCCGCGGTGGTGGAGGCCACCGCCACGCCGGAGCCCACGCCTACGGCGACGCCCACCCCCTCCCCCACGCCGGAACCCACGTTCCCCGATGTGGACCTGGCCTTTGAAGAGCTGCAAAAGGTCCACGAGCTCATCATCGTGGGCGACTCCCTCACCCACTTCAACGGGGACGAACAGTGGGTAGCGGAGGCGGGCTGGGCCCGGGTGGAACCGGAATACGTGGCCAACCGGAGCTTTGAGAACGGGGAGGCCCGCTGGTACAGCACCGAGGACGGCCACGAGCTGGTCCTCCACGATTGGGGCGCTCTCGACTTCCTGCCCTATATGAAGAACCTGCAGATGCTGACCCTGGTGAAGGTCCGGGGCACGCTGCCGGATCTTTCCGGCCTCAAAAAGCTGAGCCTGGTGGATCTGTACGACTGTGAAATCGACGACATTTCCGGCTTGAAGGGGACCCTGCTCGGCTCCTTCAGTTTTAGCGGCCCGGCCATCGACCTTTCACCCCTCAATGATTGCACCCGGCTGGAGTATGCGAACCTGCACTTTTACGGAGGGGAGACCATTGATTTGAGCGGCTTCGGCCCGCTAAAGCTCCGGAGCCTGAATCTATCCGGAGACGGGAGCGAAAGGACCGCTGACCTGTCCGGCCTCCAAGGCTGCCCGAATCTGATGGAAGCCCGCCTGGATGGGGTGCCGGTGACGGACCTGAGCTGCCTGTCAGCGGCGAAAAGCATGTACAGTCTGGATCTGAATGACCTGCAGGCCCTCACCAGTCTCAACGGGCTCCAGGACCACACGGGTCTGACGAATCTCCACATCGACAACTGTTTCCGGCTGTCGGACCTGGAGGCACTCAGCAGCTGTTCCTTCCTGCAGGAGCTGTACATGGAGGACTGCCCCATCGGTGACCTTTCCTTCCTCACGGGGACCAAAGCCCTGAAAAAGCTGGAGGTGCGAAATATGGGGACGCTTCGCTCCTTCTACGGATTGGAGGAGCACAAAAGCCTTCGATGGGTAAGCGCGTCTGGAACGCAGAACCTGTCGGACCTTTCCGCCCTTTCGAACTGCGAGTCTCTGGAGGGGCTGAATCTTTACGAGTGCTTCGCCCTCCGCGATATCTCCCCGGTGGTGACGCTGCCCAAGCTGAAGGACCTGCAGATATATGGGTCGGAGCTCAGCAACGTGGACTTCCTTTGGGACATTCAGAACAAGGAATATTTCTCTTTCGGTATCGCGGAGGTGCCAAATTGGGAGGGCCTTGCCGCCATCGAGAAGTACAGCTTCCTCAACATCACGGACCGGAACGGCAGCGCCCTTCCCTATGTAGAGAACGCCACGGTGATCGACTTCGAGCTGTGGAACCGGGGCGGCCGGGGGAACAACAGCGAGGGCCTGGACCTTACCAAGCTCCCCTCCGTGACCAACGAGCTGAAGCTCCACTGCGTCACGTCTCTGGAGGGGATCGACCAGCCCCTGGTCAGCCGGATGATACTGGACGACTGCCCCTATCTCACCACTTTGAAGGGGATGGAAGGGCTGCCCCGGCTGACCAATCTGGCGATCTCAAACTGCCCCCGGCTCGCCGACTGGACCGGTCTCTACGAGCTGGAGCATTTGCAGGCGATCAGCCTGGAGGCCCTATTCACCCTGCCCGATTTCGGAAAAATCACGGCAAACCATGTGGATTTGACCACCATCTACGATTTGAAGGATTTGTCCTGCTTTGAAAGCTATGGGCAGGACCGCTATCAGATCAGACTCATGGACGTGGACGAAGTCACGGATCTTTCGCCCCTCTACCATCTTCACGGGGAATATCTGGGGGTCCCGGCCCACCTGAAGGACCAGGCCCAGGCCCTGGTGGACAGCGGCCTCTTGGACGGTTATGAGGTCACGTACCCGGAGGGCTGGTGGGAGCCCATCGTGCCCCATATCGAGCTTTTGAGCCTCAGCGAGGTGGACACCCTGCCCAGCGCCCTGCTCTCCCGAGTCGATCGGCTGACCCTGGCCGGGGACGCCGTCCTGCCCAACGAGGGGGCCTGGGTGAATGAGGACTGGTCCACGAACCCGCCCGCCCTGTACGTCTGCTATGACGGGGAGGAGGAGCGCTATCCGGTGGAGCCGGGGACGCTGACGGACCTGACGTGTCTTAAGAATCTCACGGGGCTCCGGGAGCTGACCGTTTACGCCCAACCCCAGCTCACCTCTCTCGAAGGCATCCAGGCCATGGGCGATCTCAAAGACCTGGACGTCCGGCAGTGCCCGGCCCTCACGGACGGCTCCGCGGCCTTCACGGTCCAGACCCTGGAGGAGCTGCGGTTCTGGTTCACCGGCGTCCGGTCCATCCAGGGGGTCCAGAACCTGTACGCCCTCAGGATGCTGGATCTCAACGACAATCCGGTGGACGACCTGTCGCCCCTCGAAGCCTGCGGTGCTTTGGAGGACGTGAACTTCCAGCTGCCCATGATGACCTTTGAGGAACTGAAGGCCCAGCCGGAGGCGGTGCGGCGGAACATCAAAAACCTGACCATCGCCGGGGCGTACGTCTACGACGGCGGCCCCTGGTGGTTCGAGACCGACTGGGTCACGGACCCGCCCACCCTGTATCTGCACAGCAACGAGACCGACGAGCGGCTGCCCCTGCAGGAGGGGGCCGTCACGGATATGGCGGAGCTGGCTGCGCTGCTGCCGGGGCTGGAGCGGCTGGACCTGTACGGTCAGGACCTGACCACCCTGGACGGGGTGGAGAACTTCTCCCGGCTCAGGGATATCAACGTCAACGAGTGCCGGGGGATCACCGACTTCACCGCCCTGTGGCGGACGGCCTCCCTGGAGAATATCAGCCTGCGGAACGAGCCCATCGACAGCATCGAGGGCATCGAACAGCTGCCCCATCTGGTCAATCTAAGCCTGTCCGGCACCAACGTGCGGGACATCTCTCCCCTTGAGCGGCTGGATTACAGCTTCAGCATGTCGGAGGAAAACGACGGCAGAGGCTTCAACCTGGCGGCGGACGTGATGGACGCAAACAAGCTCACCTATGAGGACTACGCGCCTTTGGAGGCGGTGCCTGTCTATTGGAACTTGAACATGAACAACGTTCCGGTGGATCGGTGGATCGATCACGTCATGGGCAAGGAGATGCTCGAGCTTTCCTGCCACCGTTCGGGCATGACCAACGAGCAGCTCAAAGCCTTCGTGGAAGCCCATCCCATGCTGGAGCAGCTGGACCTTCGGTGGAACACGCAGCTCACGGACCTCTCCTGCCTGCTGGAGTTGAAGGGCCTTCGCCAGGTGTTCGTCTCCGAAGACATGCAGCGGGCCATCCGATCCCTGGGCGAAGGGCATGAGTTCCGGCTGGAGATCGAATGACCCCTTCCCTTCAGGACGGAAAGCGGGTATACTTACAAGTAAGTGATTGAAAGGAGCAGCAGCATGAGCAATCTCTCCCCCTTTGTGGGCCGGTTTTTCGACGAGCTGGCTCTGAGCGCCGACGTGCAGGACGGGCACAGCTACAAGTCCTTCCTTCGGGGCGCGGTGACCGCCTTTTTGGAGCACGAGACCCCAGAGACCGCCTTCGCCGTCTATCGGGCTTTCTTCGATAGCTACCGGATCACCCTGCCGGGCAAGAACGACCCCTTCATCGATCTGGTGGACATCCTGCGCAGCTATGAAGCCACTGCCGCCACCCTCATCGATAAGCAGCGGGACCACTTCATCCACGCGGTGAACGTGTTTTTGACGGGCCTGTCCATCTATGCCGAAAACCCGGCCTACCGCAAAGCCTTTGACAGCGCCGTTCCGGAAAAGGACTATATCTACGCCTACCAGACCCCCCATGAGGAGTTCTTCTTCCGCTGGGGCGTGGCGTCCCTGTTCCACGACGTAGGGTACCCGGTGGAGATCGTGGGCCACCAGATCAACCGCTTCATCCGCATGGTGGCGGACGCGGACGGGAACGAGGTGAAGGTGAAGGCCCAGATCCGGTTCGAGAACTTCTCGGAGCTGAACCACATCCGGGAAGTGGTCCCCAAACGCCCCTTCACCCGGGCCTACTACGAGGCCTATGAAAGCTGCTCCTATATCGACCTGCTCACCCCAAACGATCTGTTGGCTCATCGAGTCCACCAGACCCTGGGCACGGACCTCATGGAAACCAAGAAGGCCGTGGACCGGTTCGTGGACGACATGGCCGCCTCCGGTTTCATCGATCACGGGTACTACAGCGCCATGATCATCCTAAAGTGGTACGGCTACGCCATTCAGATGGCCGGGGATCATCCGGAGCGGTTCTACTGGCCCATTCTGGACAGCGCCACGGCGATCCTCCTGCATAACTACTATCGAAACGTGCTGCAGAAGAAGCCCTTCAACCTGGGGCCCATGGACCCGAAGAAAAACCCCGTGGCCTACCTGCTGATCCTCTGCGACGAGCTGCAGGAGTGGAATCGGGAGGCCCACGGTATCCTTACCCGGACCTTCACTTTGGCGGACACGGTGCACCTGTCTATGCGGGACGGGTTCCTTTCCGCCACCTATGTGACCCGCCACGGCCGCCTGCCGGAGAAGTTCTCCGCAGAGAAGGTGGAGCTCCTTCAGGGTCTTTTGGACCTGGGCGCCCTCTTCCCCCTGGGTTTTGAGGTGGACGCAGAGAGTTTGGACAGTTTCGAGGTCTTTAAACCTCAGCTACAGAAGATCAATGCCCGGCCGCTGCTGAAGGACATCGAGCTTTTGGCCATCGCCATCCACGCCCGCTACTGCGAGAAGCAGCTCCAGGATCATCCCGATCGGCCGCTGGATTATCCCGACTTCTCCCAGCTTCCCGACGACCTCAAGTACAGCAACCTCCGTCAGGCTCAGGGCATCTGCGACCGGCTGGAGCAGGTGGGCTATCGCCTGGGGCCCAAGGGCGGCAAGGATCCGGTGAAAACCTTCCCGCCTGAGCTGCTGGAATTCATGGCCGAGCTGGAGCACGAAGCCTGGATGCAGGAGCGGCTGAGCCGGGGCTGGAAACTGGGCGAGCGGAATGCGGCGCAGAAGACCTCCCCCTATCTGGTGCCCTACGACCAGCTCTCCGAAGAGATCAAGGACTACGATAGGGATGCCATCCGGAACATTCCGGCCCTGGCCGCCCGGGTGGGCATGGCCGTCTATGCAAACTGAACGCATTCCCCTGGTGGTAGGGGTCACGGGTCATCGGGCCATCCGGCCAGAGGACGAGCCTATCCTCAGCCAGGCGGTGGAGACGGAATTGAAGAAACTGCGGGAAAGGTTCCCCCACACGCCCCTGGTGCTGCTCAGCAGCCTTGCGGAGGGGGCGGATCAGCTTTGCGCCCGAGCGGCCCTGAAGCTGGGCATCCCCCTGTGGGCCCCTCTGCCTCTTCCCCTGGAAGACTACGAAACGGACTTTTCGGGCCAGGCCCTGGATGATTTTCGGGCCCTGTGCGCCCAGGCAGAGCAGATCTTTCCCGTTCCTGCCGCGGAGGCAGCGCCGGCAATGCCGGACCGGGACTTTTTCTACCGACAGGTCGGCATCTACATAGCCACTCACTGTCATGTGCTGCTGGCTTTGTGGGACGGGCACGAGCCCACCCCCACGGGCTGCGGCACGGCGGAGACCGTGTCCTTTGCCCTGCACAGAAGCTTTCATCCTGTACTCAGCGCGCCGCTGTTCTCCTCCACGGCGGTGATCCACCTGTTCACCCCCCGAGACGAGCCCGTGACGGAAGCCGCGGGCACGGTAACGCGCCTGGGGGACGATGAGACCTGGCGGACGCTTATGGACCGGACGGAGGAATTCAACGCCCTCACCGGCAAAGCCGATCCCGCCCCTTATCCCCTGCTTCCGGACGATCGGGAGAGAGACTTGTTGTTGGACCGGATGGAAAAGGTCTATCAGCGGGCGGACGCTCTGAGCCTGCAATATGCGAAGGTATACCGACGGGTGCTGATCCTGCTGGCGGTGGTGAGCACCCTGATCACAGCCTCCTTCCTGCTCTACGACGAGGCAAACCTCCACTGGCTGATCCTGGTGTGCGGCCTTGCGCTGCTGATCGCCTGGCTTCTCCAGCGATATGCCGGCCGTTCCAGCTGCCATCGACGTTATCTCGAATATCGGGTGCTGGCCGAAAGTTTGCGGGCCCAGGCCTTCCTGCGCTATGCCGGGGTAAGCCGGGAAGCCGTCACGCTGCTGCCCTGGAGCCAGCAGGAGGAGACCCCCTGGATTGCCATGGCCATGACCGTCCTGGACATTGGGGAAAGGCCCCGTCAAACCCACGACGTCCGCGCCTGCTGGGCCGAGGACCAGCTCCACTATCACCAGACCGCCCAAAAAAAGGCGAAAGCCAAACTCCGGGGCAGCGGTCGGGTGGTGGGCGTGGCTCTGGCCGTCAGCATCGCGCTGTATCTTGCCGCCCTGGTGTTCGAGCTGCTGTTCGGCGGGCTTTTATCCCGCTTCCCGGCCATTTTGGAGGCGGAATCCTGCCGTACGCTGTTGAAACTGGTGCTGGGCAGCATCTCTGCCGCCACCCTGTTCATCTCTAACTACTACGGCAAACTGTCCCTGTCCCGGGGGATAGAAGACCATGCGAAGATGGCCGCTTTCTATGAGCGCATCCTGGATCGGATGGCCCTCTGCGGGCAGGTCGAATCGCTGCTGGTGCTTCTCGCCCGGGAGGAACTTATCGAAAACGGCAACTGGTGCTCCTATCAGCGGGACAACGTTCCTGACTTCAGCCTGTAAGATCGAAACAAACGACAAGGCCGTGAGATCCTCACGGCCTTGTTGATATATAAGCCCATATGCGCTCTATGCCCTGAACTCTTCCAGGGGCATGTCCGTCACCAGATCGGGGCCGGTGAAGGCCAGCACCCGTTGGCTGCGGAGGCTGTAGGCGGCGCTTCGGCCCAGGATGAGCTGGTCCACCACCCCGATGCCCACCGCTTCCGCCGCGGCCTCGATCCGCTCCGCCACCTGCACGTCCTCCCGGGAGGGGGTCACGTCCCCGGAGGGGTGGTTGTGCCCCAGGGCGATGAAGCAGGCCTTGTGGAGGAGGGCGGCTTCCAGGACCAGCCGCGGATCCGCCAGCACCTCCGTCAGCGAGCCCACGGAGATCACCGCCTCGTGGATCAGAGCGTACCGCTTGTCCATGCACACCAGCCGCAGCGTCTCGTATCGGTCCTGCTGAGACAGGGCCAGCATGTAGCCGCAGAGCCGGGAAGGGGTGCTGAGCAGCACCGGCCGCTCCTTCTCCCCTCGATACCGCTGCAGCAGGATGCGCCGCTCCGTTTGCCCCAAAAGGCTCAGAAACACGGCGGCGCTCTCCCCCATCTCCGGGACCTGCTTCAGCTGGTCCACCGGGGCGGTGAGCACCTTTTCCAAGGTGCCGAACCTGTCCAGCAGCCGATGGGCCAGGGGGTTCACGTCCCGCCGGGGCAGGGCGTAGGTGAGCAGCAATTCCAAAACCTGATGGTCCGGCATGCCCTCGATCCCCGTCTGGACGAAGGTGTCCCTGAGCCGCTGCCGATGCCCCTGATGCTCGTTCATATCCGTTCCTCCAGGCTGTTTCGCAGCCGCTTCACATGCTCCAAGGGGAAGCCGTCCTCGCTGAGGGACGGTCCGCAGGTGATGCCGTCGATCAACCCCGTTTGGGGGCAGGGCGCATAGGCCGCCAGCAGATCCGCCTCGCCGGGAAGCCGGCCCAGGGCGGCGCACAGGCCCAGGGCGCCCCAGTTGGACACGGTGGCAATGATGAGCCGGTCCGTCCGCACTGCGCAGGGGACCCGTCCCAGCCGCTCCGCCACGCCCGCTTCAAGATCGCCCATGCCGATCTCGTTGCCCCCGTCGCCGATGCCCACGGACGGGGCATCGGACAGCAGGAACAGCCCGTCCAGCGGGG
>JAEEGF011638129.1_pt1 | contig 12577 bp, 12 predicted proteins | sample 9134171 | NCBI WGS metagenome assembly JAEEGF01 (sample SAMN16246542, study PRJNA631951) | gut metagenome | biome: gut microbiome; feature: rumen; material: AP-attached | host: Bos | place: Iran: Karaj | collected 2018-10 | reverse complement strand
GTACAGCGACGGGAAACTATATACCCGCAGCAAGAAGCGTGGGTCGGTCGATCGTATACTAGGAATCTTCGTGCAGCACGGCGCCAAGGAGGACATCCTCATTGATGCACATCCGCACATCGGCAGCGACAAGTTGCCGCGCGTCATCGAGGCGATGCGCGAGACCATCTTGCGTTGTGGTGGCGAGGTGCACTTCAATACCCGCGTCACGCGTTTGATAATCAGCGATGACAAGGTAACGGGGGTGGAGTGTGCCACGGGTGTGTGCTTTGAGGGACCGGTCATCTTGGCAACAGGTCATTCGGCCCGCGATGTTTACGAGATGCTTCACGACCAGCAAGTCGATCTTGAGGCAAAGGGCATTGCCGTGGGTGTGCGACTAGAGCACCCTCAACATATTATCGATGAAATACAGTATCACAACCCCGCAGGGCGTGGTGAGTATCTGCCCGCTGCCGAGTATAGCTTTGTCACTCAGGTCGATGGACGTGGAGTGTACTCGTTCTGCATGTGTCCGGGTGGGGTAGTGGTGCCTGCTGCTAGCGCACCGGGCCAGTTGGTGGTCAATGGCATGTCTCCTAGCAGACGCGACACCTATTGGGCTAACTCGGGCATGGTAGTAGAGATTCATCCCGAGGATCTGCCTCACAAGTATCAAGACATGGGAGTGCTCAAGGTGATGCGCTTCCAGGAGGACTTGGAGCGTCGATGCTTCGAGGAAGCGGGCCACACCCAACAGGCAGGTGCTCAGCGCATGAAGGACTTTGTCGAGGGAAAGCCTACGAAATTGATTCCCCCGTCGTCATTTCCCGCTGGTCTGCAACCCTCACGCCTCGACCAGTGGTTGCCGCCGTTCATCGCCACGCGTCTGCGCAAGGCGTTCTCGGTGTTTGGCCGCTATGCTAAAGGTTTCTTGACCAACGATGCCATCGTCATCGGCGTGGAAACGCGCACCTCATCGCCCGTACGCATTCCGCGCGATCACGAATTGCTGCGGCACATCACTATCCAAAGCCTCTATCCATGTGGCGAGGGGGCCGGCTATGCTGGAGGCATCGTCTCGGCCGCCATCGACGGCGAGCGCTGTGCCGAAGCCTTATTCAACGCCTACTGCAGCTAGTGCTTCTAGTCAAGTCCTATACTCAAACTCATCAAAGTTGATTACGCCCATTTGGGCCAGCATTGCCCGGCTGCGTGACACGTGGTCGGGAGTGTTGTATTCAGGTATCAGTGGCAGGCGCATCACAATCCGTTCAGCAATCCCCTTGTGGCCAATTAGCCAACGCAGGTTGCTCATTACCAGCTTGTTGTCGCATCCTGTGTAGGCGCGATAAATCTCGGGATCGCAGTCTTTGATGTCAATGAAATATTGGTCGATGTGTGGCAGCAATCGTTCTAAGTGATGTTGTGGCACGTTGAGCGAGGTCTCGACCGTTACCTTCCATTCCGGAACCTTTAATTCACAGAATGCTTCAATGAACTCACTGTACAGCAATGGTTCACCTCCTCCAAAGCACACCCCGCCACCTGTTGCCAGGAAGTATAGGTTGTCAATTGCCAACTCGTCGACCAGCTGTTCGGGCGTGGCGGTGCGAAGGACGCGTTCCGGATCGTGGCACTGGTCATTCAAGCAATAGCGACACTGCAACGGGCAGCCATGAAAGGCCACCAACGTCGTTACCCCCTGGCCATCAGTTGCCAGACGGTGCCGATTCACGCCTATCAAAGGTGCGGTCAATGGAATGCTCATTTCGTTGGCTCGGGGCGACAGTCGTTCGGGTCCTCGGGTTGCGGCACACCGTCAATCTCCTGCGGCTCTTTGGGGGGAGTGCAGAAACTGTCAGGATCCATCATCACATCACCTTCCAGCATTTCTTCAATTGAGTCACTGTCCGACACCATCACAGGAGCGTTCGGATCCTCAACGATGCCTACAGGTTGCATAGGATTCGAACAACTGTTGCAGCCCGCCAGCGATGCGGCACCCAGGCTCAATCCCGCAATGGTCACCGCCTTGCCCAGCGACTGGCGCAGGCGCAGCTGGCTCTCGAGCCAACGCGTCTCGCTCTCGCACGCAGGACAAGTTCCCGCACAGTCACCCTCATGTGTGCAAGGGGTGGGCGAGTACTCAATCTCATTCGCCTCGGCAATCTCACGACGGATGCCCTTCAGCGTCTCACAAATATGTTTCCCTCGTTTCATAATTAAGTATTATAATGTTAGCTCTGTTGCATTGATGTAAAGATAAGTTATCACATTATTCTGGGGCATTAATTGTGTCTATATAACAGTAAGTACTGTCAGGCACTTCGCCCATCTCTACTTCTGGCTCATCTGTCGAATCTGTCAACACGGCCTGGTCGGGATCTGCAATTTTTCCCGATGTCTGAAACATCGAACAACTGTTGCAGCTTACCAGCGATGCGGCACCCAGGCTCAGACCTGCAATGGTCACAGCCTTGCCCAGCGACTGGCGCAGCCGCAGCTGGCTCTCGAGCCAACGCATCTCTCGCTCGCACGCCGGGCAAGTGCCAGCGCAGTCACCCTCATGGTTGCAAGGGGTGGGACTGTAATCAATCTCATTCGCCTCGGCAATCTCACGACGGATGCCCTTCAGCGTCTCACAAATATGTTTCCCTCGTTTCATAATCATTAGAATTTGGTTGGCAAAGAAAATATTAAAAATCAGGATGAGTTTTATTGAGGTATACTCCCATGCTAATGAACAATATGCCATAAGCAATCAAGTGGTAGAATACTATTTTATATGCATTCATTGGTTCTCGATTGATTCCATAGTGATGCTTGATGGCATCGCAACGTTCGTCACTAAAGTACCAATTATAGGCAAATAGAAAGCAGAAGAAACTACATATAATAATCCAGAATGGCCAGTTCAGACTATACATGCAGATAGCCAATGTAAAGAATAAAACTAAGTATAGAATTAATCCATTAACTCTGGTATGTCGATATGAAGCTGATGCCCACTCATATTCATACCAAATGCGGTCAAAAATATTGAAACGATATGGCTTAAGTTGCTGAGCCATGGGCTTCTCCTTGTTTTTGATGTAATCTTCATAACGATGAAGAGGATCTTCTCCAGAGATGGATTGTGCCCATAACAAGAACTCGACATCGCGCTCATGTAGCTTGTGCATTACTGCCTTCATGACATTTACATCATAACACTTGATGCGATAGTCTGGGGAGATATGCTTTAACGTAGATTTAAATTCGCGTTCATAAGTCTTGTCTGATGACAAATGGGGCATGATTTCAGCGATGGCATTAGAGACTACATCGTCATCATAGCCAATGCGGTCGCCAATCTCACTTACAGTGAACCAAACGCGGCCTTCGCAATAACGATAAGATTGCCTGTCTTGGGGAACAATGTCACCACAGTGGCAATAATAAGTTCTTATTTCATAGTCATCACCCATCTTGCTGATTAGATTTCCTGCCTAACAATGTAACAAGCAGTTTCTCAATGGGGTAAGGCAGTTATATCTTGCTGTACTGCGAGACCTCGCAGCCGAACTTGTCAACGAGGATGTTGTCAAGCTCGTCGGCCTTCAGCGCGAGTTTCACCAGATTGTCACTTACCTGTTTTGCCACTTTCTCGCTCATGTCGGTTACGTCGGTAATGTGCTGGCGGTAAAGCAAGTAGATGTCGCGGTCCTCAATGCCCATCTTGAATGGCCCGAGGTCGGCGCTGAGCATATACTCTAGCACAGGCAACACATCCTTCTTGGGCAAAAGGTTGCTCTGGCACACGGCAAAGAAGTGGTCGTTGTCGTAGACAAAGATGCGAATCTCGGCCGAACCCTTGTGGAATCGCCAGGACTCCTCGCCGTTGCGTGCCACCACGGGGTTGATGCCCAAACGCTTGATAACGCGCTCACAGAATACGGCCAGTGGTGACAACTCATGCTGCTCAAACACACCGTCGGGAAGGCGCTGGCCACAAGTGGGGCAGAACTCCTTGTTCACCTCGTCCTCAGCAATCAGGTCCTCACAACTGTCGCATTGTACCTGAAATTTGTCACGCTCCACCTTGCCCACCGACTCCAGCAACTGTTTCAGGTCTTCGATACGAATACCAAAGCCCATGTTGTCGGCATCGGTGAACTTGGCGACCGTCACTGCAGCCACCTCGCCATTCTCGTTGAAGATGGGGCCGCCCGAGTTGCCAGGGTTCACAGGGGCATCAATCTGCACATAATAGCGCCCATCCATCAGTTGCTTGGGCGATGACACGGTACCCTCGGTAACTGTGAACGGCATGCCGTAGGGATATCCCGCCACCTTCATCTTGTCGCCGTAGGTCAGTGCATGGTCGGCGGCAAGCGTCAGTTCTGGCAGGTCGCTGAAGTCATCGTCCACTGCAAGCAGCGCCAGGTCGACGGTCGTGTTCACCACCACTACCTTAGCTAGGTGGGCTACTTTGTTATGGTCATGGATGGCGACCTCGTGAAAGCCCTCCACCACATGGTTGTTGGTCACAAACAGGTTCAGCGACTTCAGGTAGAAGCAACTGCCCGAGCCGCCCGAGTGTTTCACTTGAAACACTGCTTTAAATATATCTGGATTAAACATTTTGTTTGAGAATTAAGAATTGTGCCATGTGCATTATTCAAAGTTGTCATCATCCATCAGGTGGTCAATGGTCTGCAGCAGCGTGATGGATGCCTCCTTGAACGGTTTACCGCTGGCCTGTTTCAAACCCTTGGTCAGCACAATGTTGATATTGTCGGGGATGTCGTACTCGTAGAAAAGACGGTAGATGGCGTAGGTCAAACGCAGTGCCACTTGCTCATAGTCCTTAAACTGGATGCGCTCGAGCGACATCTTGAACACGTCGGCTAGCTTCTTCTGCAACGTCTGCAGTGTGCCACGCATATTGGGCGACACCAAGATGTTCACATGATACAGGTTACTAGCCAGTTCATCCTTGCTCAACAACTGGATTTCCTGAAGCGTGGTAACGCCCTTCTTTAATTGGTCGAGGATGGGAATGTCATCCGAACTGAGCATGCTGATGGCGCGATTGATCTTGTTAACCAAACCGCCCTGAGGGTTGGCAACATAGTAAATCTGGCAGATGGCGGTGGCAAGCACCTGCATCGCATTGCCGTAAAAGCGTTGGCGGCTGTACATGTCAATCGCCTCAAGCGACTGCTTACACAGCGTCTGCACCGCCTTGAAGATATAGTTCACGTCGCGCGTGCTGTAGGGCACAACCTGTGGCGTATAGGCACGCGTGGCACCGAACTTTTCAATGAACTCATCGTCATAGCGATCTCCCACTTGGCAGATGTTGCGCAGCACAGTGAATATCTTGTATGGGTGGCTTTGTGACGTGCTGCAGCGGTACTCGATGCGCAGCTGGTCGCCGTCAAGAACAAACCTCGGCAACATCAGGCGGCTGGAGTTCATCTCGGCAACCTGGCGAAGCATGGGCAGACGTTGCTCGGCAGGTACTGTCAGGAAGTTGCTGAAGATATATACCTCGCGCTTGCCTAGGTGGATGTTAATCACAATGGAGCCGTGAGGAATCTGCAACTTCGTGCCTGACTTGTTGCAGTACTTATCACGAAACTCTGGGTTGAAATAGTCGATCAGGCGCAGCAACGACTCCTGGGGCTTTCCAGCCTCGTACAGCTCGACGCACTCGTCGATGATGTCATTGTTTGCCTTGCTTTGTGTCGACTTCAATATGGGTCGAAAGTATGGTAATGTAGTCTTCATATTCAATAAAGTAATTCTGCATTGTGCAATAAATTAGTCCATCCTGTTCTTATAGTCCTCGTAGGTGAACTCCCGCATCACAACCGTAGCGCCGTCCATGCGCTTAAGCACCAGCGAGGGGTGCTGGATTCCGTTGAACATATTGGTCTTCACAGTCGTGTAGTGGTTCATGTCCTCAAAGGTCAACCGGTCACCCGCCTTCAGCGGTTCGGCAAAGCTCCAGTCGCCTACATAGTCGCCACTCAGGCACGAGTTCCCGCCGATACGGTAGGTTGGTTTCGAGAGATCCACCTCGGATAGTGCTTGGCTGATGCACGGCTGGTAGGGCATCTCCAAGCAGTCGGGCATGTGGCACGCAAACGACACGTCGACGATAGCAGTATGGATGCCGCTATTCTCAACCACATCCACCACGCTCGCCTCAAGGTCGCCCGTTTGCCAGCAGAATGCACTTCCAGGCTCAAGGATGATATCCAGGTTAGGGTGTCGCTGTTTGAAGGCTTTCAACAGCCCTATCAAGTGCTCCACGTCATAGTCGGCGCGCGTCATCAAGTGGCCGCCGCCCATGTTTAGCCACTGCAGGTTGTCAAGATAGTGACCGAACTGTGCCTCTACGGCGTCAAGCACCTTCGCCAGATCGTAGGATGTCGACTCGCACAGGGCATGGAAGTGCATGCCCTCAATGCCGTCGGGTAGGGAGGTCAATTGGTCGGCTGTCACTCCGAAGCGCGAGCCAGGGCAACAAGGGTTGTAAATGTCTGTCTCTATCACCGAGCACATCGGGTTGATGCGCAGTCCGCAACTGATGCGGTGCGCCCCCACGGTAGCATTGTGCGTGGCGATACGGTCAGCAAAGCGGCGGTACTGCTCAACCGAGTTAAACGTGATGTGCGAACTGCCCTGCATAAACTGCTCGATCGTCTCGTCAGTGTAGGCCGGGCAATAGGTGTGCGCCAGGCACTCAAGCTCGTCGTTGGCCAGCAACATCTCGTTTACTGAACTTGCAGTCGAGCAAATGCCATACTCGCGGAAGATGGGAAAAGTGCGCCACAGCGCATTGGCCTTGAACGCCATGATGATTTTCACGTCGGCTTCGCGGCTCACGCGCAGGATGAGGTTCAGGTTGCGACGCAACTTCTCCTCATACACGATATAATAGGGTGTCTTTAACTTCATAGCAACAAAAATAGTAAATTCTTATCATATAACGTACGATTCGCCTATTTTTTTCAAATTTTCGTCAAATAATTTTGCCACTCCCGCCAAGAATTCTTAATTTTGCCAAAAATTTGAACATAACCTATAAAATAGGCCATCGTGGGTTTTGAAGCCTGAAGAAACAAGACAAATGAAATTTAGACTCAATGACATCATGGCGATGCAAACGCCATTTTATTACTACGATACGCAACTGCTGCGCGAAACCATCAACCAGCTTAAGCGGCACGCCCAAGGACTGCCTGCAGTCATTCACTATGCAGTTAAGGCAAATGGCAACCCTCGCATCCTCAAGGAAATAGCCGATGCTGGACTCGCTGCTGATCTCGTCAGCGGAGGCGAAATCAAGGCAGCACTCGCGGCAGGATTTGACCCCAGTATGATGGCATACGCAGGGGTAGGGAAGACCGATTGGGAGATTCGACTGGGACTGGAGCAACACATTGGCTGCTTCAATGTCGAATCGGTACCCGAGATGGATGTCATCAACCAACTTGCTCTCGAGGCCGACTGTATCGCACCCATTGCCATCCGAGTTAATCCCGACATTGATGCTCACACGCACCGTTATATCACCACCGGTACTGCCGAGAACAAGTTCGGCATCACCCTCGAGGAACTTCCAGCGGTCATTGAACATGCCATCGCCTTGCCACACATCCACCTGCGGGGGCTACACTTTCACATTGGCTCGCAGCTCACACTCATGGAGCCTTATCGCATGCTCTGCGACAAGGTCAACGAACTACAGGACTTCTATGAGCAACGCGGCGTGCGTTTCGAGATCATCAACGTCGGCGGTGGACTGGGCATTGACTATGGTCGCCCTGACTTGTACCCTATAGCCGACTTTGAGCGCTACTTCGCCGTCTTCAAGCAGCACCTTCACCTGCGCCCAGGCCAGCAGTTGCACTTTGAGTTAGGTCGTGCCATCGTTGCACAGTGCGGCTCACTCATCAGCCGGGTTCTCTATGTCAAGCACAACCGCGACAAGAGCTTCGTCATCCTCGATGCCGGCATGACCGACCTCATCCGCCCGGCGCTTTACGAGGCACATCACCAGGTTCAGAACCTCACCAGCGTCACCCACGAACATGAACTCTATGACATCGTCGGGCCCATCTGCGAGTCCAGCGACGTCTTCGCCCGTGACTGCTCCCTGCCACTCACACAGCGAGGCGACCTCATTGCCATTCGCTCAGCCGGCGCCTACGGCGAATCCATGGCCTCCACCTACAACATGCAACCCCTCCCTCCCGCCCACTTCTTTGATTAGGGGTAATAGGAAATTGGATAGTGTTTAATTAGGGCTGCAGGTACGCATACCTGCAGCCCTGATCGCTTATCATTTATTTGATTAGTGGGTGTAGGCGGTGAGGAGAATGTGGCGGGGGGCGTTCTGTTCGACGAGGATAATGATGGCGCTGAGGGGGATGTTGCTCAAGGCGAAACAGCCCTCGCTGAGCTTACCTAGTCGAAGGTAGCGGGGGTGAATCTCGCCCTCATAGCGCATGCCGCCATGCACCTTGATGCCACGTGAGCGGGCATTGTCGTTGGTGTCCTCGAGGCCCTCGAGGTTGATGGCGATGCGACCGTTCTTGTACATGCGGTGAACCTCGTCAATTTCGTACAGACCTAGCGAGGTGGCGCAACTTCCATGCTCGTTGCTGAACTGCGGAATCATGCCGGTGCTGCCACTACCGCAGCCGTGGGCACACTTGCTCGCGATGATGACTCGACCCAAACTGTAATCATAGACAAAAAAACGATTCAGGCCTGAGGGTATACTGAAGTCAGCAAACATTACATATCGCGGGTCGTAGCCACGTATGACTGCATTGTGATGGGTGAACCGCAGACGTGTCTGCGAGATGGGGTGGCGGTCCAAGGCAATGGCGCGTGCGGCATGCCATGGCGACAAGCCGATGGGGTATAGGTCGGCATCGAGTTCCTGTTCTTCGTATTGCCGGAATGTCTGTGCCATACGCGCTGTGTCGGCAGGGGTACTGGGCAACAAGTGGACGCGGCGGGCTATCACGTTGGTGGTATCGGCCGCAGCATGTGTGAGCAGCAGGTGTCGTACGGGTCGGTGGGTAAAATGTTGTGCCTGAAGGCCTCGTTGTGTTCGATCGACCAAAGTGATGTCGTTGGCATCGACCTGCATGCCGCAGTGGTTCAGCCAGTAGGCAAGGTTGGTGTCAATCAATTGAAGTAGGCTATTGTGGCCAGGGACTTTCTCCATGGTGTGGCTCACTATCATGACATAACAACTGTCCATGGCAGGCCATGCACTGGCAAGCGAGTCAAACTCCTCATGGGGCTCCTGTACGACCACCACCACGGGATAACGCATGAGTGAGTCGGTCACAGCAGGGCGGCGTATGAGGATGCCTAGATGGCATTTGTCTTTGTCGGGAAACCATTTATGATATAATAAGGTGGCGGGTGCAGTGGTTTTGAGTGGCTGGAACCTCGCGTTGGTAAGTAAAAGGTTGTCTCGGTTTTCAGGGTTGATCAGTTGCATAGGCCATGCAACGAGCCATGCCACCACGGATGCTGCCACTAGAGCCACGATGGCGATTATCAGGGACTTTATATGTTTTTTTGCCAATTTTCCGAAATTTTTGGCGAAGTTACATATTTTTTTTGGAAAAAACTTTGTCGGTTCGGAAAAAAGCAGTAATTTTGCATCGCAATTCTGATAGGAGCGTAGCCCAGTTGGTTTAGAGCGCCGCAGTCACATTGCGGAGGTCATCGGTTCGACCCCGATCGTTCCTACCACCAGAGCAGGTCACACAAGCGGCCTGCTCTTTTTTTAATCTAGAAATCAAGGAGATGGCTCATTTTCTGCTCAAACCCTATCGTGTTGATGCGGGCGACTATCTGCGCCGGCTGGCAGTGATGTACCTGCGGGCGCGTTGGCCATGGTTGCTGACGCCATTGCTCTTGTGTGGTGCGATGGCGATAGGTTTGGCCGATGTGCGATGGTTTATTGTGGCGATGATGGTGTTGTTTGTCGCCATACCCATGGTGCTGTCATTGGCCTATATCAACTATGCCTTGTCAATGGAGGCACGTTGGTCGTTGCTCGAGAAGTCGTTGACAGTGAACGACGACGGCATCCTGCTACAGTTTACCGACGAACGCATGCATGACCGCCTGATTTGCTGGAATGAGGTAAGAAATGTGGAGATTGCCGGTGAAGCGTTCTTGGTCATGCTCAAGGTGCGACGATTCACTTTCTTGATGATTCCCTTTACCGCCATTGAACAAAGTGGCGTCTCTCTTAAGCAGTTCGCTCAATACATGATGCGCACATCATCATGAACAATCACGCTGCTTATAGCTCCTTCATTAAAAACAAGCCTGGTTTCAGTCGTTTCTGGAACCAGGCTAATCTTTTAAGTTGCCAACTCTTAACTATTAACTAGTTTTCACCCACCCTTGGTAGCCTTTGGGAAGTTGTGAGACGAGTGAATAAAGGTGTTTGGCATCGTAGCTGCGTGCGACATAGATATATTGGTACTTGCCGACATGCAACACTTGCATGTTGGCGGCCAGGTCGCGATGCATACGGAAGAACTCATTGACTTCCTTGGTCGAGGCGAGTGATGCAACCACCAGGTAGCAGTTGCCACCCTCATCGAGCAGTAGCGGACTTGCAGGCTCGCTAGGTTCTTCCGCTGCCGGCTCAGCTTGTTGGGCCGTCTCATTAGCAGCAGGTGTCACATCAAGCACTTGATGCTGCGGCTTGGTAACGCGCGGCAAGTTGAGTGAGGCATAATCCTGCTGGTTGCGGTTGACGATGATGGGTGTGGTGAGCAGAATGGTCAGACACAAAAGCACAACTATGGATGCTGCAATGCGTGCCACGCGCCTGATCAATAACGAGTGATGGACCGTTGAAGGTTGTGCAAACGCTGCAGCAGCTGCAGCTGCTGCCTCGGCACGCACAGCCTCCTCGGCTAACGGGCGGAAATTCACGCTACGCAATCCGAAGTAGGAGTCGTTGCTCTGTTTGTGATTGAACGGAGTGAACTCGATGCGATGGCTATCGGCGCTGTGGAAGTAGCCCAGTCGACCCATCGATACCTCATTGCCCGTCGACAATTGCTGCCTGAAAGAACTTACGCTTTCTCCAATGAAACGCATTGCCTGCGCATAGGTAATGCCCTCGCGACGCACAAGAGATTGTGCCAACAGACCATCGTTGTGGTCTACACTGGCGTTGAACCCCAACAAGCGCCTAGGGCGCTCAATGCGCCCAGTCGTTGGGTCATAATGCGAGTCACTGTACTGTGCAACTAGAGCTCCCCAACCAGGGATAACCACACAGTCATGGCTCGTCAGAAGGTATTCAATATGCTCAATAATGGTGTACATGCAAGGGCAAAGTTACGCACATTTTCTGAGATGTGCAAATTTTTTTTGCCCTATTTTATAATCAGTTCGCAATTAGTTCAGTAGAGCGTCGACCAAAGTGCGGTCAAGGCCAAGCGAAACAGCTTGCTGGATGTCGCGTTCCATATCTTCACGGCTGAAGCGCAGTTTAGCAAGTTTCGCGCGAAGCACGTACAGATAGGGATCATCGGGCGTCATTGAAAGGGCTCCACGTATGTCCTCTTCGGCATGGTTTAGTTGTTTTTGGGTAAGATAGCAGTCGGCACGGTTAGCCAGCAGTCGGGCGTTGGGCTTGGCTTTGATGACCTCGCTGAGTAATTCAATGGCCTTGGTGTAATGACCCAGTGACTTGTGCAACATGCCCAGTCCCTCGCTCGCAAGGCCACTGTTGGGACTGATGCGCTTGATCTCGTTAAATAAGTCCTCGGCCAGCTTATAGTCGTGCACTTCCACTGCCATCATGCCAAGGCTGTATCGTGATTCGACGTCGGTGGGATCCAGGTCGCGCACACGCTCATAGTCGGCTTGCGCACGTTCGTTATCGCCTGTTTCGATATAGGCTGCCGCACGGTTGAGTAGCAAGGTCACCGAGTTGGGTGTCATGTCCAGTGCCATAGTGTAGTTTTTGATGGCATCGTCAAGTCGACCCTGGTAGCGCTGTAGCGTTGCCAGGTTGGATAGTAGCATCGAGTTGGCGGGATGCGTGGGATCGGCTGCGATAGCGCGAGTAAAATAGCCCTCTGCTTCGTTCCAACGTTGCTGGTCGATCATTGTTTGTGCCGAGTCGATCATAATGTAATAGGTCGACGTGGTGTCCATGTTGATCTCGACCGGAGTATAGTGCTGCGGCTTGTCGTTAGGGCGCAGGCCCTGAGGTACCTTGGTGTTGTCCTTGGCCATCTGGGTGATGACCTGGCCTTGTACAGCCAGTGTAGCGAGTGCCGTCACAGCCAATAGATAGGTTCGGATAAGTTTCATATTAGATTAACGATGAAATCAGGAGTAAATTGCATAAAAAAAATCCTCGACTCACGTCGGGGATTGCTTAACTAATTAACCTTCTAATACCATTAACATAAACCTTTTGTTTTTACAAAACGCAACCGTTTCGCAACGCCTGGTTTCTACTAACCTTAAAAACTAATACCATGAAAAACCAATGCAAAAGTAATGCCAATATGTTATATAGCATAATTTAGGA
>JAEEGF010102765.1_pt1 | contig 12577 bp, 11 predicted proteins | sample 9134171 | NCBI WGS metagenome assembly JAEEGF01 (sample SAMN16246542, study PRJNA631951) | gut metagenome | biome: gut microbiome; feature: rumen; material: AP-attached | host: Bos | place: Iran: Karaj | collected 2018-10 | reverse complement strand
GAGGTGTGCAAACGCATCAGAGAAAAGAAGGACGTTCCTGTACTTATGGTATCAGCTAAAAAGGATGATATCGATAAGATCAGGGGACTTGGTCTTGGAGCAGATGATTATATCACCAAGCCCTTCAGCCCTTCAGAGCTGGTTGCAAGAGTAAAAGCTCACATGGCCCGCTATTCAAGACTTGTAGGAAGCGGACATGAGTCCAATGACGTTGTGGAGATCAGAGGTCTTCGCATCGACAAGACTGCAAGAAGAGTTTATGTGGACGGAGCTGAGAAGAGCTTCACCACCAAGGAATTTGATCTTCTTACATTCCTTGCAGAGAATCCCAACCACGTATTTACCAAGGAAGAACTCTTCCGTAAGATCTGGAATATGGATTCCATCGGTGATATTGCTACAGTTACTGTACATATCAAGAAGATCAGAGAGAAAATTGAATTTGATACCAGCAATCCTCAGTACATAGAGACTATCTGGGGCGTTGGCTATAGATTTAAGGTATGAGTCCTATAGAAATATTATATGAAGATGACGATATCCTCGTGTGCGTAAAGTCTGCAGGAGTAGCTGTACAGAGCAGAAATGTCACTATTCCCGATATGGAGAACGCACTTAGATCTCAGATAATCAGAAGCGGCAGGTTTAAGAACAAGTCCACAACTCTTCATGTGATTCACAGACTGGATCAGCCTGTAGAGGGAATTCTTGTATTTGGAAGAACCAAGAAGGCAGCAGCTTCTCTAAGTACCCAGGTTCAGGACGGCGGCGATATGGATAAGCATTATCTTGCGGTTGTCTGCGGAGAGTTTCCTGAAGATGCGCAGGAAGGCGAGCTGTGCGACTATATGTACAGAGATCCTGCAAGTAAAAGCGCAGTTATAGTGGATTCATCGGATATTGATAAGGGTAATATCTCCAGTGATGCCAAAAAGAGTAATCTTAATTACAGGGTAGTTGCTCAAAAAAGAGTAAGTGAAATTTCTGTAAATAATGTAGTGGATTTTGCAAAGTCAAAAGAAGCTTCTGACGGTGCTATTTGTGGAATAGAAAACATATCCCTTGTAGATATCCACCTCCACACAGGAAGATTTCATCAGATTAGAGCCCAGTTCTCTCATGCAGGTCATCCCCTTCTTGGCGACAGAAGATACTGTACGGAAGAAAGTGATGAAATATCTGCAAGACTTCGTGTAAAAAACGTAGCCCTTTGCGCATACAGATTATCCTTTGACCATCCGTCAACTGGTAAGAGGATGGAATTTACGATAGAACCTAAGGGCGAGATTTTTGGTGAATTTACAAACGAATAAAAATATTTAAGGCAGCGTGCTAGGAATTGCACGCTGCCTTATTCATCATCGCAAATACAAATTTGCTATGTGATGTAAAACATGATGTTTTCGTTTATTATCAGTTCATTTCTGAATGGTTTGAATTAGCTACATCCGTGCTATATCTTTTTCCATCTTTAGGAGACTTCATTTTCAGTTGGTGACAATTTGTCACCAACTGACTTCCCTCGTCTTTAAGTCTCTGCTTTAGCTTATTCCAGTATTTTCTTCCATCCACACTTTCCGTAAGCGCCTGCACCACATCAACAATAGAGAAATACCACTCCTCTTCATCCTCTACCCATGCTGTCCTTATCGGCTGGTCTTCAAATAACTGAACTTTATCATTTCCCATGATTATTATCCCTCATCACTTGGCACTTTTTTCGAATAAATTGCATTATGTCATCTGGCAGGTCAATTTTACCATCATGTTTAATTATATAATCCGCTCCCGTAAAATAATATTCTGTTTTGGTTGAAGATTCATACCAAACCAGCAAATAGTCTGTTGTAGAGCGCTCTTTCCCGCACATTTTAGTCAAAAATCCTGCACCGGGCAGTTCCAGTACGTTTTGGGGAGGAAACTTCCTCCTATATTTCTTAAAATGCTCAAATGGCTGGTCAAGTATATTTAGCACATCGGCTGACTGCAAAAAAAGGATTTGCAGGAGAAATGTTCATTCGGATGTAATCTGTATATGCATCTTTCATAGCCTGCATATTTGCGATATGAATCCGGAGAAAGAACGCCATCTCTTCAAACGCTGACTGTCATCGCAAACGTTTTGAATACTTCTGTTGAGTATCTGATTGATCAGTCTGATGATCCAGCTCCCATTTCATTTACCATATCTAAGGCAGATAACCCGGAGCTATTTGAAATAATCCGCATATGCAAGGCATCCGACAATAACATGATTAATCGACTAATTACTTATGCCAACAAATTATCTAAAGTATCAGACAAATGATACTGCTCTTCATGACGCTTAACCGCAGTTTCAAAAATATACCTCATCACATAAAAAAGAGAGTTCACGCATGAACTCTCTGGGCCGTGGGCATCTCAAGATTCCACAGCGCATCCACTATTTATAATACATAAACAGTCTCATTTTTCCAAAATATTTGCGGTCAAAAATTTTGACCGCAAACCTGCTTTGTAATCAAAACATTCATTCTATTACAGATTTGTATTATTCCAGTTCGCAAATACAAATTTGCTATGTGGTGTAAAACATGATGTTTTCGTTTCTTAACAGTTCATTATTGAACGGTTTGAATAGTTTCAATACATTCTTCTGATTTTGTATTGTCATTTTATTGTCTCGCTGACAATGTGATTGTAATATAGCTGAAGTTAAGTTCCTACATCTTATTTATACCCGAAAGAAATCACATGGCATCGCGCAGCCAAGTATCCATTTGAATCAGCATACTTTTCATCTACTCCATGGTCAATCATGAATCTTCTCTGCTCTGATTCAAAAGCATCCGTACCTGCGCTAACAAAATCAACATAATCATTGATTCTTACCCCGACATTCTTTAGTCCAAGTTTCTCCATGAAGACCGGCGTTTTCATCCCAACTTGATAATCTCTTCCACCAGATTGTTCCTCTGATAACCAGCTCTGCTTTAAAAACTCATCGTTTTCAAACGGATCATATGTCCTATTGTCTATATAAATCCCTGCATTCTCCATACGCCTGCTTGGTTCGATGCATATAACCAATCCGTTCTCTTTTACAGCCCCGATCATCTTCTTCATTATATCTTCAGGCTTTGTAAGATGTCGCAACACAGCCTGGCATATAGCTATATCATATTCAGAATCTGGCTCATACTCGTTTAAATCTGCAACTTCGAAGCAAGTCTCCTTGCTGCCTGAAAAGATTTCACGTGCTTCATCGATAAGATCTTCAGATATATCAACTCCCTTATAAACACTTCCCTTAGGGACTAACGGCAACAACATCTGCGCCAAATATCCATATCCGCATCCAAAATCAATTATTCTTACCGGCTTATCTATCTTCCATACGCATTTCACAAGGAACTCCAAATAGTCATTATTCCACAGATTCTGCCTTGTACTATGTAAATATTCCTTTTTTAATCCCCAGTCTATATTATTATCAGGCACTTTCCTTCAATCTCCTCATCATGAACCCATCTATCGCTGTATTCTGTAGTATTTAAAGCAATCATCTTCTTTTATAAACTTAAATCCTACCTTTTCTATAACATGCTGACTTCTAATATTCTTTTTCACCGTATCCGCATTTACCGCGTCTTCATTATATATATGGCTTGAATGAGTTCATATCCATATAGATAGCTTCATCATTTTCCCGTTCTTTATAAAGCTCGTGGCAGAGATTTCTCGTCATGCGTTGCAATTTCAGTTCTTCCATTTGTTCACTCCCCATAATGCGAATTTTTAAAACCCCCGAATTCGGGGGTTTTAGAAATCACTTGAGATATTGTCTATTAGCAGGATCTTTGTATCGGCCATTGTCAAACATGATTTTGGCATCTGTAATATTCTCAAGACTAGTACACCGAATAATAATTATCTGGCACATTCGCTTGTCTGATTGCACATATGCTGCTTCATCCTCAATCAGCAATGCCCGCATTGCCTCATTCGGCTTCATTGCATATGCATAATCATTCAGCGTGAATGTACCAGTAATTTATTTTTCGGTGTACTAGTTTCAAATCTGTATTTTGAAAGATCTTTTACGCTGCTGTCCATAATATAATTCCTTCTTTGTCGATGTTCTTATAAAAAGGAAGAGTAGTCTTCCATTCAAGATACTGCTCCATTTCAATGGGAACCACCGATAATGTTACTGCAAGATCCAACTCATAATCAACAACAATGTCTACCATTTTGTCATGTAGGTAGTCCGGGTTTTCATTCTTTAGGATAAGGGAAATGTCTACGTCTGATTCGGAAGTTTGTTCTCCTCTAGCATAAGAGCCATAAAGTACAATTTTATATAATGAATCGCCGTATAATTTATGTAACTTCCCGCACATTCGGGTCAGTGCTCGCATAAGCGTAGGATTGGTTTGGCAGATTTGGTTCTTCTTGCGCCAGTTCTTGAAGTTGCCTGACTTTAAGCGTCTGTCATCAGGGTACTCAGTTCCTTTGGGGATAACCCACTGATTACCTAACTTTTCGCCAGAAAGTTTACCATTGATAAGCATCCTGCGGATATTGCCGGGATCCTTGCCAGTCAATCTGGAGTATTCAGTTACAGTCATATAGTTCAACATGGTGAATAACTCCTTTCAAAATTAATAATAACATGATATCGTGTAAATGTCAAAAATGATGTTGCCAAAAAAACAGGATTAACCAGCTTTTGCTGCTGATTAATCCTTTACTATTGCATAATATGTAAAATTCTCGCGAATTCCCTCACAAAGATTACACCTCAACCGGTGCGTTGGCATTTTCGGGAATCTCAACTTCCTTAATGGAAGGATCAATGTCATGGAAAAAGGATCTTGTCTTAGTAAGACCAATCTTTGCATCCTCAAATTCCCAAATGAACTGCGGCGGGATGTTTTCACGGCCATACATCTGGATTCTTCCTGCGTAGGCGTGAATGATGCTTACATATTTTTTATCAAGCTCGTAATTTCTTAAAATCTCTCTGCGAAGACGTGGACGATTAGCCACAAATTTCCTGATATCTATCTTAAGGTCAAGAGGAAGCTCCTGCTCTCTGTCGTGGACTGCCTGCAGATATTTTTCATAGGTCTCATCATCAACCTTCTTGAAATGATCTTCATATTCAAAGCAAGCGGCTCCGTCAGGAAGATCAAGTCTTACTCTTCCGTCTCCGTAAACTTCTTCAATTTTTGCCACAACCTGTGGTACCAGTGGCTTTCCGTTGTAGTCCAATATGATGATCTTATCACCCGGCTTATATTTACTCATAATAATCTCCTCAAAAATCAGTACCACCCTCACTTTGCACTAAAACTATAGTCCTATAAGCCGCTGATTTCAAGGCTTTTCCCTCTTTTTTAAGACCTTTTCAATTTTTTTAAGAAATAATAAATCTTTTAGGTTGTTTTTAGGTTGACTTTGTATTATTGCATCAGAACAAAGGAAATGACTCACAGAAAACGAGGTCAAAAATGAGCGGATTTAAAGATACTTTTCAAAGATATGAAACGAAATATCTGTTGGAGGATTTTCAGTACAGAGCTTTAAGAGAAAGACTTGAGGGCATGGCTCAGGTCGATGATTACGGGAAAACCTCCATCTTAAACATATATTATGACACACCGGACTTTTCACTTATAAAAAGATCATTAGAAAAGCCGGTATACAAGGAAAAGCTAAGACTTAGAACTTATGGTATTCCCGAGGATGACACAAGAGCTTTTATCGAGATCAAGAAAAAGTATAAAGGCATCGTATATAAAAGAAGAATCGGAATGGAATATCAGGATGCAATCTCCTATTTAAATAAAGGAGAGGCAGCAAAAGAACAGTCCCAGATATCAAACGAGATTGACTATTTCAAAAACTACTACAAGGGACTCAGGCCTGCAATGGCAATATCCTATGATCGGATAGCCATGGCGGGAATCGAAGATAAGGAGCTTCGAATTACCTTTGATGAAAATATCAGATGGCGAGTTGATCATCTTGATCTTAAAAGGGGAAATGTTGGGAACGAGATTTTAAAGCCTGGACAAAGGCTTATGGAACTTAAGATAGCAGGCGCTATGAGCGTAGAGATGGCCCACATCCTTGATGAGATAGGAATAAGGCAGACATCTTTTTCAAAATACGGAAGAGGGTATGTGGATTACATGTATCCGGAAGGCCGGGAAGCAGCAGTTAATTATGAAAACAAAAGTATCGGTAAGATTTTTCTTACAGCTTGATCAGGAAAAGGAGATTTGAAATGTCTACATTATTATTTGAAACTATTATGGAAGCAGGAACAATTACAGGAGCTTCGTTTTTTGCAGCAACCCTTTGCTCTTTGGCAATAGGCGTGTATATAGCCTTTATGGCAAATATCAAGGGAAGCACATCTAAGAGCATGACCATCACTTTGGCGCTTTTACCCGCAATCGTACAGCTGGTTATCATGCTGGTAAACGGTAATATCGGAGCAGGTATCGCTGTTGCCGGAGCATTCAGCCTTGTAAGATTCAGATCACAGCCGGGCTCAGGACAGGATATCACAAACATCTTCCTTGCTATGGCAGTAGGCCTTGCAACAGGAATGGGATACATCGGACTTGCACTTGTATTTGCGGTTATTATCACAATAGCTAACCTTGTTCTTAAGATCTTTGATTTTGGCGGAATGGGAGCAGAGGTAAGAACAGTTAAGATTACAGTACCTGAGAGCCTTGATTTCGAGGGAATTTTCGATGATATTTTTGCAAGATATACAACAAATGCAACACTTAACGAAGTAAAGACCACAGGAATGGGCAGCCTTTATAAGCTCTCCTATGATGTAACAATGAGAAGAGGCGCTTCAACAAAGGCAATGATCGATGAGATGAGACTTAGAAACGGCAACCTTGAGATTTCCTTCTCAAGACCCGTTGCAGCAGTAGCTGAAGGAATTTGATAAAAGAAAGGCAGGCGGGGCACATATTTACAAAGTTTTAGTGAAGAGGTGCCCTTTCCTGATTTAGGTATAGATTATGAAAAAGAAAACTTTACTTGCAATTTTTGCAACAGGAATGGTTCTGGGTGTTGGCGCCGCTGCATGCGGAGGTGCAGCATCCGCAACTCAGACAGAAAATGAAGAGACAGTATCTGCGGAAGTGACTGATAGTGCTTCAGACAGCGAAGAAGCAGATAATACTGATGACTTGGAGAACAGCACATCAGATACGGCAGAAAATGTTGTTAATGCCAGTACAGACACTACTTCAATCGGAGCTGTTACATCGGTATCTGACCTGGACTTTTCAAGTATGTTCACTGACAGAGACTCTGACTACAGCTATGACGAGAGCTCATCAGGTAAAATTAATTTAAACGGCAGCAGTGCAGAGTGTTCTGACAGTAACGTAAGCATTGATGGAACTACTGTCACAATAACTGCTGAAGGAACATATATCGTCAGTGGAACCCTGGACGATGGTCAGATCATAGTGGATGCCGGTGATAACGATAAGGTACAGATCGTACTTGATGGTGCATCAATAACTAATGATGACAGCGCATGTATTTATATTAGGAATGCAGATAAGGTATTTTTGACGCTTGCAGATGGCAGTGATAATACCCTTTCAGATACCGGTGCAGAATATGTTCAGGAAGATACAGATACCACCGTAGATGGCGTGATCTTTTCCAAGGACGATATTACGATTAACGGATCGGGAACACTTAATATAAACGCATCCTACGCAAACGGAATAGTAGGTAAGGATGATGTCAAATTCACAGGCGGCACAATCAATGTGACAGCAACCGCTAACGCAATAGAAGGTAAGGATTCTGTCAGGATCAAGGATGGAACCTTCAAGCTGGTATCAGGATCAGAGAAGGATGGTATACATTCAAGTAATGAAGAGGAAGCCGGCAAAGGATATATCTGTATAGAAGGCGGCGATTTTGAAATCGCAGCAAAAGATGACGGTATTCATGCGGCTACAGTTCTGTATATTGCAGGCGGTAATATAAATGTGACAGAGAGCTACGAAGGCTTAGAGGGCGACACCATTGATATTACAGGCGGAACTATCAGCGTTGTGGCAAGTGATGATGGACTTAACGCATCAACAAGTACATCCCAGGATGAGCCCGGATTTGGAAATATGGGCGGCGGTATGGACTATGATGAAAACGCCTATATCCACATCTATGGCGGCGAGCTATATGTAAATACAGCAGGTGATGGATTAGATTCAAACGGTGATCTGTATGTTGATGGCGGCTACGTAGTTGTTGATGGGCCTGAAAATGATGGTAACGGTCCTCTTGATAAGGGCGGAAGTGCATATATTTCAGGTGGCACGGTTATCGCAGTTGGATCAAGCGGAATGGCTGAGACCTTCAGCAGTGACTCAGAACAGTACTCGGTTTTGTATGGATTTGAAACTACTTTATCTGCTGGAGATGTGATTACTATCACTGACAGTACAGGCACAGAGCTTCTTAGCTATACACTTAATAAAACGGCGGCATCAATAGTATTTAGCAGCCCTGAGCTTACAGAGGGTGAGTATACAATTACAGCAGGTGATACTACAGATACCATAACAGTAAGCGACAAAGCAACAACAGCAGGCCAGACAGGCGGCATGATGGGTGGCCCCGGAGGCGGTCCCGGTAATGGAGGTGAAAGACCACAGATGCAGGATGGCGAAAGACCTGAGATGCCTGATGGAGAAATGCCCCAGATGCAGAACGGCGAAAGACCTGAAATGCCAAATGGAGAAATGCCACTGCAGGACGGTGAAGCTCCTCAGATGCCTAATGGTGAAGCACCTCAGGCTCCTGATGGTGGAAACAGTTCAGAATCCGGTTCAACAGAAGGTTAAATGTGGTTATAACAGTCCTTGTTTTTTATAAAAAACGGGGACTGTTTTTGTTTACAAAGCGGTCGAAATAGTGATAGAAATTAATTATGAAAAAGTTTCTCATCACCGTTTTGACGGCAACCATTTTACTTAATATTCTGGCGATATTCTGGCCGGGCTTTGCAGATGCTTACTCTGCTTATGTTTTCCCGATCTGGGTAGGAACACTTGGCAGGCTCACTTCCCTTGCGCCAATTTCCGTAGGCGAAATAATGATTTTAGTGGGAGTTTTCTGGGTTTTTATTTTTGTTTTAGGTTTATGTGCGATACTTATTAACAGGAACAAGACTTTTAGAAGTGTTTATTTTGGATATTGCAAGGCTACAGCAGGAGTTCTTATTATCATTTCCTGTATCATGACCCTTAACTGCTTTATAAATTATAGAACAACGCCTATAGCGGAGGATTCTTATGAAGTAAGGGATTTTACTGTGTCCGAGCTGGCTGAGCTGCGGGACTTTATTGTAAATAAATGTAATGAGCTGGCACAGGAGATGGACAGAGACGAAGAAGGAAATGTGATCTATTTATCGGAAGATGGAACGGTCCTTACTGAGAGCGATACGAAAAAGGTGGCAGCAGATTCCATGAGAGGAATATCCGATAGCTTCCCTAAGCTTTCAGGATTCTATGTGACTCCAAAGCCCCTGTTTTTCTCAGGATTTGTATCCCAGCAGTATATGCAGGGCTACTATTTTCCTTTTTCCATGGAAGCAAATTACAACACCATCATGTATATCACAAATAAGCCCTTTACCATGTGCCATGAGCTTTCTCATACCAGAAGCTACATTATGGAGGATGAAGCCAATTTCCTTGCTTATCTTGCCTGCACAAAGTCAGAGGATAAGTTTTTCAGATACAGCGGTTACATGGGTGTTCTTAATTATGTAAATAATGCCTTTTATAAAAATGTTTCCAAGGAAGAGTATAAGAGTCACGTTAAGCTCTCGGAGCTTGTAAGGCACGACAATATTTTCCTTGCAGAGGATGACTGGAAAAAGGTTGAAAATGAAGCAGTTCTTTCAACTGAAACCGTAAAAAAGGCAGCAGACACCTTTGTGGATACAACCCTTAAGGCAAATGGAATAAATGACGGAAAGGCCAGCTACAACAGAGTTGTTGAGCTGATGCTCCTTGACTATTACGAATAGAAATATGATTTTTGGAGGTTTCTGATGAAGTTACTTTTAGCTGAAGATGAGATAGAGCTGTCAAATGCGCTGGTTGCCATATTAAAGCATTCAAGCTATACGGTTGATGCGGTCTACGACGGACAGGATGCCCTTGATTACATACTTAGCAGTGAATATGACGGAATCATTTTGGATATCATGATGCCAGGAATGATGGGCACAGAGGTCCTTAAGAAAATAAGGGAAAAGGGCATATCAACTCCTGTTCTTTTCCTTACAGCAAAATCAGAGATTGAGGACAGAATAACCGGCCTTGATCTTGGTGCTGATGATTACCTCACAAAGCCCTTTGATATGGGCGAGCTCCTGGCAAGAATAAGGGCAATGACCAGAAGAAAAGCAGACTATGCTCCAAATAATCTGTCCTGTGGAAACCTTGAGCTTAACAGATCAACCTACGAACTTAAAACAGAGGGACATGATGCAATAAGGCTTGTTGGAAGGGAGTTCCAGATGCTTGAGATGCTTATGGAGAATCCCGGAAGAGTCATATCTGTTGATGCTTTTATGGACAGAATCTGGTCCGATGGCGAAGCGGATGTAAATGTCGTTTGGGTCTATATTTCAAACTTAAGGAAAAAGCTTACGCAGCTTGAAGCCACCTGCGAGATTAAGGCTTCAAGAGGCGTTGGATATTCAATGGTAGTGAAGGGTTAATTATATGGTAAAAAAGCTCCGTCGAAAATTTGTGTTAACGGCCATGCTGTCATTATTTCTTATATTGGTAGCAATTATCGGCGTAATAAATTTCCTTAATTACAGGGAGGTTCAGTCCGGCGCTGATGACGCCCTCAATATTCTTGCGGAAAATGAAGGCTTTTTCCCTGAGATGAAAATGGAATTTGGGAAAAAGGACAAGGACAATGGCGCACCGCCTATGAAGCCTGAAGATATGGATGGGCTCTTTTTTGGCGGAAAGGCTGCCTATAACAGAACAATTGAAATGCCCTATCAGACAAGATATTTCTGGGTTAAGCTTGACGGTGACGGCTCTGTAATTATGACAGATGTTGGGCACATAGCAGCGGTTTCAAAATCCGAAGCTGAGGAAATAGCAACGGAAGTTTTTAACAGTGGAAGTAGGGATAGAGGCTACTACGACTGGCACTACAGATATATCATCAAGGAGAACTCCGATGGCTCCGTGCTTCTTATTTTCCTTGATTGCAGTAATGGTTTTTACGGAGCTAACAGGCTTCTTTTAATGACCCTTGGAATAGCATGTGTCAGCCTTGTTGGTATGTTTATTCTGGTTTATCTGTTTTCAGGAAAAGCCGTGGCCCCTGTTGTTGAGTCCCTTGAAAAGCAAAAGAGATTTATCACAGATGCAGGTCATGAGCTAAAAACACCTCTTGCGGTTATGTCTGCCAATGTGGACGTAATTGAGATCGAATCAGGTAAAACCGAATGGACCCAGAGTATCCGAGGCCAGATCAAGAGAATGAATGGTCTTGTAAAAAATATGCTGACCCTTTCAAGGATGGAAGAAGAGAATATCCACGTGGTATTTTCAGATGTGGATATGAGCTATGCGGTAAAGGATGCCGCACAGTCTTTTATGCCTGTTGCTGAATCAAGAAATCTTAAGTACAACATGGATATTGCAGAGAATATCCATATCTCGGGTGATAAAAATGCGATAAATCAGCTCTCATCCCTGCTTATCGACAATGCCATGAAGTATGCTTCAGAAAAGGGCGTTGTGAACATTTGCTTAGAGCTTGACAGTAAAGGCAAAAAAGCCATTTTTGAAGTGTCCAACACCTGTGACAGTATTCCTGAAGGTAATCTGGACAGACTCTTTGACAGATTTTACCGTGCCGATTCCTCAAGAAGCAGGAATACAGGCGGCTACGGCATAGGCCTTTCTGTGGCGAGGGCTATAGCCAATTCCCATGGCGGCTCCATAGAGGCCAAAAGGGACGGGGATCACATGATCAGATTCATTGTCGTTATTCCAGTGGCAAAGCAGCAGGCAAACTGATAGAATAGTTTTGAATTCCTGAATTTCCAAGGAGATTCAGGAATTTATAATTTGCAGATATATGAAAAGGAATAACATGAAAAAGAGATTATTTATTGTCATTACGATTTTAACGTTAGCTATGCTGTCAGCCTGCGGAATGTCCAAGGATAATCAGGCTCTTGCCGAGGCTAAGAGAGAAGAACTGCGAAGTGCAAGAAAGGCCGCTGAGGAGCTTTATTCCCAGCTTACGGTGGATACCTTCAGTGATGCGCTTTATAACTTTGAGCAAAAGGAAGATGAAATCGAGGCACTAGAATTTAAAAAGGTCAAAAATAAGAATACGGAAGGTGTCCTTATGGCTATGGACAGTCTTATCTCCGACTATCAGTACCTTTGCGGTGAGATGGAAAAAGAGCTTAAGGTTGAGCAGGACTTAAGCGAGGATATTGCAAAGTATCATGATGTTCTTTGCTATATCGAGAATAAGT
>JAEEGF010234094.1_pt1 | contig 12578 bp, 10 predicted proteins | sample 9134171 | NCBI WGS metagenome assembly JAEEGF01 (sample SAMN16246542, study PRJNA631951) | gut metagenome | biome: gut microbiome; feature: rumen; material: AP-attached | host: Bos | place: Iran: Karaj | collected 2018-10 | reverse complement strand
AGAAGAAAGTTCAAAGAACAATATAGATTTAAAGATTGTTGGATTTTCAGGATTTAATCAGGGATACGAAAATAAAATCTGTAGATTAGTTGGGAAGCATGAGAATATAGAATGCATTGGGCAGATACCAGAAGACCAGATGCCTTTACTATACAATTTGGCTGATGCAGTTGTGATGCCTACAATAGATGAAGAACCCTTTGGCCTTGTAGCATTAGAGACAATGGCAAAAGGTATACCACTTATTGTTACTAATTCAGGAGCACTCCCTGAAGTGGTTGGAGATGGAGCCTGTATAGTTCCTAAAGATGAGAACATAGTTCAAAATCTTTCAACGGCGATATTAAAGTTTGCCTCTGACTATAAATATGCGCAGGATATTGCAAAAAAGGGATATAACCGTGCGCATGGCAAAATATCTTTTGACATAAATAATTACTACAACAACTTTGATCAAATATTAGAGCCGAAGGAGATAACTCCTGAGGATAAAATTTCTGTGATTGTACCTGTATATAACGTTTCAGAGTATTTAAGAAGATGCGTTTCATCTATAACTAATCAGACTTATCAAAATACTGAAATAGTATTGATAGATGATGGCTCAACTGATGAATCCGGCAATATATGTGATGAACTTGCTTTATCAGATAACAGGATAAAAGTTATTCATCAGGAAAACAAAGGATTGTCAGGCGCTCGTAATACAGGACTGGATAATTCTACAGGAAGTTTCATTTTCTTTTGCGACAGTGATGATTATCTGAAGAATGATGCTTTGGATAAGATGCTGTTTAAGCTAAAGCAAGATCATGCTGATATTGTGGCCTGTGGTATCTTGAATGATTACAGTCCCGATAGTGAATCTGATAATGGTGAAGAGATGTTCACATCTTCGACACCCGGACGGTGGAGCGGACATGAAAGCGTTATTCAAATGATGCGAAGTAATAATGTCTGCAGTGTTGCCTGGAATAAGCTGTATAGAAAAGAACTCTTTGACGGAATTAGATTTCCTGAAGGCGTCTATAACGAGGACGAGGCAGTGACATACAAGCTTTTATACAGAGCAGGCATTGTTTCATATATGCCGGAACCCCTTTACGTGTATTATCAAAGACAATCCAGCATAATGCATGAGGATTTAGAAAATAGATACAGCCACTTTATTGATGCGGCTATGAAACGTATTGAGTTCTTTAAAAACGAATACGATACTGAGCTGGAACAGCATAGTAGAATAACACTATTAGAGTGGATTAAGTATTCATACAGGAATGTTAGCGATAAAGCTTTAAAGCAAGAGTTACTTACTACATATAAAGACAATGTTGGCATTGGCAATGTTCCATCTGTCATGGGTGCAAAAAAGAAGATGGCACTTCTTTTATGGAAGTATTACAGATATTGAAGTTATGATAGGTAATCCTTTGGTTTCGGTGGTTATACCGACCTATAATTCAGAAGAATATATTTCGGGATGTCTTGAGGCGACTATCAGCCAGACATATTCCAACATTGAAATCCTGATCGTGGATAATGGATCAGAAGACTCCACAGAAGAGATTTGTAGGGAATATGCGGAAAAGGATAATCGCATCAGGACTTTTTCTGCTTTAAAAAGAGGCGTTTCAGTAGCCCGTAATTTCGGTATAGATAATTCAAATGGAAATTACATAGTGTTCTTTGATGCTGATGATCGTCCGGAGCGAGATCTCGTTGAGTGTTATCTTCAAGCACTGGAGGAATGGCAGAATAAAACCGTTGCACTGGTAGCCTGCGGAATGTTTTATGACAATATCTACTACAGAAATGTTCTTGACACTAAAAATATTCTTGAACCAGAAAGCGGTTTCATTGAAGGTGAGAACTATCTCCTTAAGAGAAATTACGCAGCAGTTCTGGCTTGGCTAAAGCTATTTAACTTTGTTACCAACAAGGTTTATGACAATGAAGTCCTTAAACGACATGGCATCAGATTTGATGAATATGTGAATATAGGTGAGGATCTTAAGTTTAATCTTGACTATCTGAATAAATGTGAAGGATATATTGGTATGATCAATAAACCACTATATCACTACATAAAGAGAACTGATAACAGTTTGTCATTCACTTATCACGAAAGCGATATTGAGGATACGAAGAATATATACAGGCGATTTCTGGAATGGGAAAGCCAGCAAAAAGGAGTCACTGAGGATAATCTTTTGGTAATAAAATCAATATACATTACTGATTGGTTAAGTAGATTGTCCACTATGTCAGATTATTATAAAGAAAATGGTGGAATTACCTCTGTAATAGGTAAACTCAGCAGTGAAGTTGGATGTAGTGAGTTTCAGACACTATTAAAGCAAGTACATAAATCAAAAAAAATCAGCACAATAAGATATCTGGCACTAAGGATGCGAAGGTTTGAGCTGTTCCTAGTGCTGCGAGCATTGTATCAGAAGATAAAGAAATAAGTGTGAATTGTATGAGTGGAAAAGTGTCGGTTATTATTCCGGCTTTAAACGCTGAAAACTACATACAGGCATGTCTGAAGTCGGTGTCGGAACAGTCCTATGAGAATATTCAGATCATTGTTGTCGATGATGGCTCTACGGATGACACCTATCAGATGGTAAAGAACTATGCTGAAAAAGATTCCAGGATAGTTTCACTGCTTAAAGGAAATGGTGGAGTTTCTTCTGCAAGAAATATGGGATTATCACGAGCAGATGGGAAATATATTGCTTTTCTTGATGCTGACGATATCATGGAGCCAAATACCATTGATGTTCTGGTGACTGAAATAGAAAAACACAGGGCTGATTGGGTATCTTGTCAGTATTCAATGTTGTATGAACATGGTAACCATCTGGACGGCTATGACTTTATCAATGGGAAGAGAATCTTTTCTTCTGATGAAGACAGATATATGTTTTTGGTTACTGAGTATCTGAACTATATGGTTGGATATGAAGTTTGGAATAAACTATACCGTACAGATATTATTCGTCATAACAATCTGGTTTTTTCTGAACGCATCAAAATAGGTGAAGATCAAGCGTTTAACATCAAGTATCTCATGCACGCCAATAATCTTTATTGTCTCCCCAATAGAGTAATAAGACATCGCGTTCGTAAGGATTCTGTAATGGGAGGGTGTACCGACGTATCTTGCAGTATAAATGAAGATATTTTTGTGCTTGAGGACGTGTGGAGACATGTTATTGAAATTGGTAATTTGTTTTTTAAAGATAAATTTACACTTATTTTCTGCAAACTTCTTGAGCATTCTTATATTGGGCATAACTGTGATGAAATAGTACAGTGTTTCAAAAGTGCTGATGAAGCGGATTTTGTTAGAGAACATTATAGTGGTTTGAATAGATTAAAGGATGAAATGTTATCTATAAATCCTAAAGAAATTGCAAAGATAAAATATAGATATCATATGCTCATCAAAGGAAAACTTTGCGGAGAATCATTATTAGATATTGTTGGAAGATTGGTATATGATTGCTACAGATTACTAAGAAAAAAAGAAGTGATTGGAAAATGGAAGATGCCATATTGATGGCAATAAAGTTATGAAAAAGCATGCTTATCTGATCATGGCTCATAATGAATTTGATATGCTGATCAGGCTATTGAAAGAGCTGGATGATCCTCGAAATGACATATATCTTCATATAGATAAAAAGGCCAAAGGTTTTGATTTTGACGTCCTTAGGAATTCTGTTAAACACTCACGGTTAATTCTGATTCCTAGAATGAACATATATTGGGGAACAATAAGTCAGGTTAAGTGCGAGCTCAGACTTATGCAGGCAGCAGAAAAGGGGCAATATCATTATTACCATTTGCTTTCTGAATCAGATTTTCCTTTAAAATCTCAAGACTATATTCATGAATACCTGGAGAATAAAAATGGCGAATACATAACTTGCTTTAAAAATGATGAAGCTAGAGATGACTTTATGTTTAAGATTATGTACTACTATCCTCTACTGAAATATGTAGGTAAAGGTAATACTGTAGGACATAACTTAAAAGCAAGATGTGAAAGAAAACTAGGCTATTGGCAATTGCGACTTGTAGAAATTCAGAAAGAGCTTCACGTCGACAGAACCCGAAAGTACAAAAACTTTGAATTCTATAAGGGTGATAATTGGTTTTCTATAACTAATGATTTAGTGAAGTTCATCATTGATCATAGGAAACAGATTCTAAAATGGTTTTTCATTACAAACGGTCCTGATGAATTCTTTGTACAAACCCTGGCAATGAATTCACATTTTGCAGAGAGGGTAAAATGTAATTCTTTGAGGGAAATAGATTGGGAAAGAGGAAAACCATACGAGTACACAATGGAAGACCTTGATACGCTTAAGCGGTCGGATGCTTTTTTTGCCAGAAAGATATCCTTCGAAAAATCGCCTGAGCTTGTCGAAGCATTGACTAAATATCTTCATGATCAATAAGTGTAAATATATCACGCAACTATCTGAAAAATATTAACAACGGAAGGAACTGTATAGCAATAAATGGAGCAGTACACAACGCATATTAAAGCCAAGACAGGATGGTTTGATATTGATTTAAAGGAACTGGTTCAATACAAAGATCTTATCTGGCTTTTTTTTAAGAGAAATTATACAACCAGATATAAGCAGACAATACTTGGTCCTTTATGGCTTATTTTTAATCCACTCATAACGGTAATGCTATATGCTTTTGTATTTGGCAGATTGGCGGGACTGTCTGCAAGTGGTGTGCCACAGTTTTTGTTTTACCTTTGCAGTAATGCTCTGTGGACATTCTTTGCAACATGCCTTACACAAACATCTAGTACGTTTACAGCAAATGCCGCAATTATGGGTAAGGTTTACTTTCCGAGATTGGTAATGCCAATTTCATCTGTGATTTCCGGTATGTTGGATTTAGGGATACAGTTGGTGATGCTGGCTATAGCAATTGTGTTTTACAGTCTTAATGGATATGATTTTGGGATTGGCTGGCCACTATTGCTGGTTCCTGTAATTGTATTTCAGACAGGTTTACTTGGACTGGGATGTGGCATCATAATAGCAGCTCTTACTACTAAGTATAGAGATCTCGCAATCCTTGTAGGTTTTGGTGTACAGCTATGGATGTATGCGACTCCTGTTGTATATACAACTGAGATTGTTCCACAGAAATTTATGTCAATATATATGTTTAATGCCATGGCGCCGATAATTGAGTGCTTTAGAAATGTACTTCTTGGTATAGAGACAGATGCATGGAGATTTTGGGGAATAAGCTGGATAGTAACATTGATTGTCTTGGCGCTGGGAGTGATTCTGTTTAGTAAAATTGAAAAAACATTTATGGATACAGTATAAGAAATGCAAAATACAGTAATAAAGATAGAAAATTTAAGAAAACAGTATAAGCTGGGTGCTATCGGAGGCAGAACTCTTAACGCAGAGCTTCAGTCATGGTGGGCTAAAAAGCGTGGTAAAGATGATCCTAATATGGTGATCGGCCAAAATGTGGAAAATGCCGGCGAAGCTTTTTGGGCATTGGACGGAATCAATCTGGAGATAAAGAAGGGTGAAGCTGTTGGTATTATTGGCAGTAATGGAGCCGGTAAATCAACTCTGCTTAAAATTCTTTCCAGAGTTACAGCACCAACTGAGGGCGATATATGGATTAATGGAAGAATAGCGTCAATGTTGGAGGTGGGAACAGGTTTTCATGGAGAGCTCACCGGCAGAGAGAACATATACATGAATGGCGCAATCCTCGGTATGTCCAAAAAGGAAGTTGATGAGAAGATTGAATCTATCATCGATTTCTCAGAATGTAGACAATTCATAGATACACCTGTAAAAAGGTACTCGTCAGGTATGTATGTGAAACTTGCCTTTGCTGTGGCTTCTCATCTTGATGCTGAAATTATGGTAATGGATGAAGTGCTAGCGGTAGGAGATATGAAATTTCAAAAAAAATGTCTCGGAAAGATGGGCGATGAAGCGGCCGGAGGAAAAACAGTTCTTTATGTCAGTCATAACATGGCAACTATTCGAAAGCTATGCACAAGATGTATTGTCCTTCAAAAAGGGCGAGTGATATTCGATGGAGATGTAGAAAAGGCGATTGGTGTGTACATGGAGAATGCTACGGGTGAGCTGCTGACACATTATTGTTTTGATGGACAAAAGCGATCAGTACCTGAAAGAGGAAGTAAATTATATCTCCATAGCTTTGATTTTTTAGACAAGAAGATAGCAAAGTATTCTTCTCTTGAAGCAATGAAATATAGTTTTAATGTTGAAGCGTTTGAAGATGTTGACGATGTAAGGGTGAGATTAGAAATTCGCACTGTTGATGGAACAAATGTCGGAATGTCTGAATCTATTGATTCGTTCAGTATAAAAAAAGGCGAGAGAAATGATTATGAACTTGAGTATGATATTTCCAATTTGGCAGAGGGAAGTTATACTTTACGCCTTACGTTGTTCGAATTGAATGATCTGGGAGTCCATAATGGATTTGATGAATCAACGGAAACCATATATTTTGAAGTGGTAGAAGGCGAGACAAATAGAACAAATTGGCTTCCTCAGTATTGGGGAAGAGTGAAACTGCCGGCTTCCCGAATTATTTCTGTAAAAAGGAGTGGGGGAGTATGAAGATAGGAATAATAACATTATCCGCTTCAGATAATTGTGGCTCTCTGCTTCAAACGTATGCTCTGAAGAAGATATTGGGCAAGTATGGTGATGTTGAAGTGATCAACTTTTCTTCGATAGAATCCCATGCAATGTATGACGTTCCTCAATATCGTTTACATAGAAGATTATTAAAATACAGACAACTAAAAAAACTTCAAAAAGGATCTGATGATTATAAATCCTTTAGGCGTGAGTATATAGGAATTTCCGGTAAAGAATATCAAATAGATAATCTGAGCGAAATTTCAGACTACTATGACGTTTTGGTTACCGGAAGCGACCAGGTTTGGAATGTGCAAATGTGGGATTTTAGCGAAGCTTTTTTTCTGGGATGGTCAAATTCTAAAAAGGTGGCTTATGCTCCAAGCCTTGGAGGAAGCCATTTAAATCGCAGCAGAAATTTTGAGGAAATAAGGCAGTGGTTGGGCGATTTTTCTTTTATCTCTGCAAGGGAAGACACTGGAAAAAGATGCCTGGAAGAAGTTACTGGGCGTGAAGTGCCCAAAGCCCTGGATCCGACGTTACTTCTTGATGAGACAGAGTGGAGTCTGCTTGTCGGGAAGCCATTGATAGAAGGCGATTATATCTTTTATTATTCGTGGGCTTATTGTGAAGATGACACTTCTAAGATTGTTGCAGACGCATCTAAGCAATCTGGTATGCCGGTATATGTAATTGATGCAAGAAAATGGACATCTAGAGATTCGCAAAAATGGGGATTTAGGTTATATGAGAAAACTGGGCCACTTGTTTTTCTGAATCTTATGAAGTATGCAAAACGATGTTACGTAGAATCGTTCCATGGAATGGTTTTTGCATATATTTTCAAAAAGAATTTCTGGTTGCTGGATACACATGAAAAAGTTGAAGAATTGGATTTTAGATTGTTGGAATGTGTAAAGCTATTTGATGTTCAGAATAGGGTTTTAACAAGATTTAATGTGGCTCAGATTAATCAGGATGATGTGGTTGATTATAAGGACAACAAATTATTGATGAGATTAAAGACAGAATCGTGGAAATATCTTGATAAGTCTTTTGACGAGGCAGAGTCATGAATTATTCAGAAAATAAGGACTTGGTATCTGTCATTGTCCCGGTCTATAACGTTATGAAGTACTTAAGAGAATGCATAGATTCAATTCTCGCACAGACTATGAGTTCGTTTGAATTGTTGCTTATTGACGACGGCTCAACTGATGGAAGCGGTAGTATCTGCGATGAGTATGGAAAAACAGATGACAGGATAAGAGTTTTTCATAAGGAAAATGGAGGCCTCTCCTCTGCCAGAAACAAGGGATTGGATGAAGCCAAGGGTGAGTTTATCTGCTTTATCGATTCAGATGACACAGTAAGTACTGATTTTCTTGAAAAGCTATATGATGCATTGATCAGTAGTAATGCAGAAATGTCATTATGTAATATTGATTCTCCTAAGTTATCAGAAGCAGAGTTTGGTGAGCCATCTTATAAAGTGATGACTACAACTGAAGCAAAAACCTGGCTTTATGATTCTCGTTCCGGGGAATATGTGCTGATGGTGGTTGCATGTAACAAACTTTATAAAAAGGATATTTTTCAGGATTTAAGGTATCCTGAAGGAAAACTACATGAAGATGAATTTGTTATCATGCCTCTGCTCAACAAATGCAACACTGTTGCCTTTGTACCGGATAAACTATACCATTACAAAGACAATTCGGAAGGGATAACTTCAGATGTCAACAGGATGAATATCAGGCATCTTGATGCGGTAGATGCACTTGCCGTGAGAACCCGGCAGTTATTGAAAAGCGGAGATAAAGAATTTGCAGTGATAACGCTAAAAAATGCGCTCTACAAATGTGCCAGATTTTATGGCGATGCCGGTGAACTATTCAGCAATGAAATGAGAGATGCTTCAAAAAAGAAGTATTGTCAGGTTTATTTTGAAAATAAAGGGATTTTTAATTTAAAACAGAAACTGAAGTACTTCATGTTCTGTGTATCCCCATCAATGTTTGTGAAGATATTTAATCCATAAATAGAATTAAAGGATAAGAAATATGGAATTGAAAAACAGATACATTATAAAAAATACCTTGGGTATGTTTGATCTCATAAAGGGAATTACCATGATAATGGTGATGTTTTTTCATACCTATGGCCTATGGGATATATTAGAGCAGTATCAGTTGGAAGATATGCAACTTGCGGGCAAAGCTACGTTAATTAGTATTTACGTTTTTTTGGCTTTTATTGGAACTGCATTAATGCCTGTATTGTTCATTGCAAGCGGATATAATTTCAGGAAAACTAGTTTGGTTAAGTGTATAAAAAAACAAGTCAAATCATTATTGATTCCGTACCTGATAACTGGAGCAATGGTGGTTTTGGTTGATTTTGCTTGGACTTATTTAACGCATTGGGGTTGGTTTCGATATTCTGTTCAGCATGCATTGAGCAATGTTTTGGGGTATATGTTAGGAATTCCGCTTAGTGTTACTATTGGAGGGATTTATATTACTGGTTGTGGCCCTGTATGGTTTTTACTGGCTCTAGCGATTGGAAATGTTATTGCAAATCAGCTTTCTTTATATTTTGATGGAGTTAAACTTCTGATTGCATCTCTTGTTGTTGCTTCTATTGGGGGGCTGTTAGGAAACTGGATACCATTGCCGTGGTGCATTTTCCAAGGTGTTGTAGCTAGTTTTTTCATTTGCCTTGGACATTTTGCTAAGAAGAATAAGTTTTTTACTTCAAGTTTTAATATGACAAAGTTGGTAGTCATGATAGTGGATATTATTGTGGCGATTTCCTTATGTTATCTTGGAGGTAGGGATACTTTAAACATGGTGAGAAGCAAATATCTCTATGGCCCTATTTCAATAAGTGTAATGGGGATTCTTGGATTGTATCTGATGCATTTATCCTTGTACTGCAATCAAGCGCTTGGACTTATCAGTACATTTATTAGAAAAATTGGTCGAGAATCATTATATGTTCTATGTATTCATACTGTTGAGTATGTTGGAATTAGCATGAGTCTTCATTATGAGCTGGTGAATCACTGGCATGGGAACGTTATTATTCGGAGTATTCTTATATTTGGAGTAAGACTTGTGGTGGTCTTTCTTACAACCAGTTGCTTTTTGAAATGGAAAGAAAAATTTTGGATGAAAAAATAAAGTTGGCAAAAAGAAATAATCATAAAAAGGTGGTGCTGATATGATCAAATATCTTGAAATGATGGACAAATACTCGGATATTTGTATGTTTAAGGTCCTAGATGGAGAGACTATAACCAATATAAGCTATTCTGAATATTTGAAAGACATTAGGTCTTGTGCATATATGCTCGAACAATGTGTTGGAAATGTTGAAGATAAACACATTGGTATAATTGGTCGTAGTGGCTATTGGTATTATGTACTTATGGCTGCAATCATTTTCAGCCGGGCAGTAGTTGTTCCAATAAATGAAAATGAGACAAGAGAAAACATTGCTTTTGCTATAAAGAATTCTGATGTGGAAGTGTTGGTAGTTGATGATCAGGTAGATAAATATGCTTTTGAAAATGTGACTCTTATTAAAAAAGAGGATCTTTTTGATAAAATGGCACCTGAAAAAGACCTGGTAGATTATACCGAAGAAGACAGGGATAGGCTCGCCATCATACTTCATACATCGGGAACAACTTCGCTGGCAAAAGGAGTTGCGTTATCTGTTGATAACATATTTCATGATTATTTTCGTATTTACCCTAAAAGGTTCATTGATAACGTGGATGGTGTTCGAGGAGCATTGGTTTATAACAACTTCCCATGTCACCATCTTGCGGGACTTGTGGCATGGTTAAGCTTTAGTGAGAGTGGATTCACAATATGTTATAGTAAGGAACCAAGAAATATCCTGAGCGATCTTGAGAATATTGTCATTGATTTTGCTGCTGTTACACCAGCAGTTTTAAAGCTTTGGGTTAAGTGTGTAAAACGTGGCAGGATGGATAGGTTGGGATATGTGAAGGATATCTTATCTGGAGGAGCTGTTATAGAACCGGATATTGTTAGATTTTTTGGTGCACATGGAATAACTGTAGGACGATTTTATGGACAAACTGAGGCAGGAGTTGTTGTCTGCAATTATGACATGGATAATCACTTTGAATCTGTTGGCCAAGCAATGAATGGAGCCAAGATCAGTATTATCGATGGTGAGATATGCATTGAATTTTGGGGGAACATGCAAGGATATTACAATAATCCTGAGGAAACGGAGAAGGTCTTGAAAAACAGGATTATTTATTCGGGTGATCTGGGATATATGGATGAGGATGGATATATCTATATTACCGGTAGAAAAAAGAATTTGATTATTCTGTCTGGTGGAGAGAATGTAAGCCCTGAGGAAATAGAAGCAAAGCTTTATGAGAATAAAGCTATATCAGAGTGTAAGGTGTATGAGAAAAATGACAGTATATATGCTGACATTTATGCTCCGACAATGACATTTGAAGAAGTGAAATGCTATGTTAAAAAACTCAATACAGCTATGCCGTTATATAAAAGGATAAGTCATGTTGAGTACAAAGCTAACGAATTTGAAAAGACATCCGTTGGAAAAATAAAGAGATAATAAGAAAGGAAATAAGATGAATAAAGATAGTATTGTTGAAGAAGTAAAATGTATTATAGAGGAAATCTCTGATATACCGCAAGAAGAGATGGATAATGACAGTTCCATGATAGATGATCTTGATTTGTCATCTTTGGAAGTGATGTCAATAATTTCTGATATTGAGAGAAAATATTCAATAAAAATAGCAGAGTCAGAGATGCTCTCTATCAGTACAATAGAGGAGCTGGTTGATATAATCCTAAATAAATTGGGATAAACTACGTGGTATATAGAGTGTGTAAAAAAGGAAAGCAAGAGGAATTGGGGAGAAATGATATCAAGTATAATAGCATTGGCAGTGTACCCGATATTAGTTATATTGGCATTTTGTCATAAATACGAGAATGACTCTTTTGATAAGGAGTTTTTTGCGAAAAGACAAACGACAACCTTAAAAGGGATTATGATTATTGCTGTCTTTTTTCATCACTTTTCTCAAATTGTTGATGGTACTGTGTATATTGATCAGGGCTATCGTAATGCTCAGTACAGTTTAGGAGTGTTCTTTCTTCTTGCTGGATATACTACATGTTTAAGGTATATAAATACAGATAAAATTGATTATAAAAAGGTGTGGATAAACAGATGTTGGAGGTTGTATCTTCCCATAATCATTTTAACTATATTCATTAATAGTTTTATGGATGCTTTATTGTTTTTCTTTATTTGCACAGATATTGTGTTTTCAAGAATTAAAAACGACAAGGCAAAAATAGCGACATTGTTTATATGTAATATTATTTATGTTGTCATACTCAAGGCGATAGGAATGAGGGAATACTGGTATGACGATGTTTTGACATATTGGATAGGCGCAATAATTGCTTTTCATAAAAAAGATATACTAGCTTCTTTTGTTAGGTTTAAATATTGGATTACTCTCATTTTGCTTACATTTGTATTTGTCGTTTCTTATGCTTTGGCGTTTAACTGGAAACACTATGCATATAGCACCATGATATTATCAACATCAGGAGCTTTGCTTCTTTTTATACTCATGATGAAATTGAATTTAAGAAGCTCTGTTTTTGAATTTATAGGGAAATATTCGTTTGAGATATTCATGTCTCATCAATTGATCACTGTGGCTATGAATATACTGTTTGCACATAATTCTGTAGTATTGTTAAGCTCATTGTTGCTCACCATTACATTTAGCGTTTTACTTCAAAAAGCTATGCTTAAACTAAAGTCGATTCATTACAAAGCTAA
>JAEEGF010197991.1_pt1 | contig 12580 bp, 6 predicted proteins | sample 9134171 | NCBI WGS metagenome assembly JAEEGF01 (sample SAMN16246542, study PRJNA631951) | gut metagenome | biome: gut microbiome; feature: rumen; material: AP-attached | host: Bos | place: Iran: Karaj | collected 2018-10 | reverse complement strand
GGACTCTGAGGAGCAAGGACATATGCGCCCTTACCATCGAAGCAGCTCTGGATCTCATCCTTCCACAGAGTGGAAACCTTGTTGCCCAGGGTGCTGATGCGGATATCGGTTCCGCCCTCGCCCATGCCGTGAAGCCAGATGATCAGCGCATTCTTCACGCCATCGTTTGCGAGCTTCTCGGGAGCGTAGGAAGCATAACGAAGTTCCTGTCCGTCATAGTTTACAACAGTCTCGGTCACATCGTTCAGGTCGGGGCAGATGGTCTTAGCCTGCTTGGTGCACTCCAGCTTGGAGTAAACAGTCTTGCCGATCTGCAGCTTCTTGCCGCTTACCAGAGATACGGTGTGAGTGTAAGGATCAGCCCAGGTGTTTCTCTGGGTGTCCATAAAGTCATAGTGGAAAGGACTGGTCTCATCCTTTGCAGGATCAACGGACATCTCTACGGTTACGTAGGTGGATGCACCGCTTACCTTGTTGCCCTCTTCATCGGAGGTGTAAGCATCGATGACAGCTCTGTCAGCAACGGTATCGCCCATTACTTCCATGAAGCCCTGCTTGGTCACAGATACTTCGAACATATCTGCAGATACATCACCGGACTTCACTTCGCCGGGAAGGGTCATAACGATCTTGTTTGCAGCCGGGCCCCAATCATAACCGGTCACTACCAGGGTGGAAGTGGTGGTCAGGGGAGCTGCACTCTCAGTAACAACATTGCCGGTGTAGCTTGCACCGATCACAGATCCAAGGATCAGGGATACGATCAGGATGCCGCCGATGAATGCGGGAACATGCTTGCCGTAAGCGGTGTCCAGAGCCTTTGCTCTGTGCTTTCCTTCGCCGTAGTTCATGGAGTCAAGGTTCTTGTAAGCCTTCTCCTTAGCCTCGCGGCAGTTCAGCTTGTACTCGTATCTTGCGATCTCCTTCTCTTCAGCGTCGGTGATCTTCTTGTAAGACTCGTCAAATGCGTCCTTCAGCGCCTTCTTCTCAGCCTTGACAGCCTCGAATGCCTTCTTGTCCTCTTCGGTCATGCGGCTCTTCTTCAGTGCATTGTAGATGCAGAAGCAGATCAGAAGAATCACGCAGATGATACCGGAGAACAGTGCGATGTCCTTTACGTTCTGTGCAGCCGTCTTAACGATGGGGGTGGGAACGTTGACATACTTGTTTTCTTTTACATCCTTCTCTACAACAACTTCCTTCTCAACAACCTGAGTGGAGCCGCTGCCGGTGGATACGTTACTTCCCATTCCGGGGCCGCCAACCTTCAGGCAGTCGATGTTGGGGGAAGTGATCATCATTGCACCGGGCTGATCGATGATCTCCAGCTCAACAGTGTTGGTGCCTGCCACCAGGGTAGCGGGTACATACACGTCGGTCCAGTTATCATAGGTCTCGTTGCCCTCAAGGGTCACATCATCGAAAGGAAGCTCTTCGCCGTTCAGGTAGAACTTGACTGCGTCCTTAACCTGCATGGGACCATTGCTGAAGGTCTCCCAGGAGAATGCGCCGGAAGCCAGGACAAAGTCCAGAGTAGCTTCGCCGCCTTCGTGCTCAAAGGTCCACTTTACACGGTTGCCGGCAACACCGAAGTAACCGATGTTCTTTCCGCCGCTTGCGGAATCATGTGCCTCGATCATCTCGTTACCTTCCATGCTGGCGGTACCGATGATCTCTGCATCTTCTGCTTCGTAAGTTACAACAGGGCCATCTGCTACTGCTGCGCCTGCGCTTGCAGAGCTTGCATTGGCAAGCCCTGCCTCGCAGATTTTGAGACAATCGACGTTGGGGGAAACCAGCATGGAAGCGCCGGGTTGGTCGATAACCTCCAGAGCGATGGTGTTGGTGCCTGCTTCGAGGGTAGCTGCAACATAGACATCCGTCCAGTTGTCGTAGGTCTCGTTGCCCTCAAGAGTCAGGTCATTGAATTCCAGTTCCTGATCGTTCAGATAAAACTTAACTGCGCCCTTCACCTGCATGGGACCGTTGCCGAAGGTCTCCATGGAGAATGCGCCGGAAGCCAGAACGAAGTCCAGAGTGACTTCGCCGCCTTCGTGCTCTACGGTCCAGGTGATCTTATTGCCTACAACTCCGAAGTAGCCGACATTCTTGCCGCCGCTTGCGGAATCGTGTGCCTCTACGAACTCTGCACCATCCATGCTGGGGGTGCCGGTGATAACAGCATCTTCTGCTTCGTATACAGTACCCTCAGCTGCCTGAACGTTCATGCTCATGGCAGGAGCTGCAAACGCCAGACTAAATGCGGTTGCTGCTGCTAAGGAAACAGACTTGAAAAGATTCATATTCTTCTTTCTCATTATCTTGCGTTCCCCCTTCTTTCTTCAATGATTCCATAGATGTACTTCTTGTGCTTGCTCGTGCGACGGATCACCAGTGCCACATAGAGGAGCATGATGGCTACCAGTACGGTGTCGACCACGATCAGCAGAGTACGGGTCAGATGAGATTCCTCACCCTGTGCTGCGAAGGAAGAACCGGTTGCATTACTGTTTGCAGTGGTATAGAAAATGTTCTTTGCTGCTCTTCTTGCTGCCTGCTGGATGATAGGATCGTTCAGATCGCTGTCGGACCAGGTCGGACTCAGGAACTCCATACCGGTGAGCAGAAGGTCGTTACCTGCTACGATACTCCACTGAGGATTCATGAATGCCTGAATGGACATGTAGTAGTCAGAGATAACGGTTCCGTGGAAGCCCCACTCCTCACGAAGAACGGTGGTCAGCAGCTGATAGTTGTTACCTGCCCATACATCACCGATACGGTTGAAGGAGCTCATGATTGCGGTGGTGCCGCCTTCTTTTACGGAGATCTCGAAAGGAACCAGATAGATCTCACGGAGTGCCTGCTCGTTCAGCCAGGTGAACAGACCGTTGGAAGCACGATCGGTCTCGGTCTCGTTGGCTGCGAAGTGCTTTACGTAGCAGTACAGACCGTACTCTGCTGCGCCGTAGACAACCTTAGCGGAGATCTTACCGGAAAGCAGGGGATCCTCGGAGAAGTACTCAAAGTTACGTCCATCGAAAGGAGAACGGTGAATGTTCACACCGGGTGCATACCATCCGGGGATGGAGTAGTTCTTGGACTCGATTCCCAGAGCCTCGCCCCAGAGAAGTGCGACTTCCTCGGAGAAGGTGCTGGAGACCACAGTCTCGTTGGGATATGCAACACCCCATCCGCCTGCAACGCCGGTGGAGGAAGCGTTCTGGTTGTTAAATCCGTTGGGGCCGTCGAAGTCGAGGCACTTAGGCTTCTCGACAGACTCAACTGCCTCGTTCTTGTATCCGCCGTAGGATACCAGATCCAGCATCTCCTGTACGGTGAGCTGATCCATGAACTCGTCCCACTTGGGATCGTCAAAGTCAACACCTGCCATATCCTGGAACTTCAGGCCGGCATCCACACCGGTGGTAACAGGCTCGTTCTCATAGGTTGCGATTGCAATTGCATCATCCTTGTAGGTCTCGGTTGCAGTTGCCTTTACATTGTCGGATGCGGTACGAGGATCCTGTGCCTCAGGCAGAGTCATATCGGCTCTGGTCATGTACTGAACGGGCTCGGTCTCGTTGGAACCATCTGCATAATCAAAGAGGTTCACTGCTGCGATCAGGTCGGACTCTCTCTTGCCGTCCTTGCTGTCGGTGTAAACCTTGGTCTTGCTGACGGTGTACTTCTCGGAGTCGATGACATCATGAGAGTTGTTCATCAGCTTGATCTCATAATCGCCTGCGGAAAGGACATAAGCCTTCTCGCCCAGGTAATCGTAGGAAGCCATATCGTCCACTGCGAACTCGATGGTCAGAGTCTCGGACTCGCCGGGCTGCAGCATGCCGGTCTTTGCGAAGCCGGCCAGCTCAACATAGGACTTCTCGATGTTCTCTGCAGGATCATAAGGAGCAGTGAAGTAAACCTGAGCTACTTCCTTACCAGCAACACTACCGGTGTTGGTGACCTTCACCTTCACCTCGATGGTGCCGTCGGTCTCCTTCATGGAGGTCATCTCCTGCTGGAAGGTGGTGTAGGACAGACCGTAACCGAAGGGATATGCAACTGCCTCATCGTAGTTGATGTAGCCTTCGTAAGCTGCAGTCTCATAGTATCTGTAGCCAACGTAGATTCCCTCACAGTAATCAATGTAGTGGCAGGAATCAAAGTCGGAGTAGGTCTTGGAACCAAGCACACCTGCGTTGTAGTAGGTGGGATCCTTGGTGAAATCAACTGCATAGGTGTCTGCCAGACGACCGGAAGGGTTAACGGTACCGGACAGAGCCTGTGCGATGGAGGTGTTGCCTACCAGACCGGGAAGGCCAACCCACATCATAGCGTCGATGTTTGCGTTATTCTTAATGGGAGCTACTTCAAGTGCATTGGAGATGTTCAGCAGAACAACGGTCTTCTCGAAGTTCTCGCCAACATAATTCAGGAGCTCCTGCTCTTCAGCGGAAAGAGTCAGATAATCAACGGGAAGGTCGTTACCCTCACCGCCGACACGACCGATCACAACGATGGCGGTGTCAGACCACTCCTTAGCGCCTGCCAGCAGATCAGCACTGTAATCCTTGCTGATGGATGCTTCGTAGATCTCCATGTCGGTATTACCTACCGCAAGGCCGGCCTGACGATCAGACTTGAACTCCTTGTAGAAATCTGCAAGAGGCTGATAGATTTCAAAGCCCTCAGTTGCCAATGCATCATAGAAAGTAATTGCGTTGGTAACATCTGCAGAACCGGAACCGGTGCCGCCGAGTACCATACCGTGAGATGACCAACCGAACACGGAAACCTTATTGTTTGCGTTCAGGTTGAGAGGAAGTACGTTGTTCTCATTCTTCATCAGAACAACACCTTCTGCTTCGATCCGGAGGCTGACCTCCTTCGCATTGTCTCTTGCTGCCTCTGCGCCTTCACCCTCAAAGGATGCGCCGGTGTTACCCGTGAGGTAGATCTCAATCGTGTTGTAAGACTTTACAACAAAGTAATTGAGAGCAAGGGTGATCACCAGAATAAGTGCAAGGATCGGGACGTTGATCCCGAGGAACTTGCGGTTACTCATGGCTTTTTTGATCTTTTTCTCTTTCATAAGTCCTCCACTTGTCTTTTTTCTTCCCTTCAAAGACATTTCTAAATCTTTTCTTACAGCCAATCTGTAAGTGGTATCAGATTACTACACGCGTGGACGAACTGCACAGAAAAAGGATGAACGGTCAATTTTCACGGACAACTTGAAAATCACGTGGACGAACTGTAAAAAGTGTACAAAAAAGCAGGGTGCCTTTTCAGGCACCCTGCTTAGGTGTACAGCATATTTTTCTGAATTACTTGCTCTCTGCGATTGCAGCCTGTGCTGCTGCCAGTCTTGCGATAGGCACGCGGAAAGGAGAACAGGATACATAGTCCAGACCGATCTTGTGGCAGAACTCTACGGAAGAAGGATCTCCGCCGTGCTCGCCGCAGATACCAACGTGCAGCTTGGGATTTACGGGCTTGCCAAGCTTCAGGGACATCTCCATCAGCTTGCCTACGCCGGTCTGATCCAGCTTAGCGAAGGGATCGTTCTCAAAGATCTTTGCATCATAGTATGCGCCCAGGAACTTGCCGGCATCATCACGGGAGAAGCCGAAGGTCATCTGAGTCAGATCGTTGGTACCGAAGCAGAAGAAGTCAGCTTCAGCAGCGATCTCGTCAGCAGTCAGAGCTGCTCTGGGGATTTCGATCATGGTACCTACTTCGTACTCAAGCTTAACGCCTGCAGCAGCGATCTCGGCATCAGCAGTCTCAACGACTACCTTCTTAACATACTTAAGCTCCTTGACTTCGCATACAAGAGGGATCATGATCTCGGGCTTTACAGTCCAATCAGCATGTGCCTTCTGAACCTCGATAGCTGCGCGGATGACAGCCTTGGTCTGCATCTTTGCGATCTCGGGATAGGTAACTGCCAGACGGCATCCTCTGTGACCCATCATAGGGTTGAACTCGTGCAGGCTGCTGATGATAGCCTTGATAGCCTCAACAGACTTGCCCTGAGTCTGAGCCAGCTTCTCGATGTCAGCTTCCTCAGTGGGAACGAACTCGTGAAGAGGGGGATCCAGGAAACGGATGGTAACAGGGTTGCCCTCCAGAGCCTCATACAGCGCCTTGAAGTCGCTCTGCTGGTAAGGAAGGATCTTCTCCAGAGCTGCTTCTCTCTCTTCTACGGTATCAGCGCAGATCATCTCGCGGAATGCAGCGATTCTGTCTGCCTCGAAGAACATGTGCTCGGTACGGCACAGACCGATACCTTCTGCACCCAGCTCGCGAGCCTTCTTAGCATCAGCGGGGGTATCAGCATTGGTACGAACCTTCAGCTTGCGATACTTGTCAGCCCAAGCCATAACACGGCCGAATTCGCCGGCGATGGTAGCGTCAACGGTAGCGATCTCGCCTTCGTAGATGTTACCGGTGGTTCCGTCGATGGAGATCCAGTCTCCCTCAACGAAGGTCTTGCCAGCCAGAGTGAACTTCTTGTTCTCCTCATCCATGTTGATGTCGCCGCATCCGGAAACGCAGCAGCTTCCCATACCACGTGCAACAACGGCAGCGTGAGAGGTCATACCACCACGAACGGTCAGGATACCCTGAGCAACCTTCATACCGGTGATATCTTCGGGAGAGGTCTCCAGACGGACCAGAACGACCTTCTCTCCTCTTGCAGCCCAGACTTCAGCATCCTCTGCGGTGAAGACTACCTTACCGGTTGCAGCTCCGGGAGATGCGCCAAGGCCCTTTCCAAGAGGGGTAGCTGCCTTCAGAGCAGCTGCGTCGAACTGAGGGTGAAGCAGGGTGTCCAGGTTACGAGGATCGATCATCGCAACTGCTTCCTGCTCGGTCTTGTGGCCCTCATCTACCAGATCGCAAGCGATCTTCAGAGCAGCCTGTGCGGTTCTCTTACCGTTACGGCACTGCAGCATGTAGAGCTTCTTGTTCTCTACGGTGAACTCCATATCCTGCATGTCGTGATAGTGGTTCTCCAGGGTCTCGCAAACCTTGATGAACTCTGCGTATGCTTCAGGGAACTCCTTCTCCATCTGAGCGATGGGCATGGGAGTACGAACACCTGCAACCACGTCCTCACCCTGAGCGTTGATGAGGAACTCACCCATCAGCTTCTTCTCGCCGGTAGCGGGATCTCTGGTGAATGCAACGCCGGTACCGGACTCGTTGTTCAGGTTACCGAATACCATGGGCATAACGTTGACTGCGGTACCCCAGGAATAAGGGATATCGTTGTCACGACGATATACGTTTGCACGAGGGTTGTCCCAGGAACGGAACACTGCCTCGATAGCCAGCTTCAGCTGCTCTACGGGATCGGAAGGGAAATCCTTGCCCAGCTGCTTCTTGTACTCAGCCTTGAACTGCTCAGCCAGCTCCTTCAGATCAGCTGCGGTCAGATCGACGTCAAACTTAACGCCCTTCTTCTCCTTCATCTGATCGATCAGCTGCTCGAAGTACTTCTTACCGACTTCCATAACGACGTCAGAGAACATCTGGATGAAACGTCTGTAAGAGTCATATACGAAGCGCTCGAACTTGGGATCGGGGTTGCCTGCGATCATAGCGGCGACAACGTCATCATTCAGACCCAGGTTCAGAATGGTATCCATCATACCGGGCATGGAAGCGCGCGCACCGGAACGAACGGAAACCAGGAGGGGATTCTTCAGATCTCCGAACTTCTTGCCGTTGAGATCCTCGATCTTCTTAACATACTCCATGGTCTGGCTCATGATCTCATCGTTGATCTTACGGCCATCCTCATAATACTGTGTGCAGGCCTCGGTGGTGATGGTGAAACCCTGGGGAACGGGAAGACCGATGTTGGTCATCTCAGCCAGGTTAGCGCCCTTACCGCCAAGCAGCTCGCGCATGGTTGCATTGCCTTCAGTGAAAAGGTATACCCATTTCTTCATAGCTTACTCTCCTTGATAAAAATTGGTTACAAAACTCACCATGCCAATATAGCACATTGCTAAATCTTTATCAATACTGATTTTGAGGACAAAATGTTAACTTTTTTGTTTGCTTTTTTTCCCATATCAGTTAAAATAGTCCCGTTGCCATTATATAGAAGAAAAGTATTTGATCGGAGGTTTTACATGATCAGTGCAAACAATGTGACATACAGAGTCGGCAAGAAAGCTCTGTTTGAAGACGTCAATATCAAATTTACCGAAGGGAACTGCTACGGTCTGATCGGTGCCAACGGTGCCGGTAAGTCCACCTTCCTGAAGATTCTTTCCGGAGAGCTGGACACCACCAAGGGTGACATCGTCATCACCCCCGGCCAGCGTCTCTCCGTGCTGGAGCAGGACCACTTCAAGTATGATTCCTATGTGGTAATGGATACCGTTATCATGGGAAACAAGCGTCTCTATGAGATCATGAAGGAGAAGGACGCCATTTATGCAAAGGAGGATTTCTCCGAGGAAGACGGAATCCGCGCCAGCGAGCTGGAGGCGGAATTCGCAGAGATGGACGGCTGGGAGGCTGAGTCCAACGCGGCAATGCTGCTGAACGGTCTGGGCATCGGCACCGAGTATCACTACTCCCAGATGAGCGAGTTGGACGGTTCCCTGAAGGTGAAGGTCCTGCTGGCAAAGGCCCTGTTCGGCAACCCGGACATCCTGCTGCTGGACGAGCCCACCAACCACCTGGATCTGGACGCGATCGCATGGCTTGAGGAGTTCCTCATCGATTTCGACAACACCGTTATCGTGGTCTCCCACGACCGTTACTTCCTGAACAAGGTCTGCACCCAGATCGCAGACATTGACTACGGCAAGATCCAGCTCTACGCAGGTAACTACGACTTCTGGTACGAGTCCAGCCAGCTGATGATCCGCCAGATGAAGGAAGCAAACAAGAAGAAGGAAGAAAAGATCAAAGAGCTGCAGGAGTTCATCTCCCGCTTCTCCGCCAACGCTTCCAAGTCCAAGCAGGCTACTTCCCGTAAGCGTGCTCTGGAGAAGATCGAACTGGACGACATCCGTCCCTCCAGCCGTAAGTATCCCTACATCGACTTCCGCCCGGATCGCGAGATCGGCAACGAAGTGCTTGTGGTGGAGCATCTGTCCAAGACTGTTAACGGCGAGAAGGTTCTGAACGATGTATCCTTCATCATGAACCATGACGACAAGATCGCCTTTGTGGGAAGCCAGGAGCTGGCAAAGACCACTCTGTTCCAGATCCTCGCAGGGGAGCTGGAGCCCGATGAGGGAAGCTACAAGTGGGGCGTTACCACTTCCCAGGCTTACTTCCCCAAGGACAACACTGCCGAGTTCGACAACGACCTCACCATCACCGACTGGCTCACGGGCTACTCTCCCGTGAAGGATGCCACCTATGTCCGCGGCTTTCTGGGACGTATGCTCTTCGCAGGCGAAGACGGTGTCAAGAAGGTCAAGGTCCTCTCCGGAGGTGAGAAGGTCCGTTGCCTGCTGTCCAAAATGATGATCAGCGGCGCAAACTGCCTGATCTTCGACGAGCCCACCAACCACCTGGACATGGAGTCCATCACCGCACTGAACAACGGACTCATCAAGTTCCCCGGTGTGGCACTGTTCTCCTGCCATGACCATCAGTTTGTACAGACCTCAGCAAACCGCATCATTGAGATCCTGCCCGACGGAACCATCGTGGACAAGATGACCACCTACGATGATTACCTTGCAAACGATGAGATGGCAAGAAAGCGCACTGTATTTACCGCAAATAAAGAAGACGACGAGGATTAACTCCCATGATCGATCTCCACTCCCATACCAACAGATCAGATGGAACCTATACTCCTGCCGAGTTGGTGGACTATGCCTGTGAGAAGGGATTGAAGGTCCTTGCCATCACGGATCACGACACGGTGGAAGGGATCCCGGAAGCAGTGGAACATGCCGCCGCTCTCCGCGCTGAAGGCCGTACTGATGTGCCCGAGATCGTGCCCGGCATCGAATTCTCCACAGTGTGGAGGAACGGCGATGTCCATGTGGTGGGTCTGAATGTGGACTACACCGATCAGGCATTCTGCGCAAAGCTTCAGGGATTCATTGATTCCAGAGAAGGCCGGAACCGTGAGATGGCAAAGAAATTAAAGAGTGTCGGCATCGGCATTTCTTATGAGGGAATGCTTCAGCTCTTTCCGGACTGTGTGCTCACCAGAGCGCACTTCGCCAGATATCTGATGGAATACGGATATGTAAAGAGTGTGAAGGAAGCCTTTGAGCGCTACCTGGGTCCCGGATGTCCCTGTTATGTTCCCCGGGAAAAGGTCACTCCCGTACAAGCTGTGGAGATGACACTGCAGGCCGGCGGTATTCCCATTCTGGCACATCCCATGATCTACCGGCTGTCCGAAAAGGATCTGGGAACTCTCATTGAAGAGATGAAAGAAGCCGGACTCATCGGCATTGAAGCTCTGTATTGCACCCATTCGGATGCGGACGAGCGTTTCGTCCGGACCATGGCCTCCCGCTACGGACTCACCATCAGCGGCGGCAGTGATTTCCACGGTGCAAACAAGCCCGGACTGGATCTGGGGATCGGATATGGCGGTCTGAATGTTCCCGACTATATCTGGGAAGATCTGAAGAAAACAAAAGCGAAATCTTTACAATAAGAAAAGAAGCAGACCAACCGGTCTGCTTCTTCTTTTTGTCAGTTTGATCACTTTTCCACAGGCTCATAGCGGTTGAAGACTTTGTCCGCTCCGCATACCTGCTTCGTTCCATCGGGCTCTGTGATGACATAATCATTCTCCCCGATGAAGGTTCTGCCTCTCCGATGAGCAATATAAGGACACACGATGGATCCATCCTCGCGTTTGATCTTGATCAGATGATCGGTAACGATCCAGCCTTTGGTGACCACATCCGCCCAAAGCTCAAATCCGTCTTCGAGGCCTTTCCCCAGTTCAAACTTTTCAACTTCAGCCTCAAGGGGCCTACGAACACACTTCATAAACTGCCCTCCTTCACTAACTGTATTATATGACAGTTTTGTCAGACAATCAATAAAGTTATCAATATTTTCCGAAAATTCTTTTAATTATCACTTTTTCGTCAAAATCCCAATGAACTTCCCGATCTCCTCCCAGGCCGCTTTGGACTCCGGCAGCATCAGATACGCCATCTGGAAATCATGAAACATTCCCTCGTACACATGGAGACGTACCTTCACATCCGCTTCTCTCGCCTTTCGCGCCACTTCCGTGGAGTCGCTGAGGAGCATTTCCGTACTGCCCACCTGGATCAGTATGGGCGGGAAATCATGAAAGTCACCGAACAGGGGCGACATGTAGGGATTGGTCCGATCCTGCCCTGCCGGGTAATCATCCAAATAGAGCATACTCTCCCGGGTATTTCCGAAAAGAGGATCCGCCGCATAATTGGTCTCATAGGATTCGCCGCTGGCGGTGAGATCTGTCCAGGGAGACATGGTGATGATGCCACAGGGAAGTTCTCTTCCGTGATCCCGCAGATACATGGTGAGAGCCAATGCCAGTCCGCCTCCTGCGGAGTCGCCCGCCAGAATGATCTGATCCGGATGCCAGCCCGCTTTTATCAACCAGTCAAAGGATGCCACCGCATCCTCCAACGCCGCCGGGAAGGGATGCTCCGGCGCCACCCGGTAATCCGGGGTCAGAACGCTTAAGCCGCGGCTCACTTCATTATATAATCCCGCAAACACGTAATAGGCATTCCGCACAGCTCCGATGTAACCGCCGCCATGAAGCTGGAGGATCACGTAATCCATCCGGGGATTGACCCTGCTGCTTAAGAGAGACATGGCAAATCCATCCATATCAAAGCGGGTCATGTTGAAGCATTCCGGAACCGCCCATGCGGGCTCCTGCAGATTTCTCCGCAGTTCTCCGTTCTTCACCTTTTTCCCGATGGCCATATCATTGGTCACATGGGAGATCAGATCCCGCAGAACCCGTCCAGCGGTGCTGACCTGGCTCTCCGGCTCCTTTGCGGCCGGGGGGGTGCATTCTCCTTCCGATCCGGGATTTTCTTCCGAAGCGGAGACCGCTTCCCCTTCTGTCAGATCCGTTCCCTCCGGGGATTCCTCCGGCAGTTCCGGATTATAATCCTCCGTCTCTGTCTCCGGTCCCCGAAGCAGGCTCCAGTGAAGTCTCATAGATGGAACCTCCTCTTCAGTTCCTCCCTTGCGGGACGGTCACCGATGATAAAGGTACCGAGGAACAGCAGCACGGATACGGCAATGGCGATGGCCGATACCGTGGGCTGAGTGATGACACCGAGCAGGATCAGAATGAACAGTGCGAAGCTCCAGACAACCTGCAACAGCTCCAGCACCAGATAGCTTTGCCAGTTATAGCGGTTAACGATGATGAGGATCAGCAGTGCCAGATCCAGCAGCATCATGCCCGCGGGAAGCACGTAATTCACGCCCCAACCGTTCTGTCCGGTGAGGGCATCGATCTCCAGCAGGATCACCAGTCCGAGGAAGACCATAAGCAAGGTCTTCACCATATAACCGCTCTGCCCCAGGATGGCCAGCCGCA
>JAEEGF012487195.1_pt1 | contig 12581 bp, 12 predicted proteins | sample 9134171 | NCBI WGS metagenome assembly JAEEGF01 (sample SAMN16246542, study PRJNA631951) | gut metagenome | biome: gut microbiome; feature: rumen; material: AP-attached | host: Bos | place: Iran: Karaj | collected 2018-10 | reverse complement strand
CCGGCAACGGACTTGGATATGTCATTCAGGTATCAAGTGGCGGATACGGAGACAAGATCGTATTTACAGTTGGTATTACAAACGATTCACAGGTCAACGGAATTTCTCTTATTTCCATTAACGAGACTCCCGGACTTGGAATGAATGCAGAGAAGGTTCTGGTGCCTCAGTTTGCAGGAAAACCGGCTGCTCAGTTTTCAGTAACTAAAAATGCTGCTTCCTCTGACAGTGAGATAGAGGCTATTTCAGGCGCTACCATCACTTCAAAGGCAGTTACTTTTGGCGTTAATGCGGCTGTAGCTTATTTCCAGGCTGCGCTTAACGGTTAAGGAGGTGTTCAGATGAGTGAAGAGAATAAAGGAGCTTTAGGCTTCAAACAGGACACCCCTATGGAGCGTTTCCTGAATGGACTTATAGTAGAGAACCCGACACTGGTTCTTATGATCGGTATGTGTCCTACACTGGCGGTTACAACCTCTGCTATTAACGGTGTCACAATGGGACTTGCAACAACCTTCGTTCTGGCACTTAGTAATGCGGTTATTTCACTTCTCAGAAAAGTGATTCCGGATACAGTTCGTATCCCTGCATTTATTGTAGTTATCGCATCCTTCGTTACATTGGTTCAGCTTGTTATGCAGGCTTATGTACCTGTTATGTATCAGGCACTTGGCGTTTATATTCCGCTTATAGTTGTTAACTGTATCATCTTCGGAAGAGCCGAGGCTTATGCATCCAAGCATGAAATTGTTCCTTCCTTCTTTGATGGAATAGGAATGGGACTTGGCTTTACCTGCGCGATTACTGTCATCGGACTTTTCCGTGAGCTTATCGGCGGCGGCACAATGTTTGATGTTCAGGTATTCGGAGAGGGTTCAGTTGTTCCCGGACCGGTTGGTTACTTCTTTAGCCAGTATCAGCCTATTCGTATTTTCATTCAGCAGGCCGGTGCGTTTATCGTACTTGCAGTTCTGATAGCAATTATGAATCAGGTTAAGTTCAATATGGAAAAGAAGGGCAAGGATACTTCCAAGTTCGGTGTTGGCGGATGCTGCAGCGACATTGAGATCAAGGATCCCAAGAAGGTTAAGGAAGAACTTCTTGCAAAGGAAAGAGCAGAGAAAGCACAGATCGGCGTAAAGCAGGAGCAGATTAAGCCTTCAGATATCAAGGTTCCTGAGAAAGAGCCGGTTAAAGTAGGAGAGGAGGATAAGAAATGACAGATACAATAGTAGGACTTTTGTCCATCATGATTACAGCCTCTCTTGTAAATAACGTAGTCCTTAGTCAGTTCCTTGGACTGTGTCCCTTCCTTGGAGTTTCAAGAAAGACAGAGACGGCTTTCGGAATGGGTATGGCGTGCGTATTCGTTATATCCCTTGCATCACTTGTTACGAATGCAATTTACAAGTTTATACTTTCACCACTTGATTTATCATTCCTTCAGACCATCGTCTTCATCATGGTCATTGCGATGCTGGTTCAGTTCGTAGAGATGTTCTTAAAGAAGTTTGTTGTATCACTTTATCAGTCACTGGGTGTTTACCTTCCCCTCATCACAACAAACTGCGCAGTTCTCGGTGTTGCACTCAACAACGTAACTGATGGCTACAGCCTTTTACAGAGCACGATCTGCGGCTTTGCTACTGCAGTAGGTTTTACGATCGCAATAGTAATTCTTGCCGGAATCCGTGAGAAGATTCAGTTTAACGACATTCCCAAGCCCTTCAAGGGAATGCCCACTGTACTTCTTGCTTCAGCACTTATGGCAATTGCATTTACAGGATTTTCTGCATTAAGATAAAGGAGACAATTATGATTAGTGGTGTACTCATTGCTACGGCAGTAGTAGCCGGTGTCGGTATTCTTATAGGAATAATCCTTGGTGTTGCCGACATGAAGCTGCACGTAGATGTAGATGAGAAAGAACAGGCTATTTTAGAAGCACTTCCCGGTAATAACTGCGGTGGATGCGGATTCCCGGGATGCTCAGGATGTGCTGCCGCCATTGCAAAGGGCGAGGCTCCGGTTTCACAGTGTCCGGTAGGCGGACCGCCTGTAGCTGCTGTAATATCAGGTATTATGGGAGTTGACGCAGGTGATGCAAAGCGTATGGTTGCATACGTTCACTGCGGCGGTGACTGTGAGAAGGCAACACAGAGATATGAATACTACGGCGCTGACGACTGTCGCGTTATCAATCAGGTGCCCGGTTCAGGCCCCAAGACCTGTACCTTCGGCTGCCTCGGCGGCGGAACCTGTGTAAGTGTATGTCAGTTTGATGCAATTCATATTGTTAACGGTATTGCAGTAGTTGATAAGGAAGCATGTAAGGCATGCGGGCAGTGCGTAAACATCTGTCCACGCCATCTGATCGATCTTATTCCTTACGACGCTACAGAGTCCGTTCGCTGTAAGTCTAACGATGCCGGACAGGCTGTTAACAAGTACTGTAAGGTTGGCTGTATCGCATGCCACATCTGCGAGAAGAACTGTCCTGCAGGTGCTATCACAGTAGAGAACAATGTAGCAACAATAGATCAGGAAAAGTGCACGCACTGCGGCTTATGCGCAGAGAAGTGTCCGAAGAAGGCAATCGAAGTATTGTAAGATTTTAGCCCCGAGTTTTCTCGGGGCTTTTTTTATGTGAATATGATAAACTATCAGTAGTGTGTTTTAAAATTATGAGGAGAGGTGAAAAAAGTGGAGAATATGGAGAACATTGAAAATAAGAAGCTTCGCTTAGAAACTATTGATGTTATCAGGGGAATTACGATCATCAGCATGATACTTTATCATTTTTGCTGGGACTTAAAATATTTAAAGGGCTTTAATATGCCCTGGTACGACACCCTTGGTTCGTACATATGGCAACAGAGTATCTGCTGGTGCTTTATATTTGTAGCGGGCTTTTGCGTTCATTTGGCCAGGAACCCCATTAGGAACGGAGCGATTGTACTTCTTTGCGGTGTGATAATAACTGCAGTAACTGAGCTCCTTATCCCGGATGCTGTTGTGTATTATGGAGTCCTGACTTTTCTTGGATCAGCCATGATACTTGTAGGCTTACTTAAGAAGATACCGTTAAAGCTTGATGCCTTCTGGGGCTTTATAATAAGTATACTTTTGTTCTGCATTACAAAGCCCATAAACAGCAGAATGCTCAATCTCTTTGTCACAAAGATAAATCTTCCCGATTCGCTCTATGTGACAAACGGGTACTATGGAGTTGGCAATTCAATTCTGACATATCTTGGTTTTATGCAGGATGAGTTTTATTCCACAGATTATTTTTCGCTGATGCCGTGGATATTCCTGTTTTTGGCGGGCTTTTACGGATATGGTGTTGTGAAGAGGCGCTTTGATAACGGACTTTTTCATATAAACATCAAGCCCCTTGCATTTATAGGAAGACATTCTCTTCTTATATATATGCTGCATCAGCCTGTGCTGTATGGGATTTCAATGCTTATAAAGTAATAAAAAGCTGAAATTATGAGAATTTAGTACAGTATGGTTTTTTACGGAAACTTTTTATGGTACAATCATTAGCTGTACGCATTTACAGAAATATTCATTACCGGAGGGAACGTATGAAGAAAAAAGTCAATTTGGGGGTTGTTATTGCAGCAGTATTTATCACCGTTTTTGCAGTGTTACTTGCGCTGTTTATCTATATGCTTAATACATCGAACAAGCTCAGGGAATTCAAGGTTGATATGTTTGTTCTTTGTAATGAAGCGGATCTTTGCGTAAGGGACAGTGATGAGGGCAAAATCAGAATAGACAGTGATAATCTTATCGCTTTGAATTCCATTATTTATGGTACAAGAGGCTACTTTACATTAGGTACTCCCAAGACAAGCGAAGAGATTACTCTTGATTTTGACCATCAGGATGATAAATGGAATATGACTATTGCCAGAGCCGGTGAGAACAGACTTATGATCGACCTTGAGGGACCCAGGAAATATAAGGTTTATATCAAGGACAATAAGAAGTTCGAAGAAATCAAGAAATGTGTTTCAAAAGATGGCTATCATACTGCAAATAAGCTTATAGGAAGTAAACAGTAACAACCATAGTGTGGATTTTTTCACACTCAAATTTCAAAGTAAAGAGGAGATTTTAATGAGAAAAACAAAAATCGTTTGTACAATTGGTCCTGCAAGTGAATCAGAGGAGATGATCGCAGCCCTTTGCAAGGCTGGAATGAACGTTGCCAGACTCAACTTTTCACACGGAGACCATGAAGAGCAGCTCGCCAGGATTAAGAGAATCAAGAAGATAAGAAAAGAGCTTGGACTTCCCATCGCTATCCTTCTTGATACAAAGGGACCTGAGTATCGTATCGGTACCTTTAAGAACGGTAAGGTTAATCTTGAAGCCGGAAAGAAGTTCACCTTTACTACAGAGGATATAAAGGGTGACGACACAATCGTATCAGTAAGCTACAAGAATCTTGCCAAGGAGCTCTACAAGGGCGACAGAATCCTTTTGAACAATGCTCTTTTAGAGTTCAAAGTAACAAGTACAGACGGCACCAGAATCGAGACTGAGATAGTAACAGGCGGTGAGCTTTCTGATAAGAAGAGCATGAGCTTCCCCGGAAAGCACATCAAGCAGGTTTACCTCTCAGAGCAGGATAAGTCTGATATTCTTTTCGGTGTTGAGAATGATGTTGATTTCATTGCATGCTCCTTTGTATCAGTTAAGCAGGATCTCGTTGATGTTCACGAGTTCCTTAAGGCTCATAACGGCAATGATAAGGTTCAGCTTATTGCGAAGATTGAGAACCAGTCAGGTTATGAAAATATTGAAGATATCTGCACAGAGTGTGACGGTATCATGGTTGCCCGTGGTGACATGGGTGTAGAGGTTCCCTTTGAGCAGCTTCCTGCTATCCAGAAGGATCTTATCACCAAGTGCCGTATGCTTGGTAAGCGTGTAATCACTGCAACAGAGATGCTTGAGTCCATGATTCACAATCCGAGACCTACAAGAGCTGAGACTTCAGACGTAGCAAACGCTGTATATGACGGAACAAGTGCTATCATGCTTTCAGGTGAGACTGCTGCAGGCGCATATCCTGTACAGGCTGTTGAGACAATGGCTAAGATCGCAGAGACTACTGAGCAGAACATTCACTACAACAAGCGCTTCTACAACTATGACTTCATTATAAAAAATGACGTTGATGCTATATCACACGCTACCTGCGGAATGGCTATCGACCTTGATGCTAAGGCAATCGTAGCCTGCACACTTTCAGGTCGTACAGCAAGAATGGTTTCAAGATTCCGTTCACCTGTAGATATCATCGGTCTTACTACCAATGAGAAGACCTGGAGATGGCTCTCACTTTCATGGGCAGTTACTCCCAAGATGTGTGATGTATTCCCGTCTACAGACGTTCTGTTCTACAGCGCCAAGAAGGTAGCAATCGAAACCTTTGATCTCAAGGAAGGTGATAAGATTGTTATAACAGGTGGTGTTACAAACGGTGAGTCAGGTAATACAAACCTTATCAAGATCGAGGATGTTTAATACATTCATAAATTTTTCAGGGGGACTATTTTATGAAAAAGAAATTGCTTGCAGGTCTGCTTCTTAGCACGGCACTTGTTGCCTGCGCCTGCGGAAGTAAGGTTCCGGGTGAGACAGTAACAGAACCTGCTGCAGAGGAAGCTGACAAGGACTGGACAGAAGAAGTTAAGGCAGATGAGAGTACAGAAGAAACCGCTGACACTTCTGCAGAAGCTGAGCCTGAAACCGAAGAAAACCAGGATACAGAAGAAACTCAGGAAGCAGAGCCTGAAGAAACTACTGAAGCTGAAGAGAATACCGCTGAGGACATAGAGAAATCACCTATGGCTTTATGGGGATATGAAGGATATGTAGACGAATGCCGTGAATACTATTGGGTATCTGATTTTGAGAATCAGGATTATGACGGCGATGGTACAACTGACAGGGTAAACAGGACCTATCATGAGGAAGATCAGAAGGCTGACTATGTTATCGAGTTTGGTAACGGTAATAAGCTGGAGATCGATGGTGTTTGGGAGACAGGCTTTCCGCATATTCAGATGGATGACTTAAATGGGGATGGAGAGAAGGACGTATTATTTACTCTTTCCTATGATACCAGTACTGATCCCCTTGCCTTTGGCAATATGCTCATATATGAATATGACAGCGCTGCTAAAAGCTATAATCCGGCACAGCTCCCCTTTGATAAGTCAGAGGATGAAGAGGTCGGTGGATGTGCACTTTTAGTGGACTTCGAGGCTCCTACTGATAATGGTGATATAGCTTTTCAGGTTAAGAAGACCGGCTACTCTGGCACCGTACAGGCAGGCTCTGACTATGTATCTTCCTTCTGGACTAATGATGCAGCCAGTGAGAATCGAAACGTATATGAAGCCTCAATCGAGGATCATAATGGACAGAAAGCTGTGCATTGTAATATGGAGCTTCTTCATAAGCTTGGTGCGGTAATAAACTTTTATCTGGTTTATGAAAACGGAGAGTATGTCATAAAGGATATGGGAAGTGACGATGAGCTCATTCAGGGTGAAATGAAGGATATGTCTGCTACAGATCCTGCTACCCCGGCTGCTCCTTCTGAGACACCTAAGACCGGCGGTCATGTTGTTGTAATAGACCCCGGACACCAGGCCAAAGGAATGTCTGAAAAGGAGCCCAACGGCCCTGGTTCTTCCGAGATGAAGGCTAAGGTAACCAGCGGAACATCAGGTAAGACCTCAGGACTTGCTGAATATCAGTTGACACTTACAATAGGTCTTAAGCTTCGCGATGAGCTCCAGAACAGAGGCTACACGGTAATAATGACAAGGGAAACCCATGATGTCAGCTTAAGTAATGTTGACCGTGCTCAGATTGCCAATAATGCAGGAGCAGAGGCCTTTATCAGGATTCATGCTAACGGATCTGATGATACCTCGGTTAATGGTGCCATGACACTATGCCAGACACCCTCTAATCCTTACAACGCAGTACTTTATCCCCAGTCAAGAAAGCTTTCTGACTGTGTGCTTGATGCCTATGTGGCAGCTACAGGCTTTAAGAAGCGCTCTGTATGGGAGACAGATACCATGACAGGAATCAACTGGGCAAACGTACCTTCAACCATCATTGAGATGGGCTATATGTCCAATCCTACAGATGATGCCAATATGGCAAATGAAGCAATGCAGCAGCAGATGGTAATCGGAATTGCCAATGGTATAGATAATTACTTTGCTCAGTAAGGCTATTTAAATACAAACTACGGAAAAAAGATTGACCGTGATATATCGAACAGTTTTTATAAATGTGTTCGATATGTCTCGGTCAATTTTTGTTTATGTGTTCATTAAGCCGTAAAGCCTATGGAATGAGGGAACTAATTATGATACCTTCGTTGTTGTTAAGAGGAACCACTTACATGAGGGGAAACTAATAAGGATTCCTAGAGGAGGAGATTATGAAAAAGACCTATCCGCTTACGGCAGCCCAGAACATGCATTACAGATGGATAAAGGAGTACGGCACTCAGCAGGTGTCAGGCCTCAGTATAGTTGCTGCACTTAAAGCAGAGCTCGACTTCGGACTTCTGAAAAAATGCATTGAACTGGAAATGGAAAGATATGGCTGCATGAGAGTCCGCTTTACAAAGGCAGATAACGATGGAAATGTTCAGCAGTATCTTGTGAAAAAGGATCACAGAGATATTCCCATTAAGGACTTAACGGGAATGAGCATGAAGGAAGCAGATGACCTTATGCAGAGCTGGGCATATCAGACCTTTGATGGAGATGACATCCCGATGTGCGACGTGTATATGATGAAGCTTCCTGAAGGCTACAGGGGATTTTTTATACACATGGATCACAGACTTATTGATTCCTGCGGAGTTGTGGTGATGACAAACGACATCATGTCGCTCTATACACATTACAAATTCGGAGCAGCCTATCCGGCAGACCTTGCTGACTTTGAGACAGTGCTTGAATCAGATCTGAAAAAAGCAGGTAATGAGAAGCGATTCCTAAAGGATAAAAAGTTCTGGGATGATCAGCTTGATGCCTATGGCGAACCCTTATATTCAGATATTCAGGGGCCTTCTGTTTTAAATGATTCCCGAAAAAAGCATAAGAATAAAAAGCTAAGGAGTGCAGATATCGAGCGAAAGGAACTTTTCGTAGCAGTAAAGGACTATAAGCTTGAGGCTGAGCCCACAAAGAGACTCATCGATTTTTGCATGAACCATGGAATATCGATGACAAATCTGCTTCTTCTTGGAATAAGAACCTACCTGTCCAAGCAGAACGATGGTCAGGAGGACATCTCCATTCAGAACTTCATATCAAGAAGGTCCACGAAGGATGAGTGGACATCAGGTGGAAGCAGAACGATCATGTTCCCCTGCAGAACCGTTATAAGCGGGGATACAGATTTTATGTCAGCGGTCTATGAGATTCAGAACGTGCAGAACAGAATATATATGCACAGCAATTACGATCCGGCACTTATCTATGAGGAAATAAAAAAGCGCTACAACACGCCGGAGGATACGACCTATGAAAGCTGCTATCTGACCTACCAGCCAATGCCGGTAAAGATGGACAACCCTTTCCTTAAGAATATTCCAATGCATGCCAAGTGGTTTGCAAACGGCGCAGCTACAAAGAAGATGTACCTCACGGTGTCCCACACGGAGGATGGAGGCATGAACTTTTCATACCATTATCAGACAGTGCAGCTTACCGAGAAGGATGTGGAGCTTATGAACTATTACCTCATGAGGATTCTCTTTAGAGGAATTGAGCAGCCTGACATGACAGTGGGCGAGATAATGGAAGCCGTATAAAGCATATTTTTAATACATATATTCAGAACCAGTAAAAGACAAATTTGAGGAGGAGATATTTATGAGTAGAGAAATGAAATTCAAAGAAATCATCGCACAGTACTGTGAGGTAGCACCTAAGGATATGAAGGATGCACTCAGATTCCGTGAGGACCTGGGCTTTAGCTCCCTTGACTTCATGTCATTTCTTGGAGAGCTTGAGGATGAGTTTGACGTAGAGCTTGAGCAGGAAAAGGTGGTTCAGATTCACACTATCGGGGAAGCGATGGATCTTCTTAATGATGTAGAAGTTGCGTAAATATATACGCACCGGGAGGAGGAGTTTATGAATAATATCAGAGCTATTTGGGATGAGTCAGTTAAGAATTATAAAGATATACCCGCTGTGAGGTGGCTTGTAAAAAAGGACATCCACGAAAAATCCTATGGTGAACTTGATGGCAAAATAAAGAGCATAAGAGCTTACCTTGAAAAGGAGGGCTTTAGAGGAACGCATGTAGCTTTAATAGGAAAAAGCTCACCTGAGTGGGTGGAGGCATATCTTGGAATTGTAACAGGCGTCAATATCGCAGTTCCTCTCGATGCAGGTCTTCCTGATGAGGAGCTTGTAGAGCTTATCCAGAGATCAGATTCAGAGGCACTTTTCCTTGGCAAGGAGAGAATAACCCTGATGGAGAAGGTGCAACAGGACTGTCCCAAGGTAAAGAAGATATGGCTTCTTACGGAGGAGGAATTCGCAGCCTTTACCGAGGATAAGGTCAATGTACCGGGGGCTGCGGGATACGAGATTGCAACAATTATCTACACTTCAGGAACAACCGGAAAGAGTAAGGGCGTAATGCTCACACAGGAGAACCTTGCAGATAACGTAAAGTATGTTGAGTATGACGGTACTCCGGGATGTGTTACCTTAAGCGTTCTTCCGATTCATCACGCATACTGCCTTGTAATGGACTGGCTTAAAACTCTTTCCCTTGGCACAACTATATGTATAAATGATTCACTCATGCATATGGTAAGGAATATGGGAATCTTCAGGCCTGAGGTTATGCTGATGGTTCCGCTTATGATAGAGACAATATATAAGCGTGTGTCCATGCTTGATAAAAAGGATGTGAAGGCTGTTTTTGGAGGAAGGCTCAGAACAATTTTCACAGGCGGTGCCCATCTTGATCCCTTCTACATCGAGAAGTTTGCAGAGTATGGAGTGGAGATTCTTGAGGGCTATGGAATGAGCGAGTGCTCACCTGTAATAACCACCAATACAATAAATGACCACAAACCCGGATCTATAGGAAAGCCTCTTGGTAACGTTGAAATAACCTTTGAAAACGGAGAGATTCTTGTCCGCGGAAGCTCAGTCATGAAGGGCTATTACAAGATGCCGGCTGAGACAGATGAAGCAATTAAGGATGGCTGGCTTCATACCGGAGATAAGGGATACCTTGATGAGGATGGATATCTTTTCATAAACGGAAGAGTAAAGAACCTTATCATAATGTCCAATGGTGAAAATGTATCACCTGAGGAGATTGAGAATAAGCTGGCACTTAATCCTCTTATTGCAGAGGTTATTGTGACAGGTGAGAACAACGGCCTTACAGCCAGAATTTTCCCTGAGGCAGAGGTTGTAGATAAAAAGGGCCTTGATACCAATGAGCTTTATGCTGAGCTTCAGCTGTTCATTGATGAGTACAACAGCGGACAGCCCACCTACAGACATATCACATCTATAGTGATAAGGAGCACACCTTTTATCAGGAATTCTACAGGTAAAATAAAAAGGCAGGACGCTCTCAAGGAGAATCCTGCTGCATAATTTAAATCATGAATGGAAGTATTCCGTTTAGGAAAATGGTAGTTAATATATCAGCTATGTTCTCAGCCGGGGATTCAAAGTCCTCGGCTGTCCATTTGTGAAGGACACCAAGGGTGCTGCCGATGATACCGGCGATGAGATAGGAGTACTTCTCTCTCGAAACATTGCCATTTCTTTTTACATCGGAAACCTGTGTTACATACTGGTGGAACATTGTCATGGCCTTTTCAAAAAATCCGTCGCCTCTTGCGCTCTCTAAGAGACTTGCAAGGAACGGATTTTTCTTTGTGTAATTACAGATGGCAAGGAAATACGATTTGCATAGCTCCCTGTCGTTCTCGGGATGGAAGCTCTCCATCATATGAAAAATATCATCTATAGTTTTGTCTTCTGCAGCTGTAACCAGTGCAGGGATATTTTCGTAGTGATTATAAAAGGTGCTTCTTACGATTCCCGCCTTTTTTATAACATCGGAAACCGTGATCTTTTCAAAATCCTTTTCCTTTATCAAAAGAAAAAAGGCATCTATTATTGCTTCTTCAGCAGTGCTGTAACGTTCATCAAGCTCGTTCATACCAATCCCCTCGAAATTTGCTTTTTCGGCTATTTTATCATAAATTCTATTAGAAAGGAAAAGGCGTTTACTTAAATTCACTATGGAAAGCATAAGAACAGATAACGATATTCAGAAAAAAAGAAAAATAAAGGCGGCCCTGACAGAAACAGCAATCATCGCAGGCATACTGGTGGTAAACTCTGTGGTTTACGCTCTGACAGGTTTCGGCATTCCATGCATATTCAGACTTGCCACAGGATTAAAGTGTCCCGGATGTGGTCTTACCCATGCGTACCTGGCACTTTTTAAAGGGAATATCCATGGTGCTATGGATTACAACATATTGTCGGTTACCCTGATGCCGGTTTTGGGACTGTTTTTATTATATAAAGGGATAGTTCTGATAAGAACAGGGAGCACACGGATGAAAAGGTGGGAAAATATATTTCTGATCATCTGTGCTGTTATTATTGTCATATTTTTTGTTTGCAGAAATATACCGGAGCTGATAAATCATCCGTTATTTAGGTTAATCATTTCAAAATGAGAACTTGTTCGCAATAATCAGGTAGAGATTGAATTAAGTAGACATCATAATTATTACTCAGGAGGAACTATGGTATGAAGAAAAAAACAATATGGGGAATGATTATGCTAATGGGAGCACTTGCTGCCTGCGGAAAGGCAGATACAAAAACTGAAGAGAATCCTGCAAATGTTGAAAAGACAGAAGTTACAGTAGAGGAAGAAAAACCTGAGGGCGACAATGCCTATGCTGAGGCAATAGCTGAAGAGACCTCTGTTTCCGAGGAAGCTACAGAGAGTGAAGAAGCTTCAACGGAGGAGAGAGTGCCTACAGCAGAAATTGGCGATCACGTCCTTCCTAAATACACCAATCTTAGAACTGACGAGGCAGGAACTATAGAGCATATATCCTACACCGGTCATGACTATGCAGGTGACGGAAGTGAGATCACAAAGGAAGCTAACGTATACCTTCCGCCTAACTATGATCCTGAGAAGAAATACAATGTGATGATTCTTCTTCACGGTATCGGTGGTAATGAGGATGAGTGGGGGCTTACAAAGACCACCTCAAGAGTAAAGGCTATCATGGATAACCTTACATATTATGGAGACATAGAGCCCTTCATAGTGGTTACGCCCAACGGAAGAGCCGGTGCTGAAAATAACAAGGACACAAGTAAGATTGACTCCTTCTATAAATTCGGAGAAGAGCTCAGAAACGACCTTATCCCTTACATGGATTCACACTACAGTACCTACGGCGAGTACAGCGAGGACGGCTACGACCTCAGCGCTGCAAGAGC
>JAEEGF012305949.1_pt1 | contig 12582 bp, 8 predicted proteins | sample 9134171 | NCBI WGS metagenome assembly JAEEGF01 (sample SAMN16246542, study PRJNA631951) | gut metagenome | biome: gut microbiome; feature: rumen; material: AP-attached | host: Bos | place: Iran: Karaj | collected 2018-10 | reverse complement strand
CAGGTCCTGCAATCAGAACCGGAGCAGGTTCGGGTGGCGGATACGCAGTGCAGAGACTGTTGAATTACAGAGGAGGCCAGGCGTTATCAATAGAAGATTATTACGCAAACAATCAGTCTACTGCCAAGTTCAGAGAGGAAGGCGTACAGACACAGAATGACAGTAAATCTGACGTAATAATCGAGAAAGAGGAGCAGACCACTGAGAATGAAATTCCGGCGTGGGAAATGTCAGACAAACTATATGAGGATGCCGCAAAGAGCAGATTGGGAAATGAGCATAGCGGAGATGAAGGAATCAAAGTTAGAGACGAAATTGTAATCGATGGACTTCAGATAAATGTAAACAATATGGGTGTCAGAACAGTATACTCAACTGCTAATAAAATCGACGGAAAGAATGTTACTGAAGTTGGACTTATATATGGTATCGAAGATGAGCAGTTCCAGGTTTCAGACATGTATGTTGGAAGCAACAGCAATTCAGTAAGAAGTTTCTCAGCAACTGAGACAAAGGGTAGAATGAATTATGTTCAGAGTCATGACAGAACATATGCAATGACAATGACAATGAGCTATGGAACAAAGAGTGAAATATCAGCAACATATTTTGTGAGAGCATATGCAAAACTTGATGACGGCACATATGTATACTCAACACTTGAGAGATACTCAGCATACACAATTGCAGAGAAAATATATTCAGGTCTTTTGTCTCCGACAGAAGAGATGCACAATGCAGTTTATGAGAAATTTATCAAAATAGTAAATCCTGATTATCAGGAGATAGAGTATATCAATTAATAAATTTGTCCTCTATATTTACATCTGGACGGTTGAAACAATCCCGCAGTTTCAGCCGTCCTTCCTTTTTAGTTACAAAATGTAATAAAAATAGTAAAGATTTATTAATTTTTTTAAATAATATATTTTTGTCAGGCAACGGGAAAAATCCATCCAATTTACAATCCCGAAATTTGCATATTGGTTTCGGTGATTGATTTGACAAAAAATATACGTTGCATACAGGAGGTTTTAAATGAGAAGAAAATTTACGAAGGTGACGTCATTGGCACTTGCTACGGCAATGGTGATGACAGGATTTGGGGATGTTAAAACACACAGTGCGGAAAAAGATGTTTCACAGCAGGTGCAAAGCGATTATGATGTGAAAATAAAAAGTGGCACAAATGAAGAGACAAAAGATGAAGATGCAAATGATAAGGATTTGAAAGGCGAAACGGCGGAGTATGTCGAGGGAGAAGTACTTGTTATGTACTATGAGAGTGCAATTACAAGTAAATCTTTCAAGAAAAAGTTGGATAAGAGATATTCGATAGTTGACGAGTGTTCATTTAAAAAGAATAATACGAAGAATATTTCTTCTAAAAGTGTGGGCGTAAAGAAAAGCGATGTGCTGAAAGTTTGTACGGTCAAATCAATCAAGGATTCAACAGAAGAGTTGATTGAGTATTTTTCAGGAATGGATAATATAGTGGCGGTTGAGCCTAATTACATAGTTCATACAGATTCTTTTGATGACAGTTATTCTAAGTTCCAGTGGGCATTAGACAACACGGGACAATTTTCGGGAACCACAGGATGTGATGTGAATGCAGAGTATCCAGTGGTGGAGCATAAAGACAATACAGGAGAAAAAGTTGTCGCAGTAGTTGATACAGGGGTAGACTATACCCATGAAGATCTTGTAAATGTTATGTGGCATAATCCGTATCAGAGTGAAGGTCTTAGCGGTGAGTACGGATATGACTATTATAATGACGATGATGATCCTATGGATGATAATGGGCATGGTACTCATTGTGCAGGAATAATTGGTGCGGATTCAAAGAATGGTATAGGAATTGAAGGTGTATCACAAAATAATCAGGTCAAGATTATGGCTTTAAAAGCATTGGGAAGTAATGGTACCGGTACTGAAAGCACAATTATTAATTGTTATGAGTATGTTTCTGATGCCATAGATAAAGGGATAAATGTAGTTTGCGTTAATTCGTCATTAGGCGCAAGTATTGGTGGTTACTATGAAATAATTTATAATGAAATAATTGAGTTGGTGGGAAATAAGGGGACATTATTTGTATGTGCTGCAGGTAACGATAGAAATGACACTGATGTAAACGATAATTTTCCATCATCAGTAGATAGCGATTATGCTGTTTCAGTTGCAGCATCAGCAGAAAATGATGAATTGGCTCAGTTTTCAAACTTTGGAGAAAAGACAGTTGATATAGCTGCACCGGGAGTTGATATTCTCTCCACTGTGAACTACAATTCGTATTCACCGGTATTGTATGATGACGAAACATCGGAAAAAATATCTAATAAGTATTATTCCTTTGATGAAGAAAAAGATTTGGTGCGGGTAATAGATGAAGATGGATATACCGGTAATGTTGAAAGTGATAATGATATTGCAGTTGGTATAGTTTCAAATAGTCAGGGTAAAATAAATCTTGACTATTCAGATGAACAGTTCTTTGGCGAAGGAGCTAATAATAAATCCTTGTGTTTAAGTATAGAGGGTGGAAAAAGCAATGAAGAGTGTTGTTTGTATTTTCCTTATAGCGCCAGTGTGTCTGATAAGGCTATGTACGTTAGCGGTTTTGCTAAAGTGCTCATGGAGAGCCCATACGTTAAAATGGATAATATCCCTGAGTTAAGTGGGAATAAACTGGAAATAACAGACGGATTGTTAGATGAGAATGGTTTTTTTATTGAAAGTGAAGAAGCTGAAACTGCGAAAATGTCTATGTATGCATATGATAAGATTCCTGTCAATAATGAGATAAACTGGAGAAAGTTTCAGGTTAAGGTGGCAGACAAAATTGAAACTGAACAAAAAAGATGTTTGAGAATAAAAATGCTTGGGCTGGGAAATTATAAAATTTATTTGGATGCAATAGGCGTTACAAAGGAGAATGCTGACAGAAAATTATTTTCAAAATATGATTTTATGAGTGGGACTTCGATGGCTGCACCTCATGTAGCCGGAGCAATAGCCTCTTTGGCTTGTATGAATCCGGAAATGTCTGCATTGGAATTGAAAAAACTCTTGCTTGGATGCACAAGAAGAAATGACAAGTTGAAAGACAAAGTGCTTACAGGAGGAGTACTTGATCTGTCAAAGTGCAGTAACCCTAACGGATTCATTGAATCTGCGACAAATAATAATAATCAATTACTAATTGAGGGGAAATATTTAGGTGATGCTAAGTGTGTGAAAATAGAGGGTGAGCCGGCACAGATAATTGCGAAGGAAGATTCTTATATCACGGCGGAAATAGATAATAAGTTTTTTAATAAAATGATTGAGTTATCTGTAGAGTTTGAGGATGATGTTATTAAAAAAAATGTATATATCCGTGTGGGAAATCATTATTCTCACAATGGCGAATATGAAGCTGATGATTTAGTGAGTGGCTTTGATGATGAGGGAGTAACAGTTTCAACAGGAAACAAACTATACGTATTGTCTGATGGCAGTTTCCTGGTTGGAAGCATTCCTGACGATGCATCTGACAGAATAATATGGGAAAAGAAAACAGCGTCTGTGGAGAAGCTATTTAGTGAGTCTGTTCCTGTGGGGAAAGGGTATTATTTTGGCATAACCAGCGCCACTTATTACAAAGGTAACATCATTTGTACATTAAATTTATATGTTGAAGGAATAGTTGAACGCACAAATGTGATTGTGGGATATAATATAAAGGATGAAAAGTGGTATTTAATATCATCGACCAAAGGAAATCATGTATACTATGATTCTGACCTTCAAGTTGTGACATATGATAATAATGTATATGTTTTTGATAATTACAACACTGATGTGTATTATCTGTACGATTACAGTCAGATTGAAGGCCATTATGATGATGAATGCTATGATATATCCTGGAATGAATTGTCGGGAGTACTGGAAAGGAATTGTAAATTATCAAGAGCCTACGACATGGATCAATACGAGAAAGAATTGTGGAAATTGAATCAAAAATATAAAGATATTTATAGCGAATGCATATATAAGGTACACAATGTGAACAACACGATTGTAACCTGCATGTATTCATTGGACAAATATTATCAGGTGAACTCTTTAGTGGCAATGATTCAAGCCGACGCACACACTTGTAGCATAGATGAAGTGAATTTAAAACTGTATGGAGACCTGAAGCCGGTCACAGCCGTGGTAAAGGATGGTATCATTTTTGCAGGAAGTTGCTCGGAAGGTTACGGAGACACATTTATATATAATACACAAACACATGAGTTTACAAACACCGGATATACAACAGAGTTTGATAATCATAATACGTTCTATGATAGTAAGGCAATGACGGGTGGAACTGTTAAGGACAGATTTTATTTTTGCACATCAGAAGTAGATTTTGATGATTTATTGGTTAAAATTAATGAATATAATATTCCTGTAGAGAATGCATACAAGTATATTGATTTGGATAAAATCAGGCGTGATAATGATTTGGGGCCGAGTGTAGAAGTGATAGGTGAGAGCGGATATTATATACCGGATGAAATTGTGACCATAAAGATAAAGGCTACTGATGAATCAAATGTTAAAAGAGTAAAAATAAATGGAGAGACAGTGAAATTTGATACTGACAGTAGAATGTACATATTTGAAATTCCGGCAAAGGAGTTTAGTGATACTATGTTAATAGAAGTGGATACACAAGCAGTTCCTAATGGAATTTACATTGAAGGATTTCAGATATCAGGACGTTGTGATGGAATGAGAATAGTTTATTCTGTTGATGAAAGTATAAATGGCAAAAAAGTTGTAAGCTCAGGACTGGTTTACTCGTTAAAAGATTATGCAAAAGAAGAAGATCTATTTGTGGGAAGTAATCATAAATATGTGAGAAGTTATGAGAGTACTTTAAGTGGGAAACTTCCTTGGAGTGGTTATTTTGATTCTAGAGGTACCATGTCAAAGAGTTATGCAATGACAATGATTTTTGGGATTGACTGCGATCCAAGGGCCTATTTAGATAATTGGAGAACTTGCGCTTATGCCGAATTGGATGATGGAAGTATAGTTTATTCAGAACCGGTAGAATATTCATTATTTGAAGTTGCAACTGTATTGTACAACAGTGGAACTTTAGAGGAATATTATATGAGCAGCTTTGTTGATTATATATTGCGTAGTGTTTCAAATTTTATAGAATGTACATACTATTAAATGGCATGTATTAAATCGTATGTGCAAAGCGATGTGAGGGGGTGCAAGCTGCAGCCCCTTTTTCGCATTCATGCATTTGAAGACCGTGATACAATCCAAAAACGAATGTAACTGTTGTGGAGAGCGAAGAGAAAAAGCAAAGAAAATGCAATGAAATATATTTTATTTTGGGGGAAGAAAATATTTTTACAGTTTTCCCCTCAATTGATTGAAATTTATTAATATTATAAACCGCTCCAAGTATTGCTTGTATTAGTGGAATTACGGGAGAAAAATGCGTTATGGAAAAGCCTATATTTATGGGGCTAAAAACGTTTTTTGAAAAATGGTTTGAAACGTTAAATAAAAGTATTTTTATGTTGCTAAATTATGGAAATGCAGAAATGTATATGCTATGATGAAAACATGAAGCATTGTGAACCAAAGTGTCAATTTCATATTGGTTATATCAGATGGGAGATGACATTTGCTTTATGCATGAATGTAGTAGAAATATAGATGTTTGGACATTTGTGAATAGATAGAGCGATATGTAAGGTTTACGTGGATTACGACGAGGTTTCAAATAATTGAAAGGGAAAAGCACGGAGGTATATATGAGCAATAAACTTACAGCGGAACAGATGAAAGTATTTACAAATAAGAGTAGAGAAGCAGCGGTTGAAGGTGCGGTACTTATCAAGAATGAAGATAAGGTATTACCAATTCTTTCAAACGAAAAGGTTTCTGTATTTGGACGTCCACTTATAGATTATTACAGAAGTGGTACAGGTTCCGGGGGAGCAGTTAATGTTGAGTATGCTACTAATATCTTAGACGGATTGAAACAGGATGGAATAAACTACAATAAGGAGATAACAGAAGCTTACGAGGAGTGGCTTAAGGATCATCCTTTTGACAACGGCGGCGGCGGCTGGGCATGTGAGCCATGGTTCCAGAGAGATATGCCTATCACAGAAGAGATGGCAAAGAAAGCGGCAGCAGAGAGCAACAAAGCTATTTACGTTATAGGAAGAACTGCCGGCGAAGATAAAGATAACGCAGTGTGGGAAGGAAGTTACATTCTTACAGGCGAAGAAAAGGCAAATATCAAGAGTATTACAGATGCTTTTGAGAATGTTATCATTGTTCTCAACGTATCTAATATTATAGACATCAGTTGGATAGATGCCCCTGAATACAACGGACATATCAAGTCAGTGTTATTTGTCTGGGCAGGTGGTATGGAAGGCGGATGTGCCGTTGCCGATGTTATTTCAGGCAAGGTTACACCAAGCGGTAAGCTTCCTGACACAATTGCTTACAGCATCGAAGACTATCCGGCTGCCAATAATTTCGGCAATGAATTAGACAACTACTACGAGGAAGATATTTATGTTGGATACCGTTATTTCGAGACATTCTGTCCTGACAAAGTTCAGTATGAATTCGGTTTTGGTATTTCATATACAACATTTGATTATGAGGTTGTTGAGGCAAAGGCTGATGAGAAAGAGATTTCAGTTTCTGTTAAGGTTACTAACACAGGCGACGAGTATTCAGGAAAGGAAGTTATCCAGGTTTACTACGGAGCACCACAGGGAGCACTTGGAAAGCCTGCAAAGGAACTTGCAGCATTTGCAAAGACTGGCGTTCTTGCACCCGGTGCATCAGAAGTTCTCACCATTTCATTCCCTGTTAAGCAGATGGAATCATACGATGACAGCGGTGTTACAGGCCACAAGTCATGCTACGTATTAGAAGCAGGAGAGTATGAAGTGTTTGCAGGAAACAGCGTAAGAAATGTAACAAAGGTTTCATTTGCTGCCGGTTCAAAGGCTGCTGACGGTTCAGAGATAACAGATGGCAAGTACATTACAAAAGAGCTTGTTGTGACAGAGAAGCTTGTAGAAGTAATGGGACCAATTGATGATTTGAAGATTATGAAGCCGGGTGCAAAGAAAGCAGACGGCACATATGAACTTACATATATTGAGGCATCAAAGAGCACAGTAGATATGGCAAAGAGAATCAATGACGCGCTCCCTGAGGCTATGGAAATCACAGGTGATCAGGGCATAACACTTCAGGATGTAAGAGATGGAAAGGCAACATTGGATGCATTTGTTGCTCAGCTTACAGTTGAAGAGATGGCTATTCTCGTTCGTGGTGAAGGTATGAGTAACCCACGTGTTACAAGCGGTACAGCTTCAGCATTTGGTGGAATGTGCGATTCACTCTTCAACTATGGTGTACCTGCAGCATGTTGTGCAGACGGCCCTTCAGGACTTCGTATGGAAGCAAAATCAGTTCAGCTTCCTATCGGAACATTGCTTGCAGCATCATGGAATGTGCCATTGGTACAGGAATTATACACATATGAAGGTCAGGCACTTCTTGCAAATGAGGTAGACACATTACTCGGACCTGGAGCAAATGTTCACAGACATCCGCTCAACGGAAGAAACTTCGAGTACTACTCAGAAGATCCATACCTTACAGGTGTTATGGCGACAGCTACCTGTCTTGGACTCAAAGAAGGCGGCGGATGGGGAACCATCAAGCACTATGCATGTAACGGACAGGAAGCACACAGATTTAAGATTAATGCGGTTGCATCTGAGAGAGCTATCAGAGAAATCTACCTTAAGGCATTTGAGATGGCAGTAAAGGCTGACAGCATCAGATCAATCATGACATCATACAACCCAATTAACGGACACTGGTCAGCATCAAACTACGACCTTAACACAGTCGTACTTCGTGAGGAGTGGGGCTTCAAGGGTATCGTAATGACAGACTGGTGGGCTCGTATGAACGACGTTGTTGATCGCGGCGAAGAGACAAGAGAAGACACAAGAGATATGATTCGTTCACAGAACGATGTTTATATGGTAGTTAACAACAACGGTGCAGAGATCAACTCTCTTGGCGATAATACTGAGGAGTCAATCGCAAATGGCCGTCTTACAATCGGAGAACTTCAGAGAACAGCAAAGAACATCTGCTCATTTCTTCTTGAGTCAGGATGTATCCACAGAGAACTTGTTGATCCTGATGTGGCAGTGGCATACGCTCCTGCAGCAGAGGCAAAATGCGAAGTTCAGAAGCTCTCTGACGACAACAAAGTCAAGATTGGAACAGACGTTGTGGCAGCAAGCTTTGAAGCAGATGAAGAAGCAGAATACTCAATCATCGTAAACATCATGTCACCATTCTCTAATCTTGCACAGTCAACATGTAATGTTGCACTCAACGGAGAGACAGCTTTCATCATCCAGACAAACGGAACAGACGGCAACTGGAACTTACAGAAACTTGTAAAGGTTAAGTTGGAGAAGGGAATCTACAACATTGACCTTGAGCACGTACTTGCCGGACTTAACGTAGATTACATCCAGTTCAAGAAAGTACCTAAGAAAGTAAAAAAATAGTAGCGGCATAGAAAAAGAAAGTTCTAAGAAGTTGATATAAAGAATGTTATGTGAAGAAGTAAGAAGTGGCATGCGATGGGATGCGAAGTGAAGATAACAGAAAAGAAGTCATATATTATGCATATATGATTGAAGAGATAATTGGATAACATAACAGAATAACATAAGAGAATATTATAACAGAAACACCGGGGCGCTTGTCACCCCGGTGTTTCTGTTATGTTGAAAACTCTTGTTGTGTTGAAAGTTTCTGCTAAATTGAAGCTAGCTTTGTCACATGCCCTCCGAGAAGCTTTTGGGAGATGAGGGAGGGCAAAATAGCAGAGATACAACTTGAAATGTGCCCTCCTATATGAGGTTTTCATGTGAGGGAGGACGAAATACCGCGCAAACCGAGATTTTGCCGAAAAGTCGGTACGCAAAGAGAAAGCAAGTTAAAGAAGCTATCCGTGCAAACCGGAATTTCGCCGAAAAGTCGGTACGCAAAGAGAAAGCAAGATGAAGAAGCTATCCGCGCAAACCGGAATTTTGCCGAAAAGTCGGTACGCAAAGAGAAAGCAAGATGAAGAAGCTATCCGCGCAAACCGGGATTTTGCCGAAAAGTCGGTACGCAAAGAGAAAGCAAGATGAAGAAGCTGTCCGCGCAAACCGGAATTTTGCCGAAAAGTCGGTACGCAAAGAGAAAGCAAGATGAAGAAGCTATCCGCGCAAGCCTTAAGTTTGCCGAATAGTCGGTACGCTTTGAAAAAAACAAGTTGAAGAAGCAAATAGCGATACATTTGTGATATGATAAAGGTATACTTCAAGAAAGTCTTATAAATAATAGAATAAGAATAATATAAATAGAAAGTATAGAAAGATAATATAAGAAAAAACAAAGAGTAAAAAAGCATAAAAAGAAAAGCAGGAAAACATAAGTAGAACAACGAATAGTAATGAAATAAATAAGAAAGATAATAAAGATAATAAAGATAAGAAAGGTAACGGATATTATATTAATGATTACGTCAATTTTTAAGAAAAAAAAGCTTCTTAGCACCTTGGTAATTGCTACAGTTATACTATCAACTTCAACAGCAACAACGATAACCACAAAAGCAGTTACCACCACAACAACTTCAGCAATTCCAAAGGCGCAGATTACTACATTGACATCTGATGAATCTAGGACTGCAACTGTTACATGGAGCGCAAAGAGAGGAGCTGCCGGTTATGAGATTCAATATAAAACTAAAGGAAAATGGGATGCTAAAAATACAATCGTTGTGAAAGGTACTAAGGTGGTAAATAATAATGTATCAAATAATAATGTATCAAATAATAATGTGTCCAAGAAGAGTATTAAAGTCAAAAGTGGTGTAAGCTCCAAGAATGGTATTTTTTCTCTAAATGTAAAAAATCTTCCAAAATCAAAAGATGTATATTTCAGGATTAGGAGTTACAGAAAAAAAGACGGAGTAACTCAGTATTCATATTGGAGCAGAACTGTTAGGCTTGTCAGATGGAACAGCAAGTGGAAGTATGCAAAGGAATCAAAGACTCACAGTGGCTGTGCTGCTTTGTTTTATGCGGCTCCGTCATCAAAGCGAAAGAACATAACAGTTTGCATTAATGCGGGGCATGGTTGTGTCAAGGGAGCGAGTATTTACACAAAATGTCATCCGGACGGTACACCAAAAGTTACCGGAGGAAGTACGGCAAGCGGATCAATAAGAGCTGTGTCAGTGAGCGGTGGAACTTCCTTAAATAATGGTATTTCGGAAGCGTCAATGAATCTTACAGTCGCAAAAAAAGTGAAATCAAAATTACTTGCTGAAGGTTACAATGTATTGATGATCAGACAGGAGAGTGATGTTAACCTCGACAACATTGCAAGAACTGTTATTGCAAACAAATTGGCAGACTGTCACATTGCTATCCATTTTGATTCTTCTTCCAATGGAAAAGGCGCATTTGCGATTACAGTGCCGGACATTTCATCTTACAAAAATATGGAGCCTGTAAAATCAAATTGGAAAAAACACAACAAACTTGGTGCAAAGGTTATTTCAGGAATGAAGGATAAAGGCGTAAAGGTGTTTGGAAATGGAATAATGAAACTGGATTTGACTCAGACTTCATATTCTACAATTCCATCAATTGATTTGGAAGTTGCGGACAAGAGCTTCTCAGGAAAAGATAAAGACGTTGACCTTATTGCGGAAGGAATTGTTAAAGGGGTGGAAAAATATTTTGCAAAGTAGACAAAGGTAATCGGAAACTATTGGAAATTCCAATGTATTATTTCAATTACCTGGAAATTATTTTAGAGTGCAAGGAATTATTTTAGAGTTCAAGGAATTATTTTAGATTGCAAGGAATTATTCCAATTCAGTGGAAGTGAAATAATATTTGAATTCAAAAATGAATATAATCACTCTGAATAGTTAATACTATGAGGGTAATAACTATTTGGAGGTAATATATGGGCGAATTAACAGAACTTGAACTTCAGAATATCAGACATCTGATTACAGGATACGAAACCAGCTACGATAAGATGACTACTTATGCACAGGAAGTAAGTGATCAGCAGTTCAAACAGTTTTTTGACAAAGCGGCAACAGATGCTGCAAACAACAAGCAGACGCTTATGCAGTTTTTGGGATAATCGATAGCGAAATATAGAAGTGATAATGATATTTTGGAGGGGTATATAATGCAGGAAAAGTATATGGTAACAGATTCACTTGCATGTATTAATGCGGAACTTGAAAAGTTTGGCAATATGATTGCGCAGACAGATAATAAGCAGTTGAAGCAGACACTTAAAACATTTAGAGATAATTGTGAAAAATCTCAGGAAGAATTATATGAGATGGCAAGAAGCAAGAATTATTACATTCCGGCACAGCAGGCAACTAGCCAGGAAATACAGCGAGTAAAAGGACTTTTTACAGCAGGAATGTAGAATTCTTGATTAAATTGTCTTAGTTAGAAAGGACTCTCACTTGGTGCATGCACTTGAAGTGGGAGTCTTTTCATATTTGATATCCGAAGGATGAAAATCACGAAAGCTAAGCAGATCTGCGGATTCGAGCTGGCATTGCTGAAAGGCTGAATAGTTACGATAAATTGAAGTAATTATTGTATATCAATTGAATCTGCAAATACATCTCATTTGAAAAAGCATTAAAAAATATAACTTATAGACAAAAATAACTTATCTACGAAAATAATTCAACTACGAAATGATTCAACTACGAAAATAATTCAACTACGAATATAATTCGTCTACAGAAATATTTAGTTCTCTGGCGCCTTGTTCAGGAGTGATTGTTCCATTAGAAATCATTTTCAAAATCATATTTCGTTCGCCAATTGCTTTGCCTTCTGCGAGTCCTTCTGCTTTGCCTTCCGCGAGTCCTTCCGCTTTGCCTTCCGCCTTGCTTTCAGCTTTGACCATATCTATATATTCCTTGTCATCAAATTCAGTAAGAAGCATCTCCGTCACCTCCGCCTTGTGTGCAAGAAGAATGTTAGAAAGAACATTTTCTTCAATGCACCTACCTACAGTTTTGTCTATTGCTTCTTCGATTGTAGCATATATTTTTTTATATTCATATACGCTGTTGATGAAATATGAATAGTCACGCAAAGGTTTGCATTTTTCAATAAGTTCCCTGTTATTATCACTATTGATATTAAGCATTGTTGCCCTGCATTCCAACACATCTGTTTGTTGGGCAAACATATCACTGAGTTTTAACAAATTATAGCAAGAATTCTCCCTCCTCTACAGGTGGTGAGATGAATTGCAAAAAGATGAAAAAACAGAAAAAGAACACTTGTTCGATAGTGGAAATAGTGGTATAATATAATCAGTCGAAAAGATGATAGGAGGCTGATTATATGGATAAAATGGATAATAATGCACATTCAGTATATCTGCTTTATTACCATC
>JAEEGF010734998.1_pt1 | contig 12582 bp, 16 predicted proteins | sample 9134171 | NCBI WGS metagenome assembly JAEEGF01 (sample SAMN16246542, study PRJNA631951) | gut metagenome | biome: gut microbiome; feature: rumen; material: AP-attached | host: Bos | place: Iran: Karaj | collected 2018-10 | reverse complement strand
AGATTAGGACACTAATTGTAAAAGCAAATAAGACTTTTGGGTTTGGCAAAATATTAGAAATAATTGAAAAAAGTCCTGAGAGAGTTGAACCAGATTGCCATGCATATAGCAAATGTGGAGGATGCACTTTGCAGCACATGTCATATGAAGCGCAGCTTAGATTTAAGGAAGAGAAAGTTAGGAAAACACTTGCTAAATTTTTGGACTCGGGGACGTCCATTAAAAGTCCCATTATTGCAACTGATTATGTTGAAGAAGACAAACAGGAACATCCTTTTTCGTTTCAACAAGAATCATCTCAAGAAATGAGAAACAAAGAAGAACGTTCCGGCTTGTTTCACATTATTGGAATGGGAATTCCTTACAATTATAGGAACAAAGCGCAGTATCCTTGTCAAAATGGAAAGATTGGCTTTTATTCTCCTAGAACACATTCTCTTGTAGAAAATGATAATTGTCTTATTCAGGATGAAGATGCGGATAAACTTGCAAAATATGCTTTTAAAGTTTTAATAGAATTAGGCAATGATTGCTATAATGAGGAAACAAAGGCAGGAACCTTAAGACACATTATGACTAGAGTTGGCAAGAACTCTGGTGAGCAAATGTTAGTTATCATAACAAGCAGTAAAGAGTTAAAAAACAAAGAAGAGTTTGTTAAAGAAATGACATCAAAGTTTCCAGAATTAAAATCAATTGTTCAAAATATTAACGACAAAGATACTAACATTATTATGGGTGAAAAGTGCATAACTTTGTATGGAGAAGAATACATTGTTGATACTTTAGGCGACTACGATTTTATGATTTCTCCTCTTTCTTTTTATCAAGTAAACCCAGTTCAAACCGAAGCACTTTATAATACTGCGATTGAAATGGCAGAACTTAACGGTGATGAAACGGCATTTGATTTATACTGCGGAATTGGAACAATAGCAACATTCTTATCTTCAAAATGCAAGAAGGTATATGGAGTTGAAGTAGTTCCAGAAGCAATCGAAGATGCTAAGAAGAATGCAACACTAAACAATATCACAAACCTAGAATTTAGGTGTGGAGCTGCAGAAGAAGTCATACCTAAAATGTACGAAAAAGAAAATATAAATGCAGATGTTGTATTTGTTGATCCTCCAAGAAAAGGTTGTGACCAAGTATTGCTAGATACAATAATCAAAATGAGACCGGAAAAACTAGTATATGTTAGCTGCAATGTGGCAACCTTAGGAAGAGATTTAAAGTATTTAACCGATAATGGTTTTGAACTTAAGAAAGTTCAACCAGTTGACCAATTCCCACAGACAGCACATGTCGAGACAATCGTAATTTTGAAACTTAAATAATGGAGGAATATATATGGAATTTAAGGTGTTAGAAGAACAAGATTTAGAACTTATGCTAGATTTTGTAGATGATGAAAATACAAAATATAATGTAGATGAATTGAAAAATTTAATTGATTATGAAAGTAACTATGGATTTATTGCAAAACTAGATAATAAAGTAATAGGTTTTGCTTATGGATATATATTATTAAGACCTGATGGAAAAAAGGATTTCTATTTGCATGCTATTGATATTATGACGGAATACCAAGGACATGGATATGGAACAGAATTTATGAATTATATAAAAGAAAAAATAAAGGAAATAGGATGTAGAAAAATGTTTTTAATAACAAATAGAAGTAATATATCTGCTTGCAAGTGCTATGAAAAAGCTGGTGGAATTAATAATGCTGATGATGAGATTGTGTATGTTTATAAATAGTTTTGTTATAAATTATTTATCTGTGTACGGAGCGTAGATATGTTCCTGGTACCCTATACATGGTATATTCATATGTCTACGGTGCCTACACAACCCATTGCGAGTGTATATGTGCTCTAAAACTTAGATAATTGTTGGAAATAGTGAGTTAGACACGTGTCTACCAGTTTCAAAAAAATTTCTAATAATAGCTTGAAATTTATTGCCTACTTTTTAAAAAGGAGAAAAATAATGATAAAAAATATTATTTTTGATCTAGGAAATGTAATAGTGCAAAATCCAACAATGGAAGTAGTTAAACAATTTTTTAAAAATACTGAAGATGCGGAAATATTAAATAACTATATTTTCAAATCTGAATATTGGAAAATGATGGACCTAGGACAAATAGATAATGAAACAATTGCTAATGAAATAGAAGAAAAAAGATTAGTAGAGATTAGCGATTATACAGAAGTTCATAACTTTATGAATAATTGGTTTTCTAAATGTTTACCAAATATAGAAACAATGGAAGTAGCAAAAAGGCTTAAAGAAAAAGGTTATAAGCTTTATATTCTATCGAATATGGCAAAAGCAACTTATGAGTACCTTTCGAAAACTTATGAATTCTTTTCAATTGTTGATGGCGCAATTGTATCAGCAAATATTGGTATAAAAAAACCGGACAGAAAAATATTTGATATTTTACTTGAAAAGTATTCGTTAAATGCGGAGGATTGTGTACTCATAGATGATGACGATACAAACAGAACTCTTGAAATGGCAAATGCATTGGGAATAAAGGGAAGAAGAGTATTACCTAACGATGTTGAAGACGTTGTTAAAGAATTAAAAGAATATGGGGTGGATATATAAAACTACATACGTTACCATGTACGAGGTTGTTGAAAACACCTATGGTAATTTGTACGACTCATTGCGAAAGGAACTGCATATTAGAGAGGAAATAATATATGATAGATATACAAAAAGCTAGAATTGCATTTAAAGAATATATAAATAATTATGATAATCAAGATGATCCAGGATTTAATCTAAAAGTTGTTCATACATATCATGTAGTTGATAATGCTATTATGATTTCTAAAAAACTAGGATTATCCGAAGAAGATATTAATCTAGCAGCATTAATCGCAATATTACATGATATAGGTAGATTTGATGAACTAAAGAATTTGAAAAAATTTGATAGTGTTGGAAATGACCATGCGATGTTTGCATCTAAACTATTATTTGAAGAAGGACTAATAACTAAATTTATTGATACTGATGAATATAACAACATAATTAAAAAAGCAGTAGAAAATCATAATAAAAAGCAAATAGAAGAAGGATTATCAGATAAAGAGTTATTACATGCTAAGATTATTAGAGATGCAGATAAATTAGATAATTATAGAGTAAAACAAGAAGAAAGAATAGAAAATATATTTCCAGGAGTAGTTAATAGTAAAGAAGAACTGGAAAACAGTCTTATTTCTGATAATGTATATAATTCAGTAATGAAAGAAGAATGTGTAGACATAAAAGATAGAAAGTATCCATTAGATTATTGGATTTGCGTTCTTGCATTTACATTTGATTTTTATTTTAAAGAGTCTTTATTAATAGTTAAAGAGAATAAATATATAGACATTTTAATTGATAGATTTAATTATATTAATAGTAAAGAAAAAATGAATATAATAAGAAAAGTAATAAATGATTATGTTGAAAAAAGTCTAAATTATTAACAAATAAAACTACCTACGCTTCCATATACGAGGTATAGAATTTCATCTATGGTACTTAGTACGACTCATTGTGAAAGTGTCTGTGTATTAGAAAGGAAGAATTAAGATGAACAATGTAATAATTAGGAGAGCAATAATTGAAGACTTAAAAACAATTCAAACATTAAATAATAATTTATTTGAATTAGAAAAAGAAAATTATGATTCAACTTTAGTTAAAGATTGGCCGTTATCAGAAGAAGGAAAAGAATACTTTTCTGATTTGATCAATAATCATTATGTCATAGTAGCAATACTAGATAATGTCATTGTTGGATACTTGGCTGGTTCAATTGAAGAAAAAGGTTCATATGTAGAAGCACAATATGGAGAAACAAATAATATGCTAGTTTGCGATGAATATAGGGGTTATGGAATAGGTAAATCACTTATTAATAGTTTTAAAGAATATTGTAAATCAAATAATATTTCAAATATTAAAGTAGTGGCAAGTTACAAAAATAAAAATGCAATTGAGTTTTATCATAAGAATGGTTTTGAAGAATTTGATATTACTTTAACTGCAAAAATATAAGAATTTTGATTTAGCACTAATACGTAAACAAAGTCGGCAGTTTCATATTTAGGAAATAGACTCGGGGACGTCCCGGAGTCTAGTTTTGAAACTAAGATAAATGGAGAAAGATAAAATGATATATACAAAGGAAATACATTCAGAAAGACTTATTTTAAGAAAAGTAACATTGAAAGATACGGAAAGTTTATATAAAAATTGGGATTCAGATGTCGAAATGCACAAATTTGTTGACTATGAATTACATACTAATATTGAGGATACAGAGAAACTAATAAATAAATGGATATTGGAATATGAAGATGGAAGATTAACTTGGGTTATAGAAACAAAAGAAAATGGCGAAGCAATAGGGGTCATTAGTGCAAGCAGAGACGAGCTAGATAATAAAATAACAGAAGTAGGATTTTCAATAGGATCTAAGCATCAAGGAAATGGATATGCAACTGAGGCACTAAAAGTGATTATAGAATATCTGATATTTGAGTGTGGCTTAAATATAGTAAAAGGCGGTTGCTATACTACCAATGTAAAGAGTGCTAGAACAATGCTAAAAGCAGGAATGAAGGAAATTGCTAATGAAAATAAAGAAATCAGATATTTTGAGGTTAGAAAAGATGATTTATAAGGATTAGAGGAAAAAAATAGAAAAGGAGATGGTTCTCTTTTTTAAGTATTACAACTACCTACACTACCACATACGAGGTTATGAAAAGTACTTATGGTACTCAGTACGACTCACATAGAAATTATAGCGTTGATGAAATTAAAAAATAATCGTAGTGGCGCACATCGTGCGTCATAAAGGAGAAAAAATGAATATAAAAATATTACATATGGTTGAAGGTGCAAAAGAAGCTACTGGAATCGCGGTGATTATTGATGTGTTTCGAGCATTTACTGTTGAAGCCTATATTATTAATAATGGCGCCGAAAAATTAATGCCGGTTGGAGATATGCAAATAGCATATGACTTTAAGGAAAAGGATAGTAAAATTGTTTTAATTGGTGAAAGGCACGGAAGAATCTTGCCGGGCTTTGATTATGGAAATTCTCCGTCACAAATTAAAAATGTTGATTTTTCTGGCAAAACGGTAATCCACACAACCAGTGCTGGCACACAAGGAATTGATAATGCCCAAAATGCAGATGAAGTATTAACAGGAAGTCTTGTCAACGCTAAAGCGATTGCTGAATACATAAAACAAAAGAAACCTGAAACGGTGTCTCTTGTTTGTATGGGATTAGAAGCAAAATCTCAAACAGATGAGGATAATTTGTGTGCAAATTACATAAAAAGTCTTTTGGAAGGTAAAGCACCAAATTTGGAAAATGAGATTGAAGGCTTGAAGAAAACGAGTGGCGCAAAATTCTTTGATATTGCTGAAAGAGATGTCTTTCCAGAAGAAGATTTTTACTTGAGTACAGAAGTAGATAAGTTTAATTTTGTACTTAAGGTTGAAAAAGATGATAATGGTTTGAATTGTGTAAGAAGAATAGATATGTAAATTGTTACTTATATGTTCCAAAAAGGAGAATGAACTAATGAAAAAGAATGAAAGCGGGATACCGCTTGCTATTGTAATAATTTTTTCACTTATAGGATTGATAGCAATACGTGCATCTCTACATGATGCTATTGTTCTTGGACAGACTGAGGACTTAGCTGGAATTGCAATTGGAATACTATTTGCTACTCCTCCTATTTTTCTTTACATTTATGGTAATAGAAAAAAAGACTTGTCACCAAGAGAAAAAGATATCCGCAATACAAAGGGTGCATGCTACGTTTTACTATTAATTCACGTGCCAGTGCTGATTTACTTACTTTGTATAAATGGGTTAAATATAGTTGGTTCAATGGTAATCGTATATATTTATACGTTGGGTATGATTGGTTTTTGTGTATATAAATTATATAGGCTTCATATTAATCCAGATGAAGATAATATGCGAACTTATAAAACTTTTAGTGATGGAGAAGTACATTATATTAACAAGTATAATGAAAATGGAATTCGTAAAACTACAGAGGAGATTATTAAGGAAATCAGTGCTAATGATAATCAGACGGAAGATAAAGATCAAAGAAATTGAAAGGGGAAATGCTAGTGTATAAAGAAATAAAACCAGATAATAAAGCTTTTAGTAGTGAAGATTTCCAAAAAGACAAATATAAATTTAATATAATATATAAGAATTTAAAAAGTCCAGAATTAGAGCTATTTAGTGATGAAGAAAACTATCTTATTTGTCGAGGCAAAAAGAGCTTACCAACGTGGATCTGGACAAAAGATAATTTTGATAGGGCAATTATTGGGGAAATAGAAGAACTAATAGAAATGTATCTAACTGATAATGAAAAAGACAAATTTACATGCAAAAAAGAACTATATGATTTATTAGTTAGTAGAGGTTTTAAGTATATTAATAAAAATGATTATTTTGAAATGGGATTTCTAATTTGTCATCAGACAATAAAACCAAAAGAATGCGATGGTGTTCTTTCTAAAGCAATAGAAGAAGATAAGGACACAATAGCTAAGTATTGGTATAATGACAATATAGAGATGAATGGAGCGGACCCAATTTCAATGGAGCAAGCAGCACAGGATGCAGAAGACTTTATTAATGATGAAAAGTTTCATGTTTTAAGAAACCCAGAAGGCAAAATTGTATGTATGGTAAGCTACGGAATAGTTGAAAACCAAGCAAGACTAAATCATGTATACACACCACCTGAAGAAAGAAAAAAAGGATATGCTGCAAATCTAATCTATTTACTAACTAACAAGCTACTTTCGCAAGGATTGGTCCCGGTACTTTACACTGATTATAACTATATACCATCCAATAGAGCATATATTAATGCGGGATATGAAGACACGGGTATACTTATAAACTTTAGTTGCAGTAAAAGCAAGTAGATTGCAGAATGCATTTAAAGACAAACAATGAGAAAAGTGATGGAATGAAATACGAATTATACATTGATGAAATTAAGAAATTGATTAATGTGTTATAAAGGGAATTCTGACATTGTCACCGTGTCTAATTTGCATTTTTAAATTATATGTGATATAATCTCATCAATCTAAATGAAAGGAGAATTAATATGAATACTATATTTCTTAAAAAAGAGCATAAACATTCTTAAATAGTGCTATACCTCTTTATTGTAGGTGTGAGCACTAATTGTCGTGTTTATGCCTACAGAGAAATATGTATTTGATTAGATATATATGACTATGTAGGAGCTTTCTTACATAGTCTTTTTATATGTAAAAAACTATCCTTCAAACTTTTTAGACATAAACATGAGTTAATTTATTAAAAAGGAAGTGAAAAAGATGTTTAAAGAATTTGAAGGAAGAATTGTAAAGATAATGTCGTGTTCAAATTGCAACACAAAGTGTAAACACTGTTATATTTCTTACAAGGGCTCATTTACACCTGAAGATTTATATGAAGTGGTGAGAAATCTAAAGAAAAAATACAAACTAAAGATTAATGGAACAGAACCACTATTAACGACAGGGTATTTAAAAAGCTTTAAAGAAGCTGGTGAAGAAATGGTATTAACGAATGGACTTGTTTTTAAAGATAATGAAAAGTACTTAGAAGAAATAAAGGCAGCTGGAATAAAACAAATATGTATTTCATACCACTTTGAACTACACGATTTAATTTCAAGTGTTGATAAGAAATATATTGAAAGATTAATACCAATTGTAAGAAGCTATGGATTCAAAGTCGAAGTAATGACTACAATTTCATCAATAAACTATAATAAAGTTATAGAGTATTGTGATAAAGCATATGCTATGGGAGCAACAAATATCCACTTTACAAACTACATGGTTCAAGGAAGAGCAAAGTCTGGAGATAAAAGTTTAATGCTTACTGAAGATCAAAGAAGAGAATTCTTTAGACAGCTTATGCTTGCTCGTGAAAAGTACGATATTAACGATTTAACTATTACTAGATGTGGTACTTTTGATAAGAATCCATTTCAAGAAAATGGAGGTAACTTTAGATGTCTTGCGTATAACGAAATGGTTGTGCTTACACCAGAACTAAAGGTTTATCCTTGCAACTTTCAAGCATCGCCGGGCAATGAAATAGGCTTCTATAAGGATGGAAAAATATATATCGATGACAGCTTAACCTTTAATCCAAATGAATGTTCAAGCTACTGTAAGTATTGCAAGTAAGGTTGGACTCGGGACTCGGGGACGTCCATCAAAAGTCCCATTATTGCAACTTATTTTGTCAAGTACAAATCGAGGCTAATGCGTGCTTCCCTAGTGTTTCCCTACAGCGACAACTGTTTCAAGAATAATCTTTAACGCCAAAAACGCCGTAATTAATTTACATAACATATATTATGTGATATAATATACATGTAGTGGCATGAAAACAATTTACTTCGTTATGTATTTAAGGGGTGGTTGTATGAAATTAGAAAGAACAATAGAGATATTAAAAGAGTTCTTAAAAGACTATAGTGATGAGGAAAAAGTAGTACTTGGTAATGCTTTTTGTAGTGCAGATCCGAGCATGCCCAAAAAAACATTTAGGCTAATGGAAGAAGTTACTAAATTAGAAGCAAAGGGGATAGGCGATAATCCAGAGCTTTTAATGTTACGTGCAAGATTACTTAAAGAATTGGCTTATCTTATTCGCGAAGAATCTGATATAAATGGAAGAAATATGGAGGTTCCATTTTTATTACTTACTCATGGATTTCCAAAAAAGAGGCGTGAACTTATGGAAAGAATGGCACCTTTAGATGAAACTAAATCTGCTGTTATGGAAGGTATAGTTTCATTAATTAGAGATGGATATGTATCTCCAGAAAATATATTTCTTGATACTGATGATAAAAAGACGACTATGTTGAATGCTCAATTAGCTAATGGAGAATGGTTATTGGCACTACATGGTAACGAGTTAGATAAATCGAAACCATATGGTCAATGTTGGTTTACCTATTATTCTAAAGACAGAGTAGATGCAAGCAAGGCTCGAGCTGAACAACGCGATCATAGGTCAGATGCATCATTATTTGATGACGCGTATAGATATGCATACCATGAAATGTATTATGATAAAGAAGGTCATAGCGTTTCCCAGATTAATCATGATAATGCTTCTCTTGACTTAGGTTCAAGTATTGCACAAGGAGTATTTATTAGACAACATGGTAAATACTATGATTGGGCAAGAAAAATCGACAAACAAGTTGAAGATATAGAAAATCCTGGAGCACTAGATATATAGAAATGTAATAAAAAGCAACGTTTTTGTTTTTACTTAAAGTAACAACAAAAAACGTTGCTTTTAATTGTTTATTTTGGTTGGAGGGATAGACTATGAATAATAATGATCAAAATGGTAGTCAGAGTGGGTATCAGTTTACTCCAGATTTTGGAATTTACAATAATAGAATACAGAAGTACTTTAGTAGAGTTGTTAATAATAGTGTAGAACAATTAAGAAGTGAACGAGAATCTGGGAACTCAAGGATACCAGAAAGTAATGCACAGGCTAAAAAATGTCTTATAGGCTATATCAAAACTAAAGAATTAGTTGATTTGGCTACATATATAAAGAGGCTGTTTGATCCGGATATACAGCATATAATAAGAGACATGCCGAGTGAGAGAGGACAATCGCAACCAAACAATGGACCAGCACAAGCCAATGGACAAGCGCATACAAGAGTACCAACGCAATCAAACAATGGCCCAACACAACAAAGAGTGCAAGCGCCAAGACGTGGAATGAGTCGAGGCAGGTAAACGAGAAAGAGTAACTGTAATTATATGCAAAAAGAAAAAATGAAAAAATAGAAACATTGCCTAGCATACTCAAGCATACTTTGAAGTGCAATGAGAAAGAGAGGCGTTTATGAATAATGTTATATTTATAGCAGGTCCTGAAATTATTGAAGATGGACAAGAGCAATCAGTTGAAAGATTTAAGAGTAGTATTTCTTCCAATGAAAATGTTCAAAATTGTTTTACTGTTGGGAATGGTCATGACAAGATTGATATTAGTCAGGTGGGTGAAGCACTTGAACTGGCTCGTAAAGAACAGCAGAAAGTTACAATTATTATTAATATGCATGGCACGATGAAAGATGGTCAATTCTATTTCATAAATGGGAATGAATGGATTTCTTCAAAGAAACTTTTTGCGATGATAGGTAGTAAGTTCAAAGGCCAAGCGGTTGATGTTGTAGTTGCAACTTGTAATGCAGCAGGAAGTATAAAAGACAAAAATTTGCTTCCAAGGGGAAGCGTTATTCGGAGCTGTAACATCAGCAGAAAATCCTGCAGTGATGCCAGAAATTAGAAGATTGGGTGAAATAATTGGTGATAAAGAAAACGATATGTCGGCATATTCAATAATGCGAAGCTATTTAATAGAATGTCTCAAAAATAGGTTTTCACCGGAGCTAAGTATATCAGGCGCTGATGGCTCTATAGAATTTGACGAACTTTTAAGACGAACGATTGGTACAACAATAAATAGTGATAGAGTAATGGACTGTTTAAGAGGACAAATTGATGAAGATGAGCTAAGACGACTTATAGACAAAATATCTCAAAGCAAAACCGAATGGAATATAGCAGCATTAGAATATGGAAAAGCGATTACGATTTGTTTAGCTAATAGATTTGGAAATGATTTTAGTTTAGACTCTTTTGAGCGAGTTGATAGCCCTAGGGTTCCAATGAGCACGATAGTAAGAGCTGGTTTAGAGAAAAGTACATCAATAGCAGATGTCGCTGGAATTGAACAGTGGGAGGCTATGAGAGCCCAAGTATATACAATTATGCATAATAGGCGAGGACATAAAACTCAAGAAAATACAAGGGAGGTATGATAATATGAGTAAAACAGATTATTCAAGAGCGTGTACAGAGGCTTTGGCGCTAATTAGTTATCTTTCAAAGGAAGATTATTTAAAAATTCCAACGCATGAAATAGAGTTTTTGCAAAAAAATATGGATAATAATTACGTATTTACTATTGATCCAACCATTGATTTGCCGCAACAAAATGTTTCGAAAGAGGCCTTCTCAATTATTATTAGTTTGTTTGACAAATATTTTGCTTCAGACAAGCAAAAACAACTTGTTAAAGAAATACTACAGTTAAATGAGAAGCGCTAATATGTGAATTTCACATTGTTCTAAAGAAAAAATATATGAAAGAGGGAGATTGTTATGCATGATTATGTAGATATTTCTAGAGAAATAGAGAATGCTCAATCTTATAGTCCTATGAGAGAAAATGATCTCATAAATTGGGCTCAAACAACAGGATTTGTTTATAAGAATATGTGCAGTAACTATAGTGATTTAATGAAGACTGCTAGACCCAGAGTTGAGCGCAATACGACTTATAAAGTTATGGGATTAAGGAGAGAGATGATGCCAGCACCAGTTCTTACAATTAGAGGAATACAAACTAAAGATGTTCCTCAAGATACAATTTGCTGTATAAAAGATGGTAGATGTTTTGAAATAGTATTAAGAACAGATCGTTCTACTAGGGAGCCAAGAGGACAAATGCTGATAACTGAAGTTGAAGCTTTCGACGACATGACACATATCCCAAAAGAGGATGATTATGAGTTTACTTTAGAAGTGAAAGAAAATGGCCATTTTGGATGTGATGCATTCGAATTTAACCTTGGTGATTCTCAAAGATTTGGCGGTGCAAGAGCTAAAATTGGTTTCTTCCGTGAAATAGGACGTGGAGATCATCAAGAAGGTCGTGACGAAATATAATGTGGGCGAACTAAAGATAAATTTATAAAACCTTACACAATAATTTTTGGAAAGGAGAATACATATGAATCGGCTATTTGATAAGTTTCCAATACTAAGTAAGTACGTTTCTGGCAAGATTATACTGAGTTACTTTTTACTGGATTAAAGGCTAAGCTCGCAAGAGAACTTGTTTGGTGGTTTTATCCAATTGGTCAGATTGTTCTTATAATAATGGCATAAGATATTTAAAATCGTTTTTGTTTATATAACAAAAACGTTTTTTTTTTTCGATTTGATATGATAAAATATTCGTGAAAGAAAAAGTGGAGAATAATATATGATTTTATATAGAATAATATCTAAAGAAGAATACGAAGCATATAAAGAAGGAAAGAAATTTACTGGATATACCCCAGAACGTGATATGCCTGAAACAAATAACTATTATGAGGGGCGACTAGGTCCGTCAGACACTTTTATATATTTCTTCCCATATTACGAAGCTTGTGGACTATATCATGGTGATTACATCATGCAAGTTGACATTCCAGAAGAACTATTGGACAGAGGTGTAGGAGGGTACGCTAGTCCAGTAATTTCTGATAGAATAAGATCGAGCTATGTTCTTTTGGAAGAGCTTAGAATGAAAGCGGAAGATTTTGATACAAAATATATCACTGAAATAATTTCAGGTGATGATATATTGACTCCAGAGGTA
>JAEEGF010554037.1_pt1 | contig 12582 bp, 8 predicted proteins | sample 9134171 | NCBI WGS metagenome assembly JAEEGF01 (sample SAMN16246542, study PRJNA631951) | gut metagenome | biome: gut microbiome; feature: rumen; material: AP-attached | host: Bos | place: Iran: Karaj | collected 2018-10 | reverse complement strand
ACACCGTTATACTGTCAACAAGAGGATATGAAGAAACGGCGTTCTTTATTCAGATTTCTATAATTTTGACCTGCTTTGCGATATTCTCGAAAATACAGTACCGCGAGACGCCGCAGTGCTCGTCCGCCTTTTGACCGAACTTCTGGAAGAACTCCTTTTGGTATTTGTGCGTCAGGTTCGTGTTTCCGAAGTATGCTTCAAAGGCGGTGCTCGGATACAGTGCCCAAACGGTACCATCCATTCGGTTTATGTTGTAGTATGCGATTACCTCTATCGCTTCGGACGGATTCGTGTTCCCGGGCAGAAGACTTTGGATATACGCCGCGTCCTGTTCCGAAACCTCGGCGCGGAAGGAGCGCAGCGGTCCCAGTTCCTGTGCGTCAGCAAGAACGTCGTCGAACAGAAGCAGCCAATCGCTTCTTGTGCTCTCCGTAAACAACGGGATCTGAAACTGTATGACCTTTTTCCTCCACATCGCTTCAAACGTATCTGCCACCGCTTCCATGTTTGACACGATATGACCGTTGACCGGATCGGTACTGGATCGAACGAACGCAATCAGGTTGCGGACATGGCGAACAAGCCACCCGTTGCCCTGTTCGTCGACAAGCTCCGGGAACTCCTCATGCAATTCGGAGAAGCAGGTATCGAACTGCCATTCTTCTTCCTTCTCGGCAGGTATGCTGCACCATGCGCAAAGCGCGCGGCGCGCATATTCGGCATCGGGAATCTCTTTTTTATAGAGATACCCTCTTGCAACGATCGTCAGCACGCGCGAAAAGCCGGTCATTTTCAACAGCATCGGCATGGAGATACGGCTTAAGAACGCTTTGTCCTTTTTGTTTGCCGCGCGGTAGACAGGAAACTCCGTATACGAGCAAATCCTCCAATGCTTTTCGATACTTGTTGTCCACATCAAAAGAGAATATGTCGGCGATTCTCTCAAGTGATTTACAGATGGAATCCATTAGCTTGTCCTGTTCATGGATAGCATCCATGATCTTGCAGAACTGCTCCTTGCTAATGAGGCGAACAGTTATTGATTCTGTTCTTCTTTCTGTTTCTTCCATTCCTCGTAAGTCGCCCTTCCCTCCGGCGCAGCAAAGATGCTTCGTATCGACGCAGCCATTGTAGCAGGGTGTCAATAGAAAATCTCGCTTTTTTCAAAATCATATATGTGAAGACAGAAAATGTATTTGCGAGATGGTAAAAAAGCATAGACTTTCGGCAATAAACCCCAAAACTTGCCGAAAGTCTATTTTTTGGGATCGGTTACGACTTGACTCAAAGCTCATCACAATCTATAATTGTCCACGAACAATCTGTGGTATTCTAAATCGCTCAACAATGAAGTGTCGGCGTTTAGAAGCTCTCAGATCGCGCAAAAACAACGCCTAATGTGGGCATAAAAGGGATATGCCAAATATGCCAAATCGTATGCCAATTTCCCATCAAGAGTTATAGATTTCTACTACCGGCGTAAAGGGCGTATACTGGAGCAATCGTGAACAGCGATGGATCGCTAAGATTGGATTAAAAGGCAAGCCCATCACGATCGGGAGATTCCAGAATATTAAGGATGCAGAGAAAGCAAGGAAACAAGCCGAAGAACAGTATTATTCGCCTATTATAGAACAGTGGAAAGAAGATCATTCTGCGGAATATTTGGAGGTGTGATCAGTGAAGGATGAATGCTTGATCTGCAAAGCTCCCCTCGAATATCTGGAATCGGATATTCCTATGGAGTGCGAGATTTGCCATAAAAAAGAAAACAGCAAGACACGTTGTATTAATGGGCACTATGTATGTAATGATTGCCATACAAAGGGCCTTGATTCCATTATCGGTTTATGCATGAATGAGATCTCAAAGGATCCGATTGCTATTATCGAGAAGATGATGACTATGCCATTCTGTCATATGCATGGCCCGGAACATCATGTCATGGTCGGATCCGCGTTGTTGACTGCCTATAAGAACGCCGGCGGAGATATAGACCTCCACAACGCATTGATCGAAATGATGAATCGCGGAAAGAGTGTTCCCGGCGGTGCATGCGGTTTTTGGGGAGCATGCGGAGCCGGTATCAGTTCGGGAATGTTCATATCCATTATCTCGAAGTCTACACCTTTAGCTAACGAGCCCTTTGCTCTCTCACATCAGATGACCGCGAAATCGCTTGGACAGATCGGTGAAATTGGGGGACCCCGTTGCTGCAAGAGGGATTCATTCCTGTCTATCCTTGCGGCTGTCGATTATGTGAAAGACCACTTTGGTGTGGAGATGGAGAAACCCGAAGTCGTGTGTCAGTTCTCATCTCAAAATAACCAGTGCATTGGTAAACGTTGTCCGTTTTCCAAAGCGAATCATTGATATTCATGTACAAGGCTCCTCATGTCGATTCAACTTTGTCTGGATAATGTATGCCACATATGCCAAATCGTATGCCAATTTCCCATCAAGAGTTATAGATTTCTATAGTTTTATAGAGTTGTCACTCTTATGGAGATGCCAGATATATAGGCGTTTATAGGATGTGAAAGGATGTTGCCGAACAATGGATTCTAAATCCCGACCATGAAGCCGATCGGACAGCAGAAGAAGGAAAAGGCGCAGGAGGCGCCCGCGCAATTGGATTGCGCCTGCTTTACCTGCCCCTCTCAGGAAGCATGCAAGGCAGCGCAGGAGGCGGAAAAAACGGCTCCCGTTGAAGAAAAGATCGACTTCAGCAACGTCGAGATCGAACCGCTGTTCCAGGATTTCGTGGATTTCGAGACCTTCAGTAAGTCCGATTTCCGGGCGGTCAAGGTTCTTGCCTGCGAAGCAGTACCGAAGTCCAAGAAGCTCCTGAAGTTCACGCTGGACGACGGCACGGGCGAACCGCGCACGATCCTCTCCGGCATCCACGCCTTCTATGAGCCGGAACAGCTCATCGGCAAGACCTGTGTGGCGATCACCAATCTCCCGCCGCGTCCCATGATGGGCATCGAATCCTGCGGCATGCTGCTCTCGGCAGTCCATCAGGAAAACGGCGAAGAACGGCTGAATCTCTTGCAGCTCGATCCGCACATCCCGGCAGGTGCAAAACTCTATTGATCATCATAAAAAGCACCTCGGAGAAATCCGGGGTGTTTTTGTATTGCCGAAAATCTCACGAAATCCGTCGATTGTTCTTGCAAATTCTGCCAAAAATGATATACTATAAATGTTAACAATGTGTGAACGGTTTGCTGTATCCGAGCGGAACGAACCGTCCGCGCAAGAATTCGGAAATCAAAGATGAGGAGGGTACCCATGAAGAACGCAAAACCGAGGCGAATTCTGTCGCTGCTTTTGGCGCTGCTGTTTGTCGTCGTACTGCTTCCGTCCGTATACGCGGAGGAAGAAGCGGAAGAACAGCCCGCGGAAAGCAAACCGCTTCCCGAAGGTCTTGCCGGAATGCCGGACGGCTATGTTCTGAGCAGTGCGGAGCTGTCCGCAAAGAAAGCGATCCGGGACAGCGGCGTTCTGGACATCCTGGGCACCAAGGAGCCCGGTAAGGACTACGTGGTCGACGAAGTCCTCGTCAACGCGGAATCCGAGGAGCACGCACAGGCGATCGCCGCCGCATACAACGCGGAGCTTCTGGAATTCGAGGGACACGCCGCTCTGCTCCGCCTGAACGGCATTTCCGTCCCGGATGCCGTTGCCGCAGGTATGGATCCGGCGTTCAATCTGCCGCCGGTCGATCCCAACTATATCGTTCGTCTGGATCCCATAGAACCCGATAATAATGACGACTCCGATCCGGACGTATACGCATCCTCCTATTACATGCCGGAACGTGAGCATTGGAAGCAGTGGTTTGAGTCTTCGGCAAATCCGGACAAGTACCTGAAAAATCCCTCCGGTCAATACCAGTATATGCACGACATGGTCGACAGCTTTGCCGCGTGGGGATATATGTGGGGCGAACAGGCTCCCCTCGTCGCCCTGATCGACTCCGGCATCGATCAGTCGCATGAAGATCTGGAGCATGTCTATTTCTACGAAGCATGGGATTTTGTCGGCAACGACGATACGCCCGAGGACGTGAACGGACACGGAACCCTGCTCGCGGGGATTATCGGCGCTACGGCAGACAACGGCGTCGGCGGCGCAGGCATCGCGCCGCGGGCGAGCATCATGCCGATCCGTGTGCTTGACCGATACGGAGAGGGCAAAATCTCTGATTATGTCAAGGCGATCAACTTCGCTTCCCAGAACGGCGCGGACATCATTCTGCTCGGGTTTGCCGAAGACCTGTATGCTTCCACCCTGCAGAACGCGATCACCGAAGCCAACGGCAAAGGCAAGCTCGTCATTGCGCCGATGGGCGACGACGGTTCCAACCTCAAGCAGTATCCCGCGGCAATGGACGGCGTCGTTGCCGTCGCCGCCGTCAATCAGGGCGGCGAACGCGCGATCTACTCCAACTACGGCGATTGGTGCGATCTTGCGGCGCCCGGTTCCCGCATCTGGACCACCGCGCGAAACAACAAATATGCGTGCGCGGACGGAACCGCATTGGCTGCCGCCGTGGTCGCCGGCGTCGCATATCTGGACATGAACACCTTCCTTGGCAAGTATGAAGAAACGGAACAGCGTCTGAAGGCAGGCGCGGTCTCGTGCAAATCCGCGGGCTGCGGCAAGGGCGTCGTCAACATCGGCAAGATGCTCGAAAAGTACGACGGAAAGCTCAAAGTTTCGCCGGAGTTTCTCGTGAAGCTGCAGGACGGAACGAAGTTCTGGAGCGACGATCGCAAAGCATACGAGCTGCCCCGGAGCGCGGAGCTCGAGGTGGCTGCTCCCGGTGCGTATTACTATAAAGAGTACACCACGGTCTATACGTTGGACGGAACGAACCCGAAGGTCGCCAACGGCGAATTTGTGAACGGCAATTTTGACAGAGGCTGGGCAGAGTTTAATCTGGAGGAATTTGAAGTCGGCGACGTTGTCACGCTCAAGGCCATGTTCATCACCGACTTTGCCGTTTCAAAGATCTCGACCTGGAAAATCACGATCATCCCCGAAAACGACAGCACGGTGCTCGGCAGCATCACCGTCGCGATCCAAGACCCGAAAGCCGTCGTTTCCGGAAAGTCCGTCACCATGGAAGCGACGGTCAAGAGCGGTTCCGAGACGAACGTGGATCAGGCCGTTACCTGGAGCATCACCGGCCGCTCCGGCTGCGAGAATACCTCGATCAATGAGAAGACCGGAAAGCTGACCACCAAGTCGACCGACGTCGGATATGTGACCGTAAAGGCGACTTCCGTTGCGAACCCCGCCAAATCCAAGTCCCTCAAGGTCTATGTGAAGCAGATTCTCCCGGTCGGAACGATCGCGCTCAGCGATAAGACCCTGAAGATGTACGACGACGGATACAGATCCCTCTCGATCACGACGCTGAAGGATTCCAAGGGCAATTCGATCGCCGTCTCCAGCAGAGCTTTCCACTGGAGCAGCAGCAACACCAAGGTCGCCGAAGTCGATCAGAACGGCAACGTTTCCGCCAAGAGCAAGGGGTCCGCGGTGATCACCTGCCAGGCGCTGGACGGTTCCGGCAAGAAGGCAACCTGCAAAGTGACGGTCCTTGTACCTTTGCGGATCGTCACGATCGCGCAGCCGAACACCAAGATCGCCTCCGGTTCGAGCATGACCATGAAGGCGTACACGGACCCGAGCAATGCAAACGACAAAGCCCTCGTCTGGGAGATCGTCAGTGCGCCGAGCGGCGTTACCGTCACGAACAAAGGCGTTGTCAAGGTTCCTTCCACCGTCACGAGCGGCACCATCGAGCTGAAGGCAAGTTCTCATGACGGGTATTGGCCGAGCGCAACGGACACCGTCACGCTCAAGATCATTCCATCCAAGGCAGCGTGGGTCCGCATCCCCTCCTACTCCGGCTTCACGGGACCGACGGATCAGATCAAGAAGGATAAGAACGGAAGCATCACCGCCGTTACCCTGTATTCTGCGAACACGCAGAACCACAGCGGCAGCGAGAATTCGATCAAGCTGACGGCCAAAACCAGCAACAATTGCGATTTCCTCTGGTCGAGCAGCAATAACCGCATTGCAGAGGTAAACCCCTTCTCGGGTCTCGTCACCGCAGTCTCCGCCGGCACGGCAACGATCACCTGCACGGCGCGGGACGGTTCCAACAAGAAGGCGACCTGCAAGGTCACCGTCGTAAATCCGGTCTCCAACATCTTTATCCAATCGTCGAATCCCGGATATGCGGATCAGGAAAACGTATTCCTGATCGCCGTCGGAAAGACCGTCACCAACAAGGCTGTATTTGGCAGCGCTTACGGCAAGCCCACCAATCAGAAGGTTACCTGGGACTTTAAGGTGGAGAGCTATGACTCCGAGGGATACTTCGACTATACGAGCGACGCGAAAAAGAACGGCTGGGTCAAGCTCTCTTCTTCCGGCGCGCTGACCGTAACCAAGGACTTCTATCCGTACTGGTCTCATACCGTGACGCTGAACGACGGCGACGTTTGGGTCACCGTTACGGCGACGGCGACGGACGGCACCGGCGTATACGGAACGGCGAAATACTACATCCAGCCGCCGGTCGACGTGATCACGCATGTGGTCCTGGAAGGGATCAACGACGCTCCCGTCGGAAAACCCATGTACATGACCAGCAACAACTACGGCTATATTCGGGTCACCGCGGTCAAGGGCGGCTGGTACGAAGACTTCACGGCAAGCAGCAGCAATCCGAATATCGTCGGCGTTACGCTGTTCGAGTATGAAGAGGACGGTCTGATCTTTAAGATCATCCCGAACGGCCCGTCGGGCACGGCCGTTATCACATTCACGGCCAAGGACGGAAGCGGCAAAACCCTCAAGCTGAAGATCCAGGTTGAATGACGCGTACGCATGTCCGTTTCCGACCGGACGGACAGAACGGGCAACCCCCTGCGCAGAAATAAACGCTGCGCGATACGGGCGGTTCCCCATTCCGAAACAGAGGAAAGACCTGCGGGAAAGGGATCCCCGCAGGTCTTTTATGATGGCAGACAAAGAAGCGATCTTTTCACAGCGGTCGTCTCCCCCCGCTTGTCTCTGCCGTGTCCTCTCACGACCGTACGACGGCTTGTTTTCGACACTCTCCGATTTACAAACCGGTTACGGCATGGTATACTGATACCGATCAGACAGAAAGGAAACGGATGCGCATGGCAAAGGCTTCGGCGTTTGATATTCTGGTAAACGAGCTGCAGCAAAGCGCCGACGTTGATATGCTTTTGAAGGAAAGCATGACGCTGGACCCGCGCAAGGTGCAGCGTATCCCGATTCGGTATCGCATCATTGCGCTTGGCTTCGTCAAACGATTTACGCTCGACGCGCTCAACGAAAAACTGCTGTCTGCAGGCTGTGCGCAGCTCTATGCCCGCTCAACGACGGAGGCGTCTCTGATCTACGCCTTTCACAACGGGTTGTCCTATCCGGAATGGCGTCAGCTTCTGCGGCAATGCGAATCGCTTCTTGAGACCCGCACGCTGGAGAACCGCTTCTTCCGCAACCGCACGATCAGCATGCAGGACCTTACGGACTACCTCGAAGCCAATTCCCGCGAAACCGGTCCGGCATTGGAAACCGCGCAGCTCACACAGCGAATGCAGCGGCGTCTTCTGGAGATTGCCGGCGGCGCAGGCAGCTTTGAGGCGTTTCTGGAGGACAATCTCCGCGCATTCAGTCCGGTACGCGAAAAAACGCGTTATTACTTCTGCAAATATCTGTTCTACGATCTGCTGACCAAGATCGAAGATTTTCTGTCTGCCGTGCAATACGGTCCCGCCTCGGAGGATACGTATGCGATGCTGACCATGTTCAAGGGCGTGCAAACGCTGAAGCGCAGGAAAATGACGCCGAACGAGATCCGCGAATTCCTGATGCAGACGGACATTTCCTGCGGCGGTATTTTTGACGCGTTCAACTATCATTATTTTGAATATGTTTCCTCCGATTGGATGGACGTTCTGATCGAATACTGCGGCAGTCTGGAATCTCTCCCCGAAAAGGATCGGAAACGGCTTGCGGATTCGCTTCGCAAGAGCGACCCGAAGGCATTTGCAAACCGGTCGGATGCGGAGATCCTGCGGCAGAAGCAAGCGGAAGCCGAAGCGCGTGAGGAGGAGATGGACCGCATCTATGCGTTGGAAGGCTCCGATCGCGGGTATCAGCGCAACCGCTCGGGCGAAAACGCGATCCGCAAATACATCAAAGGCGAACTGGACCTTGACCGGACGACCTTGATCGCGTTCCTTCTGTTCTTCGGCAACGACTCCGATCTTTCCGCGGAGAATGCGATCTGCGAAGAACGGCTGAGCGCCGTCCTCCGTTCCTGCGGATTCCCGCCGCTTCGTCCGGAAGACGACTTCGATTCATTTGTGCTCGGATATCTGGAAGCGGATGATCCGACGGAATTTCTGATGGAAGAGGTCACCAACCGCGCGCTGGAGGAGGAGAACTTCTATCTTTATCGCGTGTACAATCTGTCCAGCAGCTATCATGAGGACCTGGAAAAACTCGTCAACGATACTAGGAGCAAAACATGAAAGAGATCGAAAGCACGGTCCTGCCGCATCAGCTTCCGCCCGATACCCTGCTTGCAAGCCGCTACCGCCTGATCCGCGTTCTCGGGGAAGGCGGCTTCGGAATCACCTATGAAGGATGGGATGAAACGCTGCAGATGCGCGTCGCGGTGAAGGAGTATTTCCCGCGTGCGTTTGTGACGCGGCATCAGCGCGAATCCAAGGATATTACCATCCCCGGCGGCGAATCTATGATCGCGTTCGAAAAGGGCAAGGCGGCGTTCCTGAACGAAGCCAGAACGCTGGCGCAGTTTCAGCAGGATCCGAACATCATTTCCGTCACCAACTTTTTCGAAGAGAACCGGACCGCATATATCGTCATGGAGTTTCTGGACGGACAGGACCTCAAGGATCTTCTTGCGGAAAGAGGCACGCTGTCCTTCCGGGAAACGCTTGATCTGCTTCAGCCGATCATGAAATCGCTTTCGATCCTCCACGAACACGGATTGATCCATCGGGACATCAGCCCCTCCAACATCCGTATCCTGCCGAACGGTACGGCAAAGCTCATGGACTTCGGCGCGTCCCGTGAGATCGACACCGTTTCGGATGCTTCGCGCTCCATTTGTCTGAAACCCGGCTACTCGCCGGAGGAACAGTATCGGAGCAGAGGCGCGCTGGGACCGTGGACGGACGTGTATGCCCTTTCGGCAACGATGTACCATATGCTTGTCGGCTTCCCGCCGGACGATTCCCTGCAGCGCATCCTGCTGGACGAAGTCAAAAAGCCGTCTGAGCTCGGTGTGAAGATCCCCGCCGATGCGGAAGCCGCGCTGATGCGCGGTCTTGCCGTGCAGAGCAAGGACCGCTATCAAAGCATCCGCGAAATGGCGGAAGCGCTGACCGCGACCCCGGAACGCGAGGATCCCGTTTCAAAGCCCGTCGAAAAACCCGATCGTCTGCCGCTGACGGCGCTGATCCCTTTCGCGGGTCTGCTCTGCCCGTTCGAGATGAGCCGCCGCACCGGACAAAAGCGGTTCGCCCGCATCGGTAAGGTCTTCCTGATCGGATTTGGACTCGTGTATCTGCTGCTGGTTTTTCTGGTTCTGAACACCTCGGCGAACGTCAGCTACTATGACGCCGATTCCTACTATTCCATCGGCAGCTCCTGGTTCATTCAACTGCTGATTGCGCTTATCCTTTGGTTCGTCCTTTATCTGATCCGTGTGATCTATACCTTTGTTGTCCGGAAGGACTATATACGGTATCGGTCCGCATACCTCAAAAAGCACCCTCCCGTGGATTTAAGCGAGACGGAAAAAGCGGCGGGCGGCAAGCCGGTCGGATGGCGCATTCTCGCCTGTATTCCGTACATCTTCGGATTCGCCGGTATCTATATCGGCAAACGAAGCAGGCAGCGCGCGCTTTCCGCGCTCGGGATCGTTTCCGCAGCGGTCGTCCATCTGTCGACATTTTGCATGTTGGAAGGCAGTCTGGCAAGCAATTTTACATACGAGACCAGGATCGTTCTGCAAATCATTTTGACGAACTGCTACGCTGTGTTTTATCTCCTGTCAATCATTCTGTATGCCTGGAATCTGATCCGGTCTTTCTATGAATATCCGCGTTTCTGCGAGCAGGAATGCCGTTTCCGCGCCGAAGCCTTCGCCGCGTATCCGAATCTGAACAACCGGAAGTGGCGTGCGGAAAACAGCCGTTGGCAGATCTGGACATGGATACCGCTGCTTGCCGGCGTCGGATTGATCATAGCAGGCAAACGCGTGAAACGGCGGGATATCACAAGAAAAGGGATTTTGATGGTGCTTGCAAACGCTGCAATCGTCATCATCATTTCCTTCTCTGTCAAAGAAGCCTTGATACTATATTCGAACCGGATAATCAGTACAGTCTGCCAAATGATCGCAGCGGCAGCGATCCTGCTCTTGGTCTTGCTTTGGGAGATCGGGATCTATCTCGGGGTCTCCGATCGCTTCCCCATCCTTTTGGCGATCGCAAAGGACCTCGGTCCGTACTACAGCCGCGCAGAGAAAGAAATCGCAGAAATGAACTGAATCTTCCGACGTTTGAAACAGGACATTCGTGTCCTGTTTTTTGTGATAACAAAAACGCAGATCCGGTTTCGTATCATAATGCCATGATCCAGAGATAAAGAAGGAGGTTGGCATTATGAAACAGATCACCCTGCGAATCGCGCCGAACGGACAGATCGAAGCGCAGACGCACGGCATAAAGGGCACGGCGTGTCTGCCCTATATCCGGATCCTGGAGCAGCTGACCGGCGCGGTCGCCGTGGATTCCGATTTCACGAAAGAGTATCGGGAGGTCGATTGTCCGGAAACCGTTTTGCAGGAGGAGGAATCGGTATGCGACACGTAAATCGGACGGCCAAAGCGTCGCGTATCCCCTTTGCAGATCTGATCTGTCCGGCTGCAGCGCTGCTGCCTTGCTTCGGCTTTTTCGGATTCCTGCTGATGGCAAGGCGGTCCGGTCGGGATCGCTATGCAAGCTTCGGCAGGATCTATGCCGGCGCAAATGCGATCCTGATCCTGCTTTACTTTCTGTTCCGCTTCACGGATCTGGTCCTCTGGCGCTATTTGTACCTGCGCTATCTTCCGTCAGATATCATATCCTTCCTGTTTCTGTTCGGCGAGACCGGTCGTATGACAACCATAACGGGCATCTCGCAAACCGCACTGCGGACGCTGGTGGGATACGGCAGCGTTATTTTGCCCCTCCTGCGTACGATGCTGTATGCGGGCTGTCTGATCCATACCGCCGTCTGCGTGCCCGGATACTGCAGATACCTGCGGGAAACGGTGTATCCGTACCGACCCGAGCGCGCTTCCCGGCGTCTGAAGCGCAGCCGTCGCTTTGCGCTTTCACTCTGGATGTTCTGGTGTCTCGTCCCGGGGCTGGGCTTTGCTGCGCCGCTGTTTGCCGCACGGCTCGTCAAGGATCGCCGCATGCAGCGCCTGTGCCGCGTTTTGCTGTGCGTTTCCGCCGGGTTCCTGCTCCTCTCCCTCACCGAAGACCTGTCGGTCCTCACCTTCAGCCAGCTGCAGATCCGGTTGTTTGAAACGTTCCGAAGCAGACACCTTCTCTCTGCGTTTGCCATGCTGCTTGCGATGGTGAAATGCTGTGTGTTCTTCACGCCGCTCGTTTCGTTCCTGATGTCATGCATGCTGTTCCCGGACGCTTTGGAAGCATCCTCCGAAGCCTGGATCTCCGATACTGCGGCGCATCCGTCCTATGCCGCGCTGAAATGGCGGATCCGCAACGGTGTGTGGCAGGCGCTGACGCTGCTTCCTCTGATCGGCGGGCTGGGTCTGATCATCGGCGGAACCGGCGCGGCGGACAAGAAAGCCGGGAAGATCGGCTTTCTGCACCTCGCCGTTTCCCTGTTGTTCGCGTTGGCAATGGTCATTCTGTATCATTTCAGGACCCGTCTCGACCTGACCGATCTGTACGACCCGATCATCATCCTTTTCGGATGGCGGTATACCACCGGGATCTTCGACGTCGTGCGGGGCGCCGGTCTCCGTCTGCTGTGGTGGCTCGGCATCCTGTCCGGCTGTCTGTACCGGCGCGAGATCCTGATCCGGCGGGCGGATATCCTCGGCGGCTGTCTTTCGGGCATTGATCGGGAGATCCGCATGACCAGGCGCTACCTGTCGCTCGGCGCTGTTCCCGTGCAGGAGCAGGCGGTCCCCGCATCCGAACAGACGCGTCCGTCGACGGATCTGAACACCTGCAGCGCGAAGGATCTGAAGTCGATTCCCGGCATGACGCCGGAAGCCGCCGCACGCGTGCTGCAATACCGTGAAGCAAACGGCGGGATCCGTTCCGAGACGGAACTCATCGACGTGCTCGACGTCAAACCGCATCGGGTCGTACGGATCCTCGAAAACGCCGCTCTGTCCGCGCCGGTGACCGCCGAACCCGAATCACGCAGGAGGATAGACATATGATGATACGTATCGGCGATATG
>JAEEGF010576551.1_pt1 | contig 12583 bp, 8 predicted proteins | sample 9134171 | NCBI WGS metagenome assembly JAEEGF01 (sample SAMN16246542, study PRJNA631951) | gut metagenome | biome: gut microbiome; feature: rumen; material: AP-attached | host: Bos | place: Iran: Karaj | collected 2018-10 | reverse complement strand
CTTCTGCTAAAGGATCCGGCTCTCTGGAAATTGCCCTTTACCTGCAACCGGATTTTTTCATAAATCAGAATACAAATCATCTTTTTATAAGTCTTAAAGGTGCTAAAGAAAAAGATACCTGGAGCAGTGAATATAAAAATCAAATTAATGAAATGAAAGAAAAAATAAATTCCCTTTTGTGCGAAAAAGTTTATCTTCGTTTCGATTCCTTAAGTCAGACTTCTTTAAGTCTTGAAGAAATTTTTTCTTCTGCAGAAAAGGCTGACAGAATGCTTTATTCAGCAGAAAAAAATCTGTATGAAAATCATAGTAAAACAATTTCACTTCTAGAAAAAAATAATCCACAATCCCCTCTGCTTGAAATTCTTAAGGAAGACAAACAGGGAATTTCTCAACCGGATGAAAACAGAACTGCATACGAAACTGTTGAAAATTCTGTGGAAGAACTTTTTTCTTCTTTAAGTGCTTTTAGGGAAAATATTTTTTCTGTTCAGGACAGAAGTCAGAGTACAGGCTATTCAAGTTACAAAGATAATGTAGAAAAAATTGCATCCCTTTCAAAAGTTTTTCCAGCTTTCTTTTTCTTTATAGCCCTGCTTGTTGCTTTAACAACAATGACCCGTCTTGTTGAAGAAAAGAGGGGAGAAATTGGAACATTAAAGTCTCTGGGTTTTTCCAGTTTTCAGCTTTTGGGACAGTATCTGCTTTATGCATTTCTTTCAAGTCTTTTAGGTTCTGCTATAGGTTTAGTAATTGGATTTAAACTTTTCCCAACTGCAGTTTCTCTTTCTTACAGCATGATGTATTCTGTACCTCCTGGATTTATGCCATTCAGATGGAATATTGCCCTTCCAGTAAGTGGAATTGCAACTGGGGTCATTCTTCTTGCAACTGCGGTAGCCTGCATTCCGGAAACTCTTGCCCGCCCGGCAATCCTTATGTCTCCAAAAGCTCCTGCTCCCGGTAAAAGAGTTTTTCTGGAATATATTAAACCTGTGTGGAAGCGTTTGTCTTTTTCCCGGAAAGTAACAGTGAGAAATATGCTCCGCTACAAGAAACGTCTTTTCATGACGATTGCAGGAGTGGCCGGCTGTTCAGCACTTCTTGTTGCAGGTTTCGGTTTGAGAGATTCCCTTCAGGATATTATTACTGTTCAGTTTGATGATATAACTACATTTAATGTTTCTCTCATGCTTAAGGATTCAAAGTCATTTGAAAAGGATGAAGTTATAAAAAATATTCTGAATGATAAAACTACAGTTTCTTCTTACATGAAAGTTGCAATGGAAAATGTAAGTGTAATCAAAGATGGAAAAAGTCTTGTCCTCCAGCTTTATGTTCCTGAAGATGAAAGCCGTATAAATGATTTTATGGTTTTACGCAAGCGGAAAAATCATGAAGCTCTTTCCCTTAATGATGAAGGAATCATAATCACTGAAAAGCAGACAGAACTTCTTGGAATAAAAGACGGAGATTATGTTACTCTTCAGACTGAAGAAGGAAAATCGTCAAAGGTTAAAGTTATTTCAAGTACTGAATGTTATATGTACGGAAATATTTATGCAACTCAGAATATGTATAAAAAAATATTTGGCCATAATCCGGACTTTAAAGCTGCCCTCTGTAATTTAACGGCGGAAAAAAATAATCAGCAGACAATCTCCGCTCTTATGGAAAGCCCTGGAGTAATATACGCAATGTGGATTGACAGTCTGGTGGAAAGCGCCCACAAATCAATTTCTGCAATTAACATTGTAGTCTTTGTTATCATCATAACTTCCGGACTGCTGTCCATTATTGTTCTTTACAATCTGGCAAACATAAATATTTGTGAACGCAAGAGGGAAATTGCAACACTGCTTGTCTTAGGGTATACGGAAAAAGAAGCCAGACGATATATCTTCCGGGAAATAAATCTTCTTTCCCTGGCAGGAACTTTTATTGGTCTTTTTTTAGGGGGACCTCTTCATGCAGTTGTTGTTCACGCCACTGAAGTAAATGTAATTATGTGGGGCCGCTCAGTTCATCCATTAAGTTATGTTTTTGCAGTTCTGGTTTCTGTAATCTTTACAATTCTCGTAAATCTGATTATGAAAAAATCTGTTACAAAAATTGATATGGTAGAATCCCTTAAAACAAAGGACTAAAAAAAATGGTACTTCACTCAAAAAGAATGAAGTACCGGAAGAGAGAAATAATTACCAGAAAAGGAGGGAAAGTTTATACCTTCCTGCTTTTATTCTGTATTCATCAAGAGTGTCTGGTCCGCATGCTCCGGTACCGGTCCCTCTTAATGCCGCATTTATATGGAGCAGATAGTGCCCGTCATTTTCCAGCCTGCTCAAATCAATTAATTCATTGTGATGTTCTGCTTTCCAGATATTATCAACAGAATATTTTGAATAAGAGAAAGTGAATGGATTAATTGATTGAATATGAAGCTGACACTGATTTTTTTTATCTGAAAGACAAAGGTATGATGTATCTGTTCTTGAACCATTTTCCTGAGGAACAATATATGGTACTTCCATCTCATCAGCATTTTTTCTGTAAAGACCTAAAAGTGAAGAATCTTTACGGTCACTGTAATTTTCGTGAGGACCTCTGCCGTACCATTCAATCTGGCTGTATTTAGCTGGAATTTTTAATTCAATTCCTGCAGCCGGATATTCACTTAAAAGATTTGAAAGTTCTATTTCTACATCCATTTTAAGAGCTGGACTTGAAAGGGGACTTTTGTCTTCTTTAAAAGAATATTGAATTCGTGCAAGCTGGCCTGTAACTGCAGAGCCTTCTCCTGTGGAAATTATGATTTCTGAATCAGAGATTTTTTTCTCCAGACATTTGTCTAATCCTGCATCCAGCCACATCTTTGTCGGTTTTCCTGCAAATGCGAATGGAAGTGGAACTTTACCCATATTAGGCAATTCTCTTTTTACACATTCATTTTCTGTAAGTGGTCTGAATATCTGAGGTTTAAAATTCTCAGCTATTTTTTTGACTTCTTCAAAATCTGCTTTCTTGTGGTTTTCTCCAAAAAGCCAGTTTGAATCTGCCTTTGAAACTGCTGGATTAAGAATCACTTCCTGGCTGTAAAAAATCCAGCCCTTGTCTGCAAAGGGCATTTTTTCCATGTAAGAAATTTCCGCAATAAGAATGTAGAAACCGTCTCTTTTTGAAACATATTCTCCACATGGAATTTGAATACAATTTTTTTCTTCAGGATAAAGATTTGAAATTTTGTAATTACCAAATTTAATTACATTTCCGTTTTTCAAAATCTTCCAGTTCAGAAGAAGATTGTTTGCAGGAATAAAATCATAACGGCTTTGAATTTCAAAAAGTCCCTGTTCAGAATTTACTGTTCTGAAAACAAGTGGAGAAAAAATCTGTTTACATTCTTCCATTGCAGGTTTTGGAGTCTGGTCAGGAAAGAGAATTCCATTTAAGCAGAAGTCGTAGTCAGAAGGCTTATCACCAAAATCTCCTCCATATTTCCAGTAACTTCCACCCTGTGGCTCGCCGGCTTTACCCTTTTCTTCCTGAGCATAAAGTCCCTGATCAATCCAGTCCCAGATAAATCCTCCCTGAAGCCCTGGTGTAGAATAAATTGCCCTCCAGTAATCTGCCAGTGAACCATTTGCATTTCCCATGGCGTGAGAATATTCGCACATAATTATTGGACGATAATCGTCTCTGTTTTTTGCATACTGAGTGATTAAATCGATTGAAGGATACATAGGACTGATTAAATCTGTAAGACCCTTTCCCCTGGCAAGACTGTCCAGTGAAAAATCTCCCTGTGTAAATTCCGGACGAACAAATCCTTCATAATGAACAATTCTTGTTTTATCAACTCTACGAATCCATGCCTGAGCTGCAACCTGATTCTGACCATCGCCGCTTTCATTTCCAAGAGACCAGCCGAAAATACATACATTGTTTTTATCTCTCCGGACCATTCTCTGAATTCTCTGAAGATAAGCATTTGTCCAGTCATCACTTCTTGCCATTACATCGTAGTAGGCGTGATTTTCAATGTTTGCTTCATCGAGAACATAAATTCCGTAACGGTTGCAAAGTTCATACCAGCGTTCGTCATCAGGATAGTGACAGGTACGGACTGCATTAAAATTGTATGATTTAAGAAGATGAAGGTCATGAACCATTTCTTTTGTAGAAAGAGTTTTTCCATGAAGCTGGGAATGTTCGTGACGGTTTACACCTTTGATGTAAACTTTTTTTCCGTTTACAAGAAGCATTCTGTCTTTTATTTCAACAGTTTTGAATCCTGTAGTAAAAGCAGTGCTTTCAATAAAGCGGCCCTGATTGTCATAGAGGCTTACGCTTACGGCATAGAGGGCAGGGTTTTCGTGACTCCATACATCCGGATTTTTGATGAGGATTTTTGTCCTGATTTGATTCAGATTTGCCCTGAGGTTAAGGAAACCTTTTGCTGAGCCACGTGAACACACTTGTCCTGGAATTCCTTTTCCGCAACTTCCTTCAATTTTATAAACAGTGTAGCGGATTTCAAATTCTTTTGAATCAAGTTCAGAATTTAAAAATCTGTTTTCTTTATCAGCTTCACTTCCATAAGACAAAGTTACATTTAAAGGAATTAGTCCGCATCCCTTTTCTATTTTTGAAAGAGCTTCAATATCTTCAATATAAACCTTGTCAGTTGAATAAAGATAAACGCTTCTGTGAATTCCTCCGAACCACCACTGGTCCTGGTCTTCAATAAAAGAACCATCTGAATAACGGATCACTTTGATTGTAATTTCTACAGAGTCCTTTCCTTTCGCAAAAGAAGTTATGTCTGTTTCAAAAGGCAGACGGGTGTCTTTGGAAACTGCGGCTTCTTTTCCATCTACAAAAACCTGTGTGCAGCTTTCTGCTGAACCAATGTGGAGAATGATTCTTCTGTTTTTCCATTCAGAAGGAATTGAAACTTTAAGTTTGTAAATGCCTGTTGGATTTTCTTCAGGAACAAAAGGCGGCACTGTATCAAAAGGCATCTGAACATTTGTATAGTGAGGTTTGTCAAATCCCTGCAGAGTCCAGGTGCCGGGAACTTTAATTTTTGTCCAGCGGGCTTTTGAAAAATCTTCCTTTTCATCATCATGAGGATTGTTTAAAAGTGTAAAGTCCCATTCTCCGTCCAGAAGTTTAACATATGAACTCCTGGTAAAATCAAGACCTTCAGGTCCTGCACAAATTTCTTTAACTGCAAGTTCCTCCTCCGGATAGGGAAAAAGAGGACTTCTCATTGGCAGTCGGTTAAGAGATTGAATCTCCGGGTTTTCGTAAAAGTTTCTCATATTAAATACCATTTTAGTTTGAAAAATAAGTATAACAAGGTATTTAAATACTAGGATTTCAATACCTTTTATTTTACAAATTCAGCCTTATACTTTAATCATCATAAATAGTTTTTCATTAGGAGGATAAAATGAAAAAGACTTTATTAGGATTAATGGGAGCTGCGCTTATTGCTGCTGGTCTTTTTACCAGTTGTGGCGGTGAAAAGAAAAGTGCTGGATCTAAACTTACAGTATGGTGCTGGGATCCAACATTTAATATTTACTCAATGAATGAAGCTGCTAAGATTTACAAAGAATCTCATCCAGAAGTTTCTGTTGAAGTTGTAGAAGTGCCTTGGGCTGACCTTCAGCAGAAGTTAATCACATCACTGTCTGCAAATCAGACAAGTTCACTGCCGGATATTATCCTCTGCCAGGATAATGCAATTCAGAAAAATATTCAGAACTATCCAAATGCATTTACAAGTCTTGATGGAAAAGTAAATCTGGATCAGTTTGCTCAGTTCAAGGTTAACTACGGTGAATTTGACGGTAAGCACTACAGCGTTCCATTTGATAACGGTGCAACTGCTACATTCCTCCGCAGAGACATTATTGAAGATGCTGGTCTTAAGGTTGAAGATTTTAATGACATCACCTGGGGCAAGTTCATTGAACTGGGAAAAATCGTAAAGGAAAAAACAGGTAAGCCTCTTATTTCATATGTAGGAAATGAACCTGACTGTATTATGATTATGCTTCAGTCATGCGGTAAGTGGCTCTTTGATGAAAATGGAAATCCATATCTTGCAAACAATGACGTTCTTAAAAAGTGTGTAAGCCTGTATGCAGAAATGATTAAGGCTGGTGTTTGTGTAACAGTTACTGACTGGAATGCATACGTTGCAAGTATCAACAATGGTTCTGTTGCAGGAACAATCAACGGCTGCTGGATGGTAGGTTCTATCAGTGCACAGGAAGATCAGAAGGGTAAGTGGGCAATCGTTAACACACCAAAGGTTGACGGTGTACCAGGTGCTGTAAACTATTCTAATCAGGGTGGTTCAAGCTGGATGGTAATGAACAGTTCAAAGAATAAGGAGCTTGCATGTGACTTCCTTAATTCAACATTTGCCGGCAGCAAAGAACTGTATGAAACAATTCTTCCATCATCAGGTGCAATTTCTACATGGCTCCCTGCAGCAAATTCTCCTGCTTATGATATTCAGAATGAATTCTTCGGAAATCAGAAGATTTACAAGGACATCGTAGAATACTCTGGTCATATTCCACAGATTAAGGCTGGTGTATTTAACTACGAAGCTCGCGATGCAATCGGTGTTGCTATGTCAGGAATCCTCAACGGATCAAAGACAATTGATGAAGCAATGACTGAAGCTCAGAAAAATGTTGAATTCATTATGGGTTACTGATAAGTAATGAATCAAGGGACTGCAGGTGTAAAAGCCTGTGGTCCATAACTAAAATTAAAGGTTTAGCAATGAGAAAAATAACACTTGAAAAAAAATATAAGATCGCTGGTGCAAACTTTGTAGCTCCTGCAACTCTGCTTATATTTGTATTAAGCTTTTATCCAATGGTAAAATCTTTTATACTTTCCCTGCAGAGTGGTTTGGCCAACAATCTTCATTTTGTTGGTATAAAAAATTATATTCGTCTTTTTCAAGATGATTCCTTTTTATCAGCATTAAAAAATGTATTTATATATTTTGTTTTCCAGGTGCCAATTATGCTTTTCCTGGCAATAATCCTGGCAACTATTTTGAATGATAAAAAATTAAAGTGTAAGGGATTGTTCCGTACGCTTATCTTTTTGCCTTGTGCAACTTCTCTTGTAAGTTCAGCTCTTGTATTTAAATCTCTCTTTTCTCTGGATGGATTGTTAAATGCACTCTTCATGAACTGGGGAATATTCAGTGAACCAAAGAACTGGCTGGATGATCCAATATGGGCAAGAGTCGTAATTATTTTGACAATTACCTGGCGCTGGACCGGATACAATACAGTATTCTTCCTGGCCGGTTTACAGAATATTGATAACAGTATGTATGAAGCTGCTTGTATTGACGGAGCTTCTTCTGTTCAGAGTTTCTTTAAGATTACTCTGCCTCAGCTTCGACCTGTAATTCTTCTTACAGCAATTATGTCAACAAATGGAACCCTTCAGCTTTTTGATGAAGTAAAGAATATTACAGGTGGCGGTCCTGGAAATGCAACCATGACCATATCCCAGTACATATACGATCTTTCATTTAAGTATAATCCTCAGTTTGGATATGCAGCGGCCGTTTCTTATGCAATTTTGATTATTGTTGCCCTGCTTTCATTTATTCAGATTAGAATAGGAGATAAAGATTAATGACAAAATCTGCAGTTTCAAGTGTAAGGTATGCATCCTTTAAAAGAATAGTCGAATATACATTTTTGATTATTGTATGTCTCCTTTCTATTTTTCCATTTTACTGGATGCTGGTAGGTGCAACAAATTCTTCAGCAGATGTAATTACCGGAAAAATTACGATAGGTGGTTATCTCTTTAAGAACATCAAAACAATGTTTGAAACTTTGTCCATTGGACGTGCCTTCTGGAATTCTTTAAGAACTTCTGTTATACAGACTCTTGTAAGTATTTTTGTATGTTCAATGGCAGGTTACGGTTTCCAGATTTACAGAGATAAGGGAAAGACCCGCTTAATGAATATTCTTCTTCTTTCAATGATGATTCCATTTGCAACAACAATGGTTCCATTATTTAAAATGTTCAGTAAGCTGCATCTTTTAAATACAACCCTTGGCTTTATTCTTCCAAGCGTTTCAACTGCATTTTTGATTTTCTTCTTCCGTCAGAATTCAGTTACTTTCCCGCTGGAAACTATTCATGCTGCAAGAGTTGACGGTCTGGGAGAATTCCAGATTTTCTTCAGAATCTATGTTCCGATTATGGCTCCAACTTTTGCCGCTGCAGCAATTGTTACTTTTATGAATTCCTGGAACAACTACATGTGGCCTCTTATTGTAATGCAGTCTCAGGAAATGCAGACAATGCCTCTCCTTGTTTCTGGATTAACTGCAGGCTATGTAACTGATTACGGTCTGCTCATGCTTTGTGTTTCAATTATGACAATCCCTACTGTAGTAATCTTCTTTACTCAGCAGAAGAGATTTATTGAAGGTGTTACAGGTTCTGTAAAGTAAAAGGAAGTCCTCCTGTTTCAAGGTGCTTATACTTTGGGTGTTTCAGAAGTTTTCTGGAGCACCCTTTTTTTTAGTCGATACGGTTTGCAAGTTTTATAATTTCAAAACGGTCCTTTACACCAAGCTTTGAATAAATTGTACTTACCTGATTTCGAACAGTCTGAACTGCAAGATTAAGTCTGTCTGCAATTTCATCATTATCATGGCCTGTTGCCAGCAAGGAAAAAATTTCTCTCTCTCTTTTTGTAAGAGTCTTCAGGTATTCAAAATTTTTTCCGGAAATATCATCCTTGCTGCTGTCTTCATTTGAATCACCTACAAAAGTTGAGTGAATCATTTTCTGGGCAATAGATGGTGAAATCTGCATTACTCCAGATTGAAGGGCTCTGATTGAAATTATAAGTTCGGTAGGAGACAAATCCTTTAGAAGATAACCGGAAGCACCGGAAAGAAGGGCAGTCTTAACATATTCATCTTCATCATAAGTTGAAAGCATGATGATTTTTACCTGAGGATGTCTGGCCTTTATTTCTTTTACAGCCTCAACGCCATTCATGACAGGCATGTTTACATCCATAAGAATAACGTCAGGCTGAATTTCATCTACAAATTCCACCGCCTCTTTTCCGTTGGATTTACAGCCCAGAACTTCCATGTCTTTTGCATAATTTTTTAAAAAAGTTTTAAGACTTTCTGTAAATAAGCTTTGATCATCTACAAGTAAAAGTTTCAGTTTTTCCATGTTATTCAATCCTTTTTATTTACATCTTCATTCATATTAAAATTGATAAGAGGAATTTGAATGCGGATGGAAAATCCTCCGTCTTTTGATGTGGAAAAATTAAGGCTGCCGTAAACTTTTGCAAGCCTTTCTTCCATTCCCGCAAATCCTATTCCCTTAACAATTTCCTTGGCTCCAATACCGTCATCAGTAACTGTCATAACAAGAGTGTAGTTGTCATCCCAGAAAGAAACATCAATATTTTTTGCTCTTCCGTGGCGAACTGCATTTGTCAGAGCTTCCCTTAACGCATGAATAATTATAGCATTAATTGTAGGTCCGTAGTCTTTTTTTAAATTCCCAGTCTGAATTTTCACTTTGATTCCGGTAACCGTAGAGAAAATTTTTTTTGTTTCCCAGATTGCCTTAATATTTGAATCAATTGGACTTTCAATATCCCGAATCATGTGCAGGGTTTTTCTTGTTTCTTTTAGACCTTTTGAAGCAAGATTCCTGACCGTCATAAGGCTGTCTGCAAAATCTTCCCTGGAAATATCAGGATTACTCATTACCGCATCCAGAATTGCAATAATGTTTACAAAAGAATATCCGCAGCTGTCATGCATGTCTCTGGTAATTCGCATGCGTTCATTTTTTTCTGCTTCTTCCCCCCGGACTTTTGCATATTCCTGCAGCTGATGATTAATCTGGCTTAACTGTCTCATAGCCAGATCCTGATGAATAACAGTTCCCCTTTCTGTAATCAGTTTATCAATCAGATAATTAAAAATAAGCATGAAGACGTAAAAGAAAACCAGCAGTATGCAAAAACTGATAAGCTCGAACAAGTTTGTGTGAGTCAATTCTTCTTCCTGAAAAAAGAAGAGAAAGATTTCCAGCAAGAGGTAAAAGAGAAGAGTTCCCCCGGATATGATGTAGTTATAAATATGGGGAGCCCCTCTTAAAATGCAGATTAAAAAACTTGAGTAGATAAAAAACTTAAGATAAAAAAGTTTCCCTGTTGAATAAAACATTGCTCCAGATGAAAACAGGCCCAGAATATAGGTTCCAACTTTTATATAAAAGTTTTTGCTGGTAAAGAAAAAAATATTTCCAGTAAAAAAAAGGATAAAGAAGGCCGCTGCACTTGCAAAAAAAATATCTTTCTTAAAAAAAGCAGAGGTTGCCTTCTGAATGTTGATATTTTTATCTCCGGAAAAAAAATAGAGGTAAATAAAGTTTATAACTGCCAGCAGACAGAAGAGGCAGATAAAAATAATGTGGAGATAGTTTTCCAGAAATCTTTTATTTTTTTTAAATTTAATGTCTATTTTTGTATCTAAGTTTTCCATGAAAAATCCCTTCCATTATATTTCTAAACATTTTCAAAGTAAAGGATTTTTATATTGAAGGCGGAAAAATAATATTTTTGTAAGGTTGATGATAAAAAAAAGCGCCACCCCTTGCGGAATGACGCTAAAAAATTATGTAACCCGAAAATTATTTTGCTGCATCAATTGGCTTCATGCTTGTCATGTAAGCACGGAGTTTTTTACCAACAATTTCAATTGGATGGTTACGGATTTCTTCATTAACCTTAACCAGAGTTGTGTTAGCAACTGCAGTTGTCTTAAGGTCAAGACCCTTACCAATGTCTGCTGTAGAAACTGTTTCCATAAATGGCTTTAAGAGAGGTACTGCAGCACGGGCAAAGAGATAGCATCCGTATTCAGCTGTATCAGAAATAACCTTGTTCATTTCATAGAGACGGCGGCGGTCAATAAGGTTTGCAATAAGAGGAACTTCGTGAAGTGATTCATAATAAGCACTTTCAGGTTTAATTCCTGCAGCAACCATTGTTTCGAATGCCAGTTCACATCCTGCTTCAATGAAAGCAACAAGGAGAGTACACTTGTCAAAGTATTCCTGTTCTGTGATTTCTGCATTTGATTCAGCTTCTGTTTCAAATGGAATCTTTGCATAGCTTTCGCGCCATTCATGAAGATTCTTGTCTCCGTTTGCCCAGTCTTTCATCATTGTAGAAGAGAATTCTCCAGAAATGATGTCATCCATGTGCTTGCGGAAAAGTGGTGTCATAATCTTCTTAAGTTCCTTGCTGAGTTCGTGAGCACGAAGCTTTGCAGGGTTTGAAAGACGGTCCAGCATATTTGTAATTCCACCCCACTTAAGGGCTTCAGAAATAACATTCCATCCGTGCATAAGAAGCTTAACTGCATATCCGGCTTCAATACCGTTTTCTACCATTTTGTCATATGACAGGATTGTACCTGCCTGGAGGAGACCACAAAGAATTGTCTGTTCACCCATAAGGTCAGATTTAACTTCTGCAATAAATGATGATTCAAGAACACCTGCAGTTTCACCTCTTTCTGCACATGCAAGAGCCTTTGCAAGTGTCATACCACGTCCTTCTGGATCGTGTGCAGGGTGAACGGCAATCAGTTCAGGAACACCAAATCCGCGTACATATTCGTTGCGTACTTCTGTACCTGGACCCTTTGGTGCCATAAGGAATACAGTAATGTCGTCACGGATTTCTTCACCTTCTTCAATCATGTTAAAGCCGTGTGAATACCAGAGGGCTGATCCCTTCTTCATATATTTCATCAAATTCTGAACAACTTCATGATGCTGCTTATCAGGAGTAAGGTTTCCAACTACATCTGCTGTTGGAAGAAGTTCTTCGTAGGTTCCAACTTTAAAACCATTTTCTGTTGCATTTTTCCAGGACTGACGCTTCTGTTCAATAGCTTCCTTGCGGAGACAGTAAGAAACATCCATACCTGAATCACGGAGATTAAGACCCTGGTTAAGTCCCTGAGCACCACATCCGACGATTACAATCTTTTTACCCTGAAGGGCTTTTGTTCCGTCCTTGAATTCTTCACGTGCCATCTGACGGCAGTGACCCAGTTCACCAAGTGCTTCGCGCCATGGAATTGCATTAAAATAGTTCTGACCCATTTTGTGACTCCTAAAAATAAAAAATCGAAAGGTTTGCGCCTTTTATGTGTGTAATTATAAGAGCAGATGCTTATTGCGTAAAGTGAAATAATTTCAAAGGATTGTTGAAAATCTGGAAAGATTGATTTAGCCCTGATGTGGAGTTTTATAACTTTCCAGCCCGAATGTCGAGTTTTGAAAATCATTGTATTTATCAAAAAAAACGACTCCTAGTCGTGAAACGTCTTGTCGAAACCTAGGGAACGACGGCGAAGCCGGCAAAATGCACCAGTGGTGCATTTTGAGTGATTCACCGAACAGCTATGCTGTGAAGGCACCGCTCGCCTGCTTCACGCATTTTGTGCTTGTAATTATA
>JAEEGF011613016.1_pt1 | contig 12584 bp, 11 predicted proteins | sample 9134171 | NCBI WGS metagenome assembly JAEEGF01 (sample SAMN16246542, study PRJNA631951) | gut metagenome | biome: gut microbiome; feature: rumen; material: AP-attached | host: Bos | place: Iran: Karaj | collected 2018-10 | reverse complement strand
TCCTGCTTCTATCTCCCAGTTGGTACTTCGTGAAAAGACCACCATTTCTGCTGTTCGCAGGCGCTTATATAAGAAGATTACAGGCCAAAATGGTACCCCTAGCGACTGGGATGAAATTATCCTTTCACTGTAATACTTCATTCCCCATACTCTACAAAATGCCTGTCATAGCTCAGAGCGCCAAAGATGCCCCAACCGTTCTGCACGTTGCTGTAAATCTGAACAGGTTCGGAATAAGCATCATTCTCAGACACCTGATAGATCTGTACTGACTTTAAGTAGAGATATAGTTCCTTAGAGATGGCCTGGAGCTCTACCATTACTTCTGGGTCGCGCCACAAAGCCTCGATTATCTCCTCGTCTGTCGTGCCTTTTGGAATCATAGGACTGTCAACTGTGAACGTATAATCCTTGCCCTGCATCAGTGAGTTATCGAATACATTGGAGAAGAAGGCAGGCCAACCTCCAAAGTTAGCCGTGATACGGCTGTCCATAAACAGTTCGTCAGTTGAGAAGTATACATCCTGCATGGTGTAGTAATAATATGCCGTTGAGGACCATCCGTCACCCTCCCAAGTCTGGGAAGTTTTATTGTATCTCACACCCCTCACACGTAGGCGATAGTATTTTTCACCAGCGGTGTCTGTGATACGGCACGTCAATCGCATCACAGTATCAGTTTCGAAACTAAGGCTTCCCTGATACTTGTACGGATTCTCTGGCACCCGCTCATGGCTTATTATCTCTATCTTTGGCTTGGATGGCACGGTGGTCTCGGCATAGGCTCGCTGAGGAGGGGAGACTTTCTCCGTAATAACCTTTCCCGAAGAAGCATCAACGTCCACAACACCTCCCCCCATTCGCCTTTCTGTGGCAGTCACCACTATATGATCGCCTGCCTTGGGCACATAGTCGCTCGTGTAGCATTTTGAGTTATCGTTATAAAACATTGGGAAACTCTGGCCGTTCACATTTACTTCCATATTTGCTGAAGCAATGAAGTTTTTTCTATAGTAGTCGTTCCGCTGATAGTCCAGCGTGTTATCATTCTTTACGAATTTACCTTCCATGTAGTCATAGTAGGCCACCCCTGGGGCTTTGTTGATGGCGTAGGCATGGCTTAGGTACACCTTTAGTGGTGTGCCCTCTACGGCTATGGCGTCTATGGTCATGTCATTGGCCTGCTCTTCCTGCGTGTTCACAAAGTCGAGGGTGCGTTCACAGGCACTGCCCATCAGTGCCACGATGCAAAGTATGATGTAATGTCTTGCTTTCATATCATTTAGAGTTTTAAAGTCAGACTTAATGAGGGCATGATGGGGAACATGCACACGCCCTTCAGTACGCGACGATTTTTCTCGTAGCCCCAGTAAACGGTAGAGATATTCTGCTGGTTGTAGAGGTTGTAGATACCTATATCGCAAATCATCTCTCCTATGCCGATGCTGCCGTGATGCGTCAGGCTGATGTCCAGACGGTGCACTGCGGGCATCACGTAGCTGTTGCGCTGCCCATAGGTATTGGTGCGCACCAGGTGCTGCACGTAGGTATTTTCGTAATAGCCCGATGCGTAACTCTGGTAGGCGGGATTCAGCTCATAATCCACAGTCTGGTTGTCGCCCCCAGGCCTGTAGTTATTGAACTCATCAGGTATGGGACTGATGACGGTAGTTGATGCAAAGGAAGCCCTGCGCCCGCTTTGATAGGTCCATGCCGCAGAGAAGTCCCAGTTCTTGCTCAGCCGCTGTGTGATACTGATGTTGAAGTTGTGCCTGCGGTCACCAGGGGCGTAGAATTCACGCCCAGCATTCAGCTCCATTCCTGGACGATTGAAAGTGCGTAGCGACTTGCTCCATGTGTAGCTCACCTGCCCCGTAGTGTTTCCCGTAGTCTTCTGTGCCAATAGTTCCACGCCATAAGCTTTACCCTCGCCTTGTGCAATCATCTTCTCCCAGTGTGTTTCGTTGAAGAACGTGCTTCCTTCTCTGTAGTCCACCACACCGTCCAGCCACTTGTAGTAGCCCTCCACAGAGAGCTGCAGCCCGTTACGCAGTTCGTGGCTCAGACCTACGGAGAGTTGATCTGACATACCTAAGTCCATCTCTTTGCTCAGGGGTATCCAGATGTCCGATGGGCTGGTGAGGCTTCCGCTGCTCAGCAGGAAGATACCCTGTGACATGCGGGCATACGAGGCTTTTAGCGATAGACCCTTTGCCAGCATGGCTCTTAACGACACACGTGGCTCCAATGCCAGGCGACTCTTTCCGTCTGTGCTGTAACCTTGCAAGCGCAGGCCTAAGTTGGCTCTGAGGAATTCGCCAAGTTTCCAGTCATCCTCAGCGTAGGCGGCAAAGGTTTTCAGGCTCCGCTTGTCAGCCAGCAGGTTGCTGCGCTCCACTTCCGTGATCTTATAACGGTCGTCGCCTAGTCCCACGTTCCACACAATGTCCAGGCTGTGGGCCGTCTTCTGATAGTTCTTGTAATATGACTCCACCTCTGGTGAGAGCTTCATGGAGCCCCCCTGCACGCCAACATGCACCTCGTGACGATCCTGCAGAAGGTAGGTCAGTTCCAGCTTGGCTCCTAAGTCATTTATCTTCGAGTGGTAGGTGGTGCTGTTCTCCACATCAGTTCTAGAATAGAGTTCTGCGCCATCAGGTCCGTGCCCCCACTGGTCAAAACCCAACTTGTTGTACATGCTGTTGATGTAGCTCAACTCGTAATCGTAGCCGCTGTAGCTTACCCTCGCATCCAGACGTAGGGCATCGCTGAACTCATGCGTATAGGTCAGTCCGCTCAGCAGGTTTTGCCAGTAGTTGCTGCTCTGGTTCAGGTTCGTGTTGTCCACGTAGTTGCCCTGGTCTGTACCGTAATGTTCATTATGCTTGTAGTATTCAAAGTGCTGTGCACTCTCCTGCGGAGTAGCATTGTTCACATCGTGCCCCAGATAGAAAACGCCTGTAAGCTTGTCCTTATCAGTGAAACGGTGCACTAACTTGGCGTTCATGTCATAGTAGCGCATGTGGCTGTAGGCATTCATCTGCCCTGGGTTGTCGTAGATCACCTCCTTCAACATGGGTTTCACGATGGCTCCGAAATACGAAATGCGGGCAGCTATATTATAGGAGGTGTGTCCTTTCCAGATAGGCCCTTCGGCCTGCAGGCGCGAAGCCAGCATACCCGCAGTGACAGATAGACGGTGACGTTCCGCATCGCCCTCCTGCAAGCTGATGTCCACGATGCTTGACAGTCGGCTGCCGAATCTTGCGGGGAAGGCACCCTTGTATAGCACCACATCGTCCACTACATCGGCATTGATGGCCGAGGTGAAGCCCTGCAGGTGCTCAGGGTTATAGAGCGTGATGCCGTCTATGGCAAATAGATTCTGATCCTGTTCACCACCACGAACGTATATTCCAGCCCGTCCCTCACCGTTGCTCTGCACACCTGGCAGACGTTGGAGCGACTTAAGTACATCCGCCTCCCCGAGTAGCACTGGCATCTTCTTTATCTGCTCTGCACTCACGGCTATGGCGCTCATCTGCGAGCTCTGCACGCCAAAGTTATGGCGCGTGCCATAGACCTGCACCTCGCTGAGGCTCTGAGTGTCCTGCCTGAGCTTGATGTCCAGTTGCTGGTTTCGCGTCAACGTGAGACTTCTGGTCTCACTGGCATAGCCCACGTAGCTGAACACAATCTCCACCGTTCTGTTACTGGGCAGGGTCAGGGAATACTGGCCTGAAGCATTGGTGGTGGTACCTGTGCGTCGCTGTGTATGATACACGGTCACGCCCGCTAATGGCTCTCCCGATGTGGCATCAGTTACCTGTCCGCTCAGTACCACGTTCTGTGCACTGAGAGAAAGGCATAATAAACAGAACAATGCCGTAATATAGCTTCGTCTTAGTATTTTCATGTCGATTATCTAGGTAAATGTTTTTTAGTTACTTCTTTTTGCAAATATATAGATTGTAGTAAAATGGCAAAATCTTCCTACATGTATTTGAAACTCTGTTTTTATGGAGAAACAGGGGCTGCCTGATGAACTTCCACAACTTCACCTTCATGTCCATATATAACTATAAGACCTTCTCGCGCTGTAGTACTTTCATTGGCACTAATGCGGAAAGTGTAAATCTGATATTGGAATGTTTCATTCTCTGGATCTTTCTTCACATCCATATCTTCTATTTTAATCCATGGAAAACGTTCACAATCAATACGAAGATTGCTGATATTGGTCTGACATGTCACCGTTATGGTCTGTTCTTTACTGTCAATTTCAAAAACAGCATTTCTCCATTGATCAGGCGCTTCCATAATCTTGAGGTATGGAATTGGTGTGAGCTCTGGTTCTGGTACGTCATCGCTACTGCAAGCTGTCAGCATTGCTAGCATCATGCACATAAATAATGATTTGATTTTCATAGCCCTTCTGTCTATTTAGATTGCAAATATAAAGTTTCTCTTTCAATTAAATGCAAAAAAACAGAAACCTTGCATGCATAAACGTTAAAAAATTATTCCCCATATTTCACTGTGCGACGTTGCGTATGATACACAGTCACACCAACTAAAGGCTCCCCGTTTGGGCATCCGTCACCTGCCCACTTAGCACCACGTTTTGAGCACTAAGGGGGCAGGACGGTTAGCAATAGCCCTACGATAAAGAGAGGTATGAGAATATTGTGTTTCATAGTATATGATTATTTTTTTCGTTATTCGAAGAAGTGGTGAACGGGGCGTATTTCAAACATGAAATCGTTGGAAGCAGCTTCTTTTTCTATACCCACTTTTGGCCATTCGTATTTAGAATGGATAATTAGTCTCATCTTTGTAGCACGTTCGCATATGTAGCAGGGGATATCCAGCGTTTCGCCAACTTCATAATAAGGGTCGGTATAAGGATTTGTACAGCCCATTCTTCCAAAGTACAATGGTGACTTCTGATCAGTGCCATAGACCCACACCTGTATCTGGATTGGTACATCATCACCATCTACATCATTAGGATGCCCTCCGTGTTCAATAAGTTCCACCAACTCTGGCGATGGAGGGTTGCCTAAGTAGATGCCATACTTGCACTTATCATTCTTCTTATCATGGCTGATAGCATAGAGTGCCCCTATCTGAATATCAGGAGGAATCTTCCCCTCAATATACTCTTCCTCCTCAATGGCGGGCTCATCGTCATCACTGCTGCAAGCACAGAAACTGAGGGAGATGGCTGCTGCAATCCATAGCATCCCGAAAAATCTGATTGTTTTCATGGCTGTATGATTTATAGTTTCGTTTTCCTTTGTCGCAAAGATAAATGGCCCTATACATTTCTTTTTCATTTTGGAGTGTACAAATAGTGTACATTTTATTGTGCACTAGTGTACAAATTGTAGAAGGTAAATCTCGTTTTTGCCGATGAAATGGGCGTTTTTGGCGCAACTGGTTATTCGGGTGCCCTATAGATGTTGGTTTTGTAGAACTAAACATCTATATTTGCATTATTAATATCACTACTATGAAAACAAATATCGCATATCTGTTTGCAGTTCTCTTGGCTGTGACCTTGTTTTCCTGTTCTGATGATTCTAATTTGTTAATACAACAGGAACCATTGGTAGTTCTGCAGGAACTGGTAATGCAGGAAGAAGAAATGAAGAGTGATTCAGAAGAAGTGAGTACTCCAATGTTAGATTATCAGACGCTAGCAGATGCGCAGCGTGCACTGCGCCCCAGCATCTCACAGCAAATGGATGGGGAGCAGCCTGATAAAAAGGGACAGAAAGGTAGGGATCATCGTGATTGGTTTGATACGTTTGATAGTAAGCGTTTAAAAGATCTAGAAAAGAATGCCATTCTGCAATTTGGCGATCTTTATGCCATTGAAAGAAGTGGGGAGGATTCATTATTATTCAAATTCTATTTGCCTGAAGTATTGAAGGATAAAGCATATCTATATGAGGGATTGCATGTAAAGGTTATTACCTATTTTAGATATGGTGATGGTCTTACGATATCAAAAAAGAAAGAATTATTTAGTAACGACTGCTTCTCCTTCGATGATTCTTTTATGGTGTCTAGAAATGAGTGGAAACAAAAGAATCGAGAGCATATTATTCAGTACTTTTTCTGGGATGATATTAAATGTGATGGAAGAGAAACTACATTAGAAAACCTTGTTATCTTTAAGATATGGCATGAATAATTATCACTGGTATATTTGATTGATACTATGAAAACTAATATCGCTTATATGTTTGCGGGTCTCTTGACTGTTACCTTGCTTTCCTGTTCTGATGATTCAGAACCACTAGTGATGCAGGAAGAAATGAGTACTCCTATGTTGGATTATCAGACGGTAGCAGATGCACAGCGCGCTCTGCGTCCCAGCATGTCTTCACAGCAGGCAGATGAAGGGGAACCCGATAAAAAGGGACAAAAGGGACGCGATCATCGTGACTGGTTTGAAGCCTTTGGGAACACCCGCATAAAGGACTTTGAGAGGGATATCACTCAGTTAGATGTGGGTGATCTCTATGCTATCGATCCTGATGGCGTGAATCCGTATATAGTCAAATTCTATTTTCCAGAAGAGTATAGGGATTATGCAAAACAATGGGAAGGTAAAATAGTAAGTGCTTCTATGTATTACGTTGAAAACAAAGGGACATTTCTAATGAAACAGTTATTCAGTACGGATTCTTTTTCCTTAGATGATTCTTTCCTTTTGTCAAGACGTGACTGGGAAGGCGGGTATTTCGATTATGTTATTAGGTATAGTCTAGCTTGTGATAATAAAGAGATAAAATACAAAGACCTTGTCATCATCAAGGCGTGGCAATAAAGGGTAGGGGATAAAAAATACGATAGAAGTTAAATAGGCAGGGGCATTACTCCTGCCTAATTCATAATGTATTTCTTAAACACTAGCTGGAAGCCTTGCTTTTATGGACTTGTGCGAAGTATATATACGATTTGCTACGTCCGCCACTTCGCAGAATATGGGGAATAAAGACAGTTCAAAAATTAACTGAGGAACTCAGTATCTGAGAGGTCTTACCCTCAGATGCCAAGCAACTCGTGGAGGCGTGTAGTGGCTTTCTGTAACTGAGCATCCACGGTGTTTTCGCTGATGTTCAGCCTCTCCGCCACCTCTGCATAAGAGAGCCCCTCTTCACGGATAAGGATAAAGACCTCCCTACAGCGCTCAGGCAGGCGATCGAGCGCCTTCACATAGCGCGCAAAGAGCTCCTCAGTGATCAGGATATGCTCTGGGGTGGTCCCCGTTTCAGTGGTGTCCGACAGATCCACCACATCCCTGTCTTGCGTGACGTGCCGTTTCTCTTTCTTCAGGGCATTCAGCGCAGCCCTCTTGGTCACCACGAAGAGATAATCCTCGATATTGGCAATCTGCAACAGTCCGCTACGTGCGTTCCACACGTTCATGAACGCATCGAGCACCGTCTCCTGCGCCAGGTCATGGTTCTGTACGAAATAATAGGCGATGCGGAACAGACGATCGTACGTCAGGTCATAAAACGAGTGGAAAGCCTGCTCAGAGCTGTCCTCACTCATCTCCCTCAAGTAACGCCTAATATCTTGTTCGGTCATCTGTTTCTTAACTTTTTACTCATCGTGCTTGCAAAGGTAGGCTTTTCTCTGAAACTCAATGCAGGAATAAACGAAAAAATAAGGTTTAGCATTTTTTAACATAGTTGGCATAGGGAGTTTTTCGACCTTGGTTGTCTTCATAAAAAAAGCGATAGAAATATGGAAACAGTAAATGAAGCGCTTTGGGTACAGTTAGCCCAATCAACCCGCTCCCCACGCGGGAAGTATTCCAAAGAAAGCACCTGGCCGTTGCTCGAACGCAGGCTTAGGGAACAGGCCTCACAGCTACGCTGGCGTTGGCTGGGACGCGCTGCTGCGTCAGTAGCCGTGATCCTTATGTTCGTAGTGGGATGGGCCATGTATGGCACGTTTATAAAACCTATCTTCGAGAAAACGTCAGCACCTGTAGAAGATGTGCAGGAGTCGCAGATGCGTCTGCGTGAGGCCATGACCTTCCAGCAAGTCCCATTGCAGCAGATCGTGGAAGAACTCAACCAGACCTTCGCATCCGATATCCGCATCGCAGATGAGGAGTTGAAGGACTACCACATCACGGCCACCTTCTCAGTGGATGAAACGCTCGACACCATCCTCGATCTGTTACAGCGCGTAGCCAATCTGCAAATAGTCCGTCAAGGACAAACGATTCTCATTAAGAAAGGAGGGGCAGATGATGAAGGTTAATGATAAAATCCTACTTGTCCCAATGCTTTCCTTTTTCCTGTTCCTCCTTCATTGTACACCCTTGCAGGCACAGCGCAGCGACCGTCTGACGTTGCAGCTGAACCGTGCTTCGTTGGCTGAGTTTGTCAGGGCAGTGGAGGCAGCCACAGACTATACCTTTGTCTATAGCGAGGATGTACAGTTGGCAGAGCCCATCACCCTGAATGTGCGCAATGCCTCGCTGAAGAATGTGCTGAATACCGCGTTAGAGGGCCAGCCAGTGAGGTGGGAGATAGAGGGCAACCACATCCTGCTGATGCGACAGCGTGCGCAGGTACGCAACGTGGTGCTGAGTGGGCGCGTCACAGATGCCCAGACAGGCGAGCCGCTGGCAGGAGCCAGTATCTACAACCCGCAGCGACGTACGGGTACCACTACCAATGCCAATGGCTACTATACCCTCACGCAGCCCAACAACGTGGACTTTGAACTGGTGTTCAGTTATGTGGGTTATGCCTCTAAGACCCATCAGCTGAAACTCTATGGCAATCGCCAGCTGAATGTGGCGCTGGAACCAGGCACCACCCTTCAGGAAGTGGAAGTCTATGGCACGCGCCACAACTTCGGAGCACAGAGTTCACAGATGAGCGCCATTGCAGTATCTGCAGAACAAATCAGGCGTATGCCAGCATTACTTGGAGAAACTGACGTACTGAAATCCTTACAACGGCTCCCAGGCGTACAGAGCAGTGGAGAAGGAAGGGCTGGTATCCATGTGCGAGGTGGAGAGCATGACCAGAATCTTTTCACTCTGGATGGAATTACACTCTACAATCCAGAACATTTGCAAGGATTCACCTCAGCCATTAACAATGATATTCTGGATGATGTGGTACTATACAAGGGTGCGTTCCCTTCACAATATGGCAACAGGCTTTCAAGTGTAGTAGATATTGGTATTTTGGATGGTGACATGGAGCGCTATCGTGCTTCTTTCACAGCAGGCATGCTTGCCTCTCGAATTCATGTGGAAGGTCCTATCTGGAAAGAACATACGTCTTTCAATATCGCCGCACGTGCTTCCTATTTCAACGCCATTGTGAAACCGCTTCTCGAAGAGGTGGTATATGACAACCCTGATCAGATGAACGAGTTTGCCCATATGAAGTATTATGACATCAATGCAAAGCTGGTACATAAACTAACTGACAGGGGCAAACTGGCTGCAGTATTCTATATGGGGCATGATGTCAATAATGCCACACCTAATAGGAGTGCCCAGCATTTCGAATATGAGTCTGTGGAGAAACAACCTCAGAAATTCGGATTTGTAGATAATTCAAGCACAAGTCAGACCCAGAACAGTTGGAACAACCTGCTGATGGGAGTTACCTACAATCATCAGATTAACTCCAAACTATATTTTGACCTCTCTGCAAATTATAGTGGCTACGATTGTCATCTTGACTACCGGAATACATCAAGTAGGCAGAAGGGTGTTGCCATATACAAGAATGATCCTGCTGCAGCCCAACTCTATTCACTTAAAAAAAGTGAAAGTGGTACGACATACACTTCTGAGATTCGTGATTTGGGAATCAGTGGGGATGTGCACTTTACAATGGGCGATTCACATGAAATCCATTCTGGCATCCAGTTCTCATCAATTGGCCTTACCCCAACCGTAAGTACCTTCTACAATACTTATGAGAAGCGGGCACCTGATGAGAAAACGGCTTTGAATATAGGATTGGCTGAAGACCGTTACACTGTGACTACTGACGGCAACGAGAACTTACTGGGCAGCAAGGAGAAACTGAATACATTAGGAATATTCCTGGAAGACAGTTGGGATATCTCCGCACGTCTGAAAGCAAATATTGGTCTACGCTTCCAGACAAATACGTTAAAAGGCAAGACTCAACAAACCATAGAACCCCGAGTATCAATGAGAATGCTGATAGCTGACAATATGTCTCTGAAAGTCTCTTATGCCCGAATGTCGCAAGGCTTACAATTGCTGAGTAGTGGTACATTATTGACGCCATCAGAAGTGTGGGTACCTGTAGCTGGGGAAATGAAAGTAGGAACATCTGACCAGATCTCTGCAGGTTACAACTTCGACATGAGAAAAGGCATTCAACTATCTGTTGAAGGGTACTACAAATGGTTGGATAATGTGGTCGATTATCGGGAAGGCGCAACGTTTCAAACAGGAGACAGCTGGACAGATAAAATTGCCCAAGGTAAGGGGCGGGCCTATGGAATGGAGTTGATGGTGCAGAAAACGGTTGGCAATACAACTGGTATAGTGAGTTATACTTGGTCTAAATCTTTACGTACTTTTGATCGTGAAGGTATGGTACTCAACGGGGGAAGAGAATTCTTCTCCAAAGGTGACCGCCGTCATAACATCAGTATTAACATCAGTCAACGATTAAGTAAGAACTGGGATCTTTCGGCAGCATGGACATACCAAACAGGCAGAAGAACAATATTGCCTACCAAAACTGTAGGAAGCAGTGTACTGGGCGAATTCAACAACTATCGATTAAGAGGCGAGAGCGATGTTCCGTGGGCTATGGATTATACCTTGAATCCTGACTATCAGGCAGCTTCCACAGAATACCATTCAGATGTCTATATTGATCATATAATACGAACCGACACCTATGGGCAACGCAATGCCTATGTCATGCCAGCCGTGCATCGGCTTGACATCAGTTTAAGTCATCATGGGATGATAGGTATAGGGGAAATGATATGTGATGTAGGTATATATAACCTATATAATCATCAGAATATTTCTACGGTGTATTGGGGTTACCAGAATAACAGACGTGCCTTAAAGGGTGTCTGTCTGTTTCCCATCATGCCATCACTAAGTCTTACGCTAAAGTTTTGATTACCATGAACTACAGATTATATTTACCAGCGCTTTTGCTAACAGTCGTTGTTTCGGCCTGCGAAAATACACTTAATTTCGAGGGTACGACGGAGGAGGAGAGCAGCACTTTGGTTATCAATGCCGTAGCTGTGACAGGTTCCCCATTTACTGCCTATATCACAAAGGCAGAACGTGCTGATATAGCCATTATAGCACCTTATATAGACTTCAAGACCTCAATGTACCATCGAGATGATCCTATAGATGATTACCACCAAAAAGACTATCTGGAAAGAGTGAAAATAGAAGATGCTGTTGTTGAAGTTAAGGTAAATGGAAATGGAAATGAAATCTATCAAATGCATTACAATCCGTCCATCTTAGGATATGAGTGTGAGTACATACCAAAAGAAAAAGACCAGATTGAGGTGAAAGCTACCTTTGAAGGACAGACATTGACTGCTAGTACAAACGTCCCCTCAAAGCCACGAATAGAAATCATTGATTATGAAGTGATAGAGGATAATCCATATCAGGACATGAATGGACTGGCCTTCGTTACAGATAGCATTATGCACATCACATGCCGTATTGGCGATACAGGCAGAGAGTCTTATTATAGGCTACGTGTTCGTGGAGAGCGTGATGTGGAATTTGTTTATGGTACCACTCATTCTTATTTTTATGTCATGCAGGATGTCTTTTTCTCCTCCGACCTGTTGTTTGCTGACAATCGGCTTCATAAGGGTTTTGGAGGTTGGCCTGCCTATTTCTCGAATGTATTTGACAGTCGTTTGATTAAAGGAGGACATAACACATTCTTCGTAGATAGTCCGAAAGTGCCCCATAATGCATTTGGTCTTTATTACATTGAAGAAGAGAACCATGAGGGAGTTCCCAAAATACAGCCTCGTGTTATGGTGGAGTTGGAGGGAATTACCAAGGAATATTATGATTTCTTAAAATCTATGGAACTTTACCGCGTCACTGCCAGCGATGCCTATGCAGAGCCCGTGCAGATCTACAGCAACGTCCAAAACGGCTGGGGCATCTTTGGTGCCCTAAGCTATGACAGGCATTTTGTGGAGTATGGGGAATGAGAAACTAAATATTAGAAATAATTAAAGAATAAATATAAGATACAACACTAGCTAGTCCATCAGAGCCAGAAAGACCGCTATCTGCCTATATCAGACTATGACCTGTCAACAACGGACAAGGTCATCCTCACCACCCTCACAGCGATAGCTACAGCGTTTGGTTTCACCAGCTGCCTGTAAGAAGTGAAAGCCCAGAATCTGGGCTTTCTTTTCACCCTGCCCACCCTTCACGGTCCAAATTCCTATATCCAATGGCTTCTGCCAGATGCGGAGCCTGGATGTGCTCACTACCTTCAAGGTCGGCGATGGTGCGAGCGACTTTAAGG
>JAEEGF011594410.1_pt1 | contig 12585 bp, 17 predicted proteins | sample 9134171 | NCBI WGS metagenome assembly JAEEGF01 (sample SAMN16246542, study PRJNA631951) | gut metagenome | biome: gut microbiome; feature: rumen; material: AP-attached | host: Bos | place: Iran: Karaj | collected 2018-10 | reverse complement strand
CGTAGACATGAATTCCTGCTCGGCTTCACCTTTGGTGAGCGTTTCATCAAAGCTGATACGTACTATGCCATCGGAAGTAACATAACTTATTCGTACTGTGACCTCATCAAGACTCTGCTCAGCACACAGCATGAAACCATAACAGACTGCCTGCATCCGATGGACCTTGAGCGGTTCTTCGGGCAGCGGAGCGGATGACTGGATGAGTTTCAGTTCTTCCACACAGGGAACGGTGCTGCCTGTCCAGAGAAGATCGATCCGTCCTTGAACGGTACAGGAGATGCCTTCAGCATATCCCTGCCAGGTCACAGGTACTTCAGACTGTGCAGATGCTGTCTGCTGGCGTGAGCGGTGCGCACGGCCGCCTTCCTGCATCATGTAGACGGAAATAGGAAGAATGTCCCCGCTGCGCAGCGAAAACTCCACCATACGGCGGACGGATACGCGAAGTGCTGTCTGGCACATGGGGGATCACCTCTCGTTGATTTGTTTCATTGTAACGGCTGGACAATAAAAAGTAAAGGAGATATAATGAATTATCAATGACCATTGCGGAGGCATGCATGGAGAAGCAGAGTCTTGAGGCAGGTATTCTGCCACTGAATAAAGAGGAGAATATCTGTGCACTTGTGCTCGGTACACGCCTGGGTATGCAGGCGATGCTTGGCGGTGGTTACGAGCACCTTCAGCGTCATATTGATGCGGCGGAATGGGCGCTTAAGCCCGAGGTGAAATGCCTTTTCGGTGATGAAACAGCATCGGTATTTCCCGGTGAGGATGCCGCCGGAGAGACAATGGCCGAAGTGGCTGAACCGCTTCTGTTCATGCGCTGGCAGAACAAATGTGATGGCTGGCTGCTTCTTCCATGCGAGGAAGGCGAGCATAACGGCGAGCATCTGAAGGAAGCGGTTATTGCCTGTGCTGTGCATGAAAAGAGGCCGGCTGCATATCTGCGCTGGCTGATTGAAAATAATGCTTTTTGTTCCACGATGGCAGATTGCGCCGAGAGGCTGGTTGAGGGGGATGAAGAAGCATTCCCAGAGCTTTCCGCCGGTGATGGCCTGCGGTTTGTAAAAGATCTGGCTCCTTATAGAAAACGTCGCCAGCGTATGCTGGGCGGTGCCGGCGCGGTCATCGCTTCAGCGGCTTTCCTGTGTGGCGTGGACAGTATCGGTGAATCGATGCGTGACGAGGTGATACGCACATTTCTTGCACAGATACTAACGGAAGAAATCATGCCCTGCATCTCGGACGACCGCCAGGAAGGGCTGGCGTATGCGGCAAGGGTATGCACATATCTCGAGAATGCCTGTGGACAGGTGAAGTGGCCTGAAATGGGTGAGAGCCTGATTGCACGTTATATGGCTTCTGTTGTTCCAACAATCAATGAATATGTCCATGCCAACGGTACGCTTCCTCTGCGCCTCTGTATGGCTTTAAGTGCTCTGATAATGCTTTATGCTGGAGTACGCCGCAACGATGATGGCAAGTTCACTCTTCCTGCAGAAGCGGGCGATGCGGATATCAGCGATGATGAGACTGCATTGCAGGCCTTCTCCTACATGAGCTGCGATATGCCTCCTGAGTCGCTTGCATATGCAGCGCTCTCTGATCATGAGATCTGGGGCTGTGATCTGCGTGAAATCGACGGGATCGAAGATGCTGTCACAGCAGATCTTCGCGATATGCAGCTGCTTGGCGCGCGTGCTGCGCTTCGGGAAGTGACAAAATAAAAAAGCTGCGCATCAGCGCAGCTTGAGGTTTATTTCCACAGAGCGGGCGGGTATTCACCGCTGTCGGTCATGGCGGCGATCGCAGAGCGGACAGCGGGCAGGTCATCGTGATAGGTAACGCCGTGCCACTTGCTTTCCGTGTGCAGCAACTGAACGGTTGCCTTTCCTTCGCTTAGCAGATCATTGACCACGAACGGGAGGAAGTATTCTCCCTTGAGCGGATTTGTTGCCAGAGCGTTTTTATGGAATGCAGGGAAACGTTCCCAAAGCGCATCCATCATATCTGGAGTGAATCCCCACAGGTTCATGGAAACGGGGGAATCCTCAGGCAGACGTTCGTAATGCTGACCATCCAGCGTGAACATTGGTCCATCACAGGTGCCGATGATGTGCGTACGCTCAGTAATGCTCTTCAGAAGTCCGCTCCCGTCATCCTGGCATACTCCGCGTGAAACGAAACCGTTCTCACTGAGCGTGTTGATCAGCGGGTAGGCGACCATGGCGAACTGTCCCGCTTCGTGCGGCTGGCTGAGGAAGGTGTATATCTTCTGCATGGCATCGCGGCCGTAGAAGTCATCGCCGTTGATGGCGGCAAACGGAGCATCGATCAGTTCGCGGCAGCACATAACGGCATGACCGGTTCCCCATGGCTTGGTCCGGCCATCAGGTACTTTGAGACCTTCCGGTAGACGGTCCATTTTCTGGATGGCATAGCGTGTCTCCATGCAGGACTCCGCATGACGGCCGATCTTTTCACGGAAATCATTATAGATCGTCTCATTGACGATGAAAACGACGCGCCTAAATCCAGCCCGATATGCGTCGAAGAGCGAGTAATCGATAATGCATTCACCGTGTTTGCCAAAGGAAGCAAGCTGTTTTACTCCGCCAAAACGGCTGCCGATGCCGGCGGCCATGATGACCAGGATCGGGTCATTACGCATTGAACACACTCCTTTTTGTTTCGTACCCTGTCATTATAACACAGCAGAAATGCTTTTTAAATACTTGTTGGAGGAGCTATGCACATTGTATTGTATCAACAGGAAATTCCACAGAACACGGGGAACATTGCAAGGACTTGTGCTGCAACAGGCAGTATCCTGCATCTTATTGAACCGCTTGGATTTGAACTAAGCGATAAATATTTGAAACGCGCAGGCTTGGATTACTGGCATCTTATGGAACTGCATGTGCATGCTTCTTTTGAAGAACTGATGAAGGAATACCCGAACGCAGTATACCATTTCGCAACGACGAAAGCCCCGCGTGGATATCATGAAGTACAGTATGGGCCAGATGATTTCCTTGTGTTCGGACCCGAAACCCGCGGACTTCCGGAACCGCTTCTCGAACGTGTTTACGAACGCTGTATCCGTATTCCCATGAGGCAGCAAGCACGCTCGCTGAACCTGAGTAATTCCGTTGCCGTTGTACTGTACGAGGCTCTTCGGCAGCAGGATTTTCCCGGACTGAGTGCCCAGGGAGCGCTGACAGGACGCGAGGAAGACACGGCACCATGGATGGACTATGTGTAAGAAGGCGATAGAATGAGCAATCGCAGGGAAGAAAACTATTTTGAGCGTAAAGAGGAAGAACGCCAGACAAGACAGGATCACTGGCGCGTGATGGCGGGCATGACGGATTTCTTCGCAGTCGTGATTGGCGTTGCGGTTTGTCTGATCCTTGTCATGCTGATCGTCAGCCTGTTCAACTGGCTGCGCCAGGATACACAGACGACGTTCTCCGTGCTTATCGATGCGTTTCGCCGGTAAGGAGGGCTGAACATGCAAACCTCTTGGGGTTCACTGTATGATGAAATCCTTTCCTGTGAACGCTGTGAGCTGTGCCGGAAAATCCATAACAAAGTGCCAGGACAGGGAGATCCGAATACCGATCTTATGTTTATCGGCGAAGGCCCGGGAGCAGATGAAGACCTTCAGGGGCTGGCATTCGTGGGGGCAGCAGGACAGCTCCTGACAAAAATGATTGCGGCTATGGGCAAAACGCGCGACGAGGTCTATATCTGCAATATCGTTAAATGCCGACCGCCGCAAAACCGAGTCCCACTTCCGGAAGAAGCAGCGGCATGCCTGCCATTCCTTCGACAGCAGGTAGCGCTCGTAAAACCGAAGATTATCGTGCTGCTGGGCGCTACTGCCGCAAAAACACTGCTGAGACCGGATTTCCGAATCACACGGGAGCATGGTATCTGGGAAGAACGAAAAGGCATATGGTTCATGCCAACATATCATCCCGCGGCATTGCTTAGAGATGAGCCCAAGAAAAAGGATTCCTGGCATGACCTGCAGCTGGTTATGGAAAAAATGAAGGAGCTGGGTATCAAATGACTGAGCTGGAATGTCTGTACGCTGAGTGTGAGTCAGCGTTCCGCCAAAAGTGGCCGGATGAGAAAAAGCCCCTTGTTTTCGGGGACGGATGCAATGTGTGTCCACCAATCATGTTGATAGGCGAAGCGCCGGGAGAACAGGAAACACTGCAAGGACGGCCGTTTGTCGGGAAGGCTGGAAAGAACCTCGATGCTTTTCTGCAGCTGATGGGGATGGAGCGCTCCGCCATGTATGTAAGCAATGTCGTGAAGATCCGACCAGTGGAAACGGGAAAGACCGGCAGGTTTCGTAACCGTGCGCCTTCCAGGGACGAGATTGCCTTTTTCCTTCCTTATCTGCTGAGTGAGATCAGGATCATTCAGCCCAAAGCACTTGTCAGCCTTGGCAATGTTCCGCTCAAAGCACTCCTTGGCGATGAAGCTACTGTAGGAGAATTGCACGGGACCTGGCAAAAGACAGCTGAAGGAGTCGCTTTGTTTGCGCTTTATCACCCGGCTGCCGTGATATACAGACGTGAACTGAGTGCCGTTTATGAACAGGATGTTATTCGTCTGCGCGATAGTTTGACAATTGAGACATCAAAATGATGGTTTGAAGCAAAATCGCTTCTCATTGAAATGAAAGGGTGTTAAGATGACAGCGTAAAGAAAGGGGGAATGGCTTACGGAATGGTTGATCCCAATTGCGATCTGTGTGATCGTGGGCGTTGTATTGCTGCTATTTGAGGCATTCATGCCCGGATTCGGTATTCCCGGAATTACAGGTACCATTCTGCTGATTGGCAGTATCGTGCTGGCCTGGATCCAGTACGGCGCTAAAGTCGGACTAGGAATGGCAGTGTGTGTGACAGCACTGGTCGGTATTGTTGTTTCAGTCTCTCTGCGCTCGCTCAACAGCGGGAAGATGGCAAAGTCAGAGTTTGTGCTTGAAGGCACCGAAGAAAACAACAACACAGAAGAACGCGCCAGGATCCAGAAACTGGTCGGGCAGGAGGGTGTTGCCCTTACTGCACTACGCCCTGTTGGTCTGGCAGAGCTCACCGAAGGCAGAAGGAATGTACAGAGCGATGGTGAGTTCATTGAAAAAGGTGCAAAGATTCGTGTACAGCGTGTAAGCGGTACAACGGTTTATGTAAAACGGGTCTGAGTGAAAGGAGAAATGAAAAATGGATAGCGTAGTATTGACTCTTGGCATCATTATTCTTCTCGTCATCATTCTGGTAGCGGTATTCCTTCGCTATGTACCTCTTGGACTATGGATCCGCGCTCTGTCGAGCGGTGTAAAGATCAAGATCAGTACCCTGATCGGCATGCGCCTTCGCCGCATCTCTCCGCATCGTCTGGTGGATGCCCTGATCATGGTTCGCAAGGCCGGCCTGAACATTACAGTAGATCAGCTTGAAAAGCATTTCCTGGCAGGCGGTAATATCGAACGTGTTGCAAAAGCTATGATTTCTGCACAGCAGGCTAATATCGATATGACTTTTGAAGAAGCCTGCGCTGTCGACCTGGCAGGACGTGATGTGCTGCAGGCCGTACAGATGAGTGTTACCCCCAAGGTCATTGAAACTCCTCCCATCGCTGCTGTCGCAAAAGACGGTATCGAACTTCGCGTAAAAGCACGTGTGACCGTGCGTACTGATGTGACCCGCCTGGTCGGCGGTGCCGGTGAAGAGACCATTATCGCCCGTGTTGGTGAAGGCATTGTTACTACAATCGGTTCTTCTGAAACACATAAAGCGGTTCTCGAGAATCCTGATCTAATCAGCCAGAACGTGCTGAACAAAGGCCTTGACAGCGGTACTGCTTTCCGCATTCTCTCCATCGATATCGCTGACGTAGGCGTAGGCCGCAATATCGGCGCGCAGCTGCAGATGGATCAGGCAGAGGCTGACCGCAGGATCGCTCAGGCTAAGGCTGAAGAGCGCCGCGCCATCGCTGTTGCCCGTGAGCAGGAAATGATTGCCGCAGTGCAGGAGATGCGTTCCCGCGTGGTCGAAGCCGAGGCACAGGTGCCGCTCGCTATGGCAGAAGCGTTGCGTGAGGGCAAGTTGGGTGTAATGGACTATTATCAGATGAAGAACGTGATTGCTGATACGAGCATGCGTGAAGGCATTGCCAGCGCGGCAAAGCCCCAGCAGGAAACTTCTAAGTAATTGGACTGATACTCCCTGCCTCTTTCCAGGGGCAGGGAGCTGAGGGAAAGGAGGGTTGACATGCAAATCCTGTGGGTCGTTATACTGATCATATGGGCTGTTGCTGTCAATGCCAATAAAAAGAAGAAGGTCGCACAGAAAAACGCGGCAGCCGGTACGGTTAAGCAGCCTGTAGCGCCTGTTAACCGCGGAGTTGCATCTGCGACCAAGACGAAGACAACGCAGAGCAAACCCCAAAAGCATGTAGCCCCCGCGCCTGCTATCAAGCCTGCCGAATCGTATGGCGAAGGTTTTGCACATAAAGAAGAGCGCGACGGTTCAATTAATATGCCCCCGCGCGAAGCACATGAGCATGAAGGTAAGCCAATGCCCTGTCCGGCAGATGAGAGGGAAGCTCCACGTCCGCGTCCAGCTGAACTGGCAAACCAGCCAGAAACCGTACGACCCAATCAGCTCCAGGTTGTGTTTTCCAAGAATGCCGTTCTTGAAGGCGTAATCATGTCTGAAGTTCTGAAGCGTCCGGAATTCCGCAATGGACGTCGTGTATATCGCTGACGGAGGCGTGTAATGAGCGAACTGAATGCGATCCGTGTTCTGATTGCCGATGATGAGCCTGGAATGCGCATGATCCTCCGTAAAATGATTGCACGTGTGGATGGGTATGAACTGGTAGGCGAAGCGGCAGACGGTGCCGAACTTATGGAACTATTTGAAAACCTCCGCCCCCAGGTTGTGTTCTTGGATGTTGATATGCCAAAGATCAACGGGGTGGCCTGCGCTAACCAGATTCAGGATGTTGATCCGGACTGCGTGCTGATTTTCGCGACGGCTCATGAGGAATACCGCAGTGATGCCTTTGCGGTTTACGCATTTGATTATCTGCTGAAACCGTTCAAGATGGAGCGTGTGGTGGAAACACTGACGCGGATTCGTGAAAGACGGCAGCTCCTGCATGACAGGCCGGTATTGACTCAGAAGGAGGAACAGCTACGGACAAAGCCTTTGGGCAGGATGATGCTCAAGCACCGTGACGGAGTATCCTTCATAAACATGGATGATATCCTTCTCATACAACGCGAGGAACGTTCAACTGTAATCTATACTGCTGATGGCAAAGCGTATTCCACATCGGATACACTGACGGAGACCGAAGCAAAACTGGATCCTCAGGTGTTCTTCCGTTGTCACCGCAGTTATATCATCAATTTGAACAGAATCCGTGACATCACTCCCTATGGACGTTGGACGTACATTGTTCGGCTTGATGGAACGGAGCGTGACGCATTGATTACGCAGGAGAAATATGAAGAGCTGGAACGACTGTTCCAATAATGATTCAAAGCGGGCGCAAAGGGTTATACATCCCTTTGCGCCCGTTTGGGATCCTTATTGCAGATTACTGATCTTGGGAAGTTTTCCTTCTGTCAAATCGAGGGAGGAATGCTTCTATTATGGCCATCCTCAGAACCGTTTCTGGAGAATGATTTCAACTGTTTACAATGAGAAAGTGCCTGGTACAATTGACGAGAAAAAAGAAATGCTGCTGCGCAGGCATATTGCTCTTTGGGATGTGATAAAGAGCTGTAGGATTATCGGATCGTCAGATGCGAGCATCTGCGATGCTATCCCGAATGATCTGAATGAACTGACGAAACATTGCCAGCTGGATATGATTTTATTGAACGGGAAAACTGCAGAGCGTTTATATCTGCGCTACTGGAAGAATATGAAGATCCGCGTGTTAACGCTTCCTTCTACAAGCCCCGCGAATGCTGCGTGGAGTCTTGAACATCTAACCGAAGTATGGGGTGAGGCCTTGAACGGTAAAGACTTTTCAAAACCTTCAAAAAACCTATGAAAAGGCGTTAAAAGAACGCAAAATGCTTTAAAAAAGCCTTGACAGGCTCTTGAAATTATGTTAAATTATTGTTTAGCCGCGCGGAAGAGGCTATAAGTGCGCAATGCGCCGCCTCGTGGCTGAAAATGCCTTGTTTCCGGCGAGTTTGAATGAGGAGGTGCTGCCAGAATGTATGCGATCATCGCGACCGGCGGCAAACAGTACCGTGTCTCTCAGGGAGACGTCATCTATGTGGAGAAACTGAACGAAGAAGTGGGCGCGGAGGTTACTTTCCCCGTGCTGATGCTGGGCGGAGACACAGTTGAAGTGGGCAATCCCGTACTGGCTGGTGCCAGTGTTAGCGGCAAAGTGCTGCAGCAGGGCAAAGCTCAGAAGATCATCGTCTTCAAGTACAAGAGCAAGAAGAACTACCGCCGCAAGGCCGGCCATCGCCAGCCCTTCACCAAGGTCGAGATTACAGCGATCAACGGCTGATGACGCGTGTAACTCTGTTCATAGATTCGCAGAAACGTCTGACCGGCTTTGAATGTGCTGGACACAGCGGATACGCGGAATCTGGAAGCGACATCGTGTGTGCTGCCGTTTCGGCTCTCTCACTGACATGTATCAATGCCATGGAGAGCGTTGCGGGCATCAGGCCAGCGGCTGATGAAACAGATGGACATCTGATCGTTACTCTCAATGAAGAGCAACTGACACATGATGCACAGGTCATTCTTAAGACCTTTGAACAGGGAATAAAAGACATAGCGGCTTCTTATCCCAAGTATGTTAGGTTTCACCGGATGGTGAAGTGAGAACGGAGGACAACAAAATGTTGAAAATGAATCTTCAGCTCTTTGCTCATAAAAAAGGTATGGGCTCTACCCGCAATGGTCGTGACAGCGAAAGCAAGCGCCTGGGCGTCAAGCGTGCCGATGGTCAGTTCGTGCTGGCCGGCAATATTCTTGTTCGTCAGCGTGGCACGCATATTCATCCCGGCCAGAACGTAGGCATCGGCAAGGATGATACCCTTTTCGCTAAGGCGAATGGCATCGTTCGTTTCGAGCGCCTGGGCCGCGACAAGAAGCAGGCTTGTGTATACCCTGTTGAGCAGTAAGCGGTATTGTTAACAACCGTCGCCTTTGGCGGCGGTTTTTGATTTCATGGGGGTTTTTCTTGATTATTGTTTATCCGGATTATTATCCGTCTTTTTACTGCATAGCGGACAGATGCAGGAATTCCTGCTGCATAGGATGGGAGATCGATATTGATCCGCGCTCGCTTCGCAGATTCCTCTCGCTTTCAGGAGAACTGGGCGACTGTCTGCGTGAAAATATAATGGCAGATGACGACGGTGCGCATTTCATTCTGGCGGAAGGCGAACGCTGCCCTTTCCTGGAGCAGAACGGATTGTGCAGATTGATCAGGGAAAAGGGCGAAGCATTCTTATGCCGGATCTGCAGTGATCATCCCAGATACTATCATTTCCGTTCAGACGGCATCGAAAAGGGGCTGGGGCTCTGTTGTGAAGCTGCCTGTGATCTGATATTGAACCAAAGGGACCCAGTACGGTTTGTTATACGGGACGATGGCCGTCGTAAGACGCCGCCCAGGAAATGGGAGCAGCAATATGTCGTTCTCCTGAATGAGCTTGTCATGATTGCACAGGATCGCACAAAGCAGATACAGGATAGATTGAAATGTATCCTGTCGATGGTCGGGATGGAGAATGCGGATCTCACTCCGTCGCATTGGCTGGAAGAGTTTAAAAATCTTGAACACATGGATATGGAATGGGAGTATTTGTTGGACAGCGCCGCTTTTGAAGATAATCCTTTGGCATTTCCGCCGGTAATGGTAGAACAGCTGATAGTATATTTTATGTACCGGCATCTGTTTGCAGGCTGTCAGTCTCGACTCGCTCCATATTATATAGGATTTGCAGTGCTGAGTGTGAGGATGATCCTGGCAATCGCCGGCAATCGTCAGGAGATGCTGTGCGATATTGCACGGAGATATTCAGCGGAAATAGAGTACTCAGATGTGAATATACAGCAAATTATCTCTTGTCTTCAAAAGGAGGTTATCTGTAAATGAAACTGGCTTCATGGAATGTAAACGGCCTTCGCGCTGTGATGGGAAAGGGATTCCTTGACAGCATCCATACCCTGGACTGTGATATTTTTTGCCTGCAGGAAACCAAACTGCAGGAAGGTCAGATCAATCTTGAACTGGAAGGATACAGTCAGTATTGGAATTATGCTGATAAGAAGGGATACTCCGGTGTAGCTGTGTTTAGCAGGATCCAGCCGATTTCAGTGAACAAGGGGATAGGGATCGATGAGCACGACCATGAGGGACGAGTACTGACACTGGAGTTTGAAGATTTTTATTTCGTAGGATGCTATACACCGAATTCCCAGGACGGATTAAAAAGACTTGATTACAGGATGAAGTGGGAAGATGATTTCAGAGAATACCTGATGAGACTTGATCGTGTAAAACCGGTAATTCTTTGCGGAGACTTGAATGTGGCACATGAGGAGATAGATATTAAAAATCCCAAAGCCAATCATATGAATGCCGGCTTTACGGATCAGGAACGCGAGAAAATGACCTGCCTGCTGTCAAGCGGGTTTACAGATACATTCCGTATGTTGCATCCGGAAGAGACCGGTGCATATTCCTGGTGGAGCTATCGTTTTCATGCGCGTGAAAACAATGCAGGATGGCGAATTGACTATTTCATTGTATCTGACAGGCTTAAAACACGTGTCAAAAATGCAGCGATACATAGTGAGATATTCGGTTCAGATCATTGCCCGGTTACATTGGAACTTAACTGATTATATGAAAATCCTTAGGCTAGACCCTGGATTTACAAGAAAAGCCTGAAAAGTTGTTGACAAATCGTAACAAATTTGATATAAAAAAGATGGATTTGTTTATAAATTCACGGCTTGCCGTGCCCATCGGGCAGAAAGGTGATCTATCATGGCCAAGGAAAAAACACGCAACGTATACCGCAGGCTGATTGTGTGGATGATTCTGTTTTTGCTGCTTGCCGCTTTGGCTGCAGCTGGTTACGTATATACAAAAAAACAGCTGGCTGACAGCGAAGCAAAGAATGCACAGGAAATTGAGCGCATTAATGCTGAACGAGTTGCACAGTACAATGCTGCTGTTGCCGAGTTGAGCAGCCAGAAGGTCGAAGTCGTTAATGACCAGTGGCCGACGCCTGCTGTTGCGGGTTGGGACGTAATCGATTTGAGCACTTTCCCTGTAGGAAGCGGCTCCCAGCGCAATGTGACGCGCAAAGAAATGCTGACCAGCGGACTTCTTGTAATAAACCGTTGGAATGCAATGCCTGCTGATCTTACTGACGATATGATGATCAGCATCAGCAATCATAGCCGTGCTGACAAGGATAAGGAAAACAATATTCCTACCTCAAATTCTTCTGTAATGCTTCAGACTGTTGCGGTAGAAGCTCTGATGGAACTGTATAAGGATGCTCGCGTCGAAGGCCTGGACATGGATAATATAATTGTCGAAGAAGGATATCGTTCGATGGAAGTCCAGTCCAAACTCTGGTCAGATGAACTGAACAAGCTTTCAAGCCGCTATTCTGGAGATCGTCTGACTGAGGAAGTTCGCAAGTCAACCGCGTATCCCGGTACCAGTGATTTCCATACTGGCCTCAGCTTCAAAGTATATAACTGGAAAAAGGGTGACAATGCTTTCTCGAGTACGCCGCTGCATGAAACTGAACAGGGCAAATGGATTTATCAGAATGCCTGGAAGTATGGTTATGTATTCCGCTTTCCTGTGCAGGGATTCCCGTATGCTGATACGGAAGACAAGAGCTTCAAGACTGGCATCAGCCTGAGCATGAAGGTTTACCGCTATGTTGGCAAGGGAAATGCCGCAGCGATGAACACTCTGGATATGTGCCTTGAAGAATATGTGGAATACCTGATGCAGCACCCCCACATTGCTATTTATGAGAACGGGACACTGCGCTATGAGATCTATCGTCAGGATGGTGGATATGCAGACACGACAGTAACCGTACCGTTTAATGCTAAGGGCTTTACCGCTTCTACAGATAACGTCGGTGGACTGGTTACTGTGATCGAATACTGATTTGGAAGTGATACTTAGGAAAGGCGAAAGCCTTTCCTTTTTTGCGCAATCAAAAAGCACACTTGTGTGTGCTTTTATATTTTCTACGTTATTTCTTTAATGCTTCCTTCTTGGCCTCGACTTCATTAGCAAGCCTACGGGCAACACCAGCAGCAAGAAGCAGTGCTTGAGGCAAAAGCTCACGCGGGAACATTTCGTAGAAATGAAGGACTTCCAAGTTCATGTAACCTTTGAAATCGATTTGGGCAATAGCGTCAGTGATCTTGTCCCAATTCTGCTTTCCCATGTAGGGGAGAATATGGCTGTCATGCTTGTAGTCAGTGTCCTGTACATGAAGCATGGTCAGACGCTTGGGATCCA
>JAEEGF010614193.1_pt1 | contig 12585 bp, 9 predicted proteins | sample 9134171 | NCBI WGS metagenome assembly JAEEGF01 (sample SAMN16246542, study PRJNA631951) | gut metagenome | biome: gut microbiome; feature: rumen; material: AP-attached | host: Bos | place: Iran: Karaj | collected 2018-10 | reverse complement strand
AATTACAGCTAATATTTCTTTTTAACAGACTATTTTAATAGGCTGTCGGAGGGGAATTGTCCCGGGTAGCTGTAATTATGCTTAAAACGGAATCCCATACGTCTGGCGAGTCGCTTTCAGGAGAGCTTATCTCGTAGCATCAGTATTGTACGTACGGGATGGTCGGAAGGCCAAAATTTAACATGAGAAAAATTATATTTTTTCTGTTAAAAAGAGGAACTTACACATTTAGCTTGACACACTCGAATGGATGTGCTTTCCTTTAGGTTCCGCCAAATCAGGAGAGTAGATCGTAATTCTGTGTTACTTCAGAGCGCTGAATGATTTTTCTTCTTTTTTCACGAAAAAAATCAGCACAGAAAGGAAGCCGCTGCAGTGTGTTTGGATGATGTCAGCATACCGGCGGCTTTGACGTCTGTTTCTTCAATGCTACTTTTTTGATGAAAATCCACCCATGATGATTGCAAATCATGATGCTTTTAATGTCTCTATGTCATAGACCTCCCGCGTTGTCCAAAACCTGCTTACGAAAATTTTTTTTATCGCTTGTTTTTGTTCCAGAATTTTGTCCACATCACCGAGTGAACGCAATTCCGTGTAACCCTGTTAAACTCCACTTGATAAAATTATCTTATATGTTATGCATAATGTTAATAAAGTAATGTATGGCCATACAGGCACGTAACTCCGTATGTCTGTTTTACTCTCGGTGCTTACAATCAATCATCAGCTTTAACGAACTTTTCCACTACACCAGCGCCATATTTTGCAACGGACGTTCTTCGCAACATGAAAATCTATTCGATTTTCTTTTCAAATCGGAACATTTCATCATCCGCACCGTCATGAGCATTCTCGCTGTCGCAACCATGATGATGACTGTTAAAAAATTCTACAATATGAAAACCGCACTTATTAACGTAGAAATGAATATTGCGCTTTTCGAAATACGGAGTCGCCGTTTCCCATAATTTTACCTCCGGATGCATCCGTTCAACCTCACTCCATGCAGCGTATCCGATTCCTTTGCCGTGTTCTTCAGGAGAAACAAACAAAAGTAAAAGTTCTCCTTTGAACCCTTCAGTTTTAATTACCAGACCACCCACGATCCGTTCTTTACAAATGATTCTGTAGGCTGCTCCGCTTCTGATTGCACTCACAATGCATTTTTTTGAAATTATTTCACCATTCTCATCAGTATGATCGCAGCATACTTCAAATTCTTCCAATGCACCGTACCGGAACGCCTCCTGATTATCCCTCACAAACTGTTCCGTATCATTATCCGTTAAAGGTACCAGTTTTATTTCATCCACGTTATTTTTCCAATCCGTACGACCAACTACATGCTAGCAAAAATTACCGTCAGACAACAATAATTTCAGGTCACTGCAAATTCCGATTGAAACAGCCGAACTTTGCCTCGGAGTATGCCCTCAGTAAAAATTTCAGAGTTAACCATACGGACACAAGTCCTTAAGTATCAATAGATTAGAGGATAATATGCTAATTCTGAACTCTTGCAAATAATTATTCAATGTCGATGAGTTCTGCATATTTGGAATAAATCATCCTGAATATTTCCAGCTTGATTTTGTAAAGAGCAAAAAAAAACACCGGTTAATCCGTAAGCCGGATCCGGTGTAATCATAGTGAACTCACGCACATTTTTCGTTTTACTTATTCAGAATGCACGCGTAATATTTAAAATTATGCCTTCGCAAACTTCTCCATGAAGGCTACAAGCGACTTAACACCTTCCATAGGCATTGCATTGTAAATTGAAGCCCGCATACCGCCAAGAATACGGTGCCCCTTCAGAGATGTCAGCCCCGCAGCCTTTGCTTCGGCAAGGAACTTATCATTCAGACTTTCATCCTTAAGGAAGAAAGGAACATTCATACGGGAACGGAATTCAGGAGCCACTGCCGTACGGTAGAAATCAGAGCTGTCGAGAAACCCGTAAAGGTAATCAGCCTTTGCCCTGTTCAGCTTTCCCATTTCTTCAAGACCGCCGAGATCCTTGAGCCACTTGAACACCAGACCGGCCATATACCAGCAGAATGTAGGAGGAGTGTTGAACATAGACTCCTTGTCGGTCATAATTTTATAGTCAAAAATGCTAGGACAGCACTTCATTGCTCTGCCAACCAGATCATTTCTTACTATAACAATAGTCAGTCCGGCAGGAGCAACATTCTTCTGAGCACCGGCATACAGCAGTCCATAGCGGCTGACATCCACAGGCTTGGAAAGGAAATTGGATGAAACATCAGCAACAAGAAGCTTTCCGCCTGCATCAGGGATCTCAGGAAATTCCACACCGCATACAGTCTCATTGTCACAATAGTAAACATAATCAACATCATCACGGAATGTTAAATCGGTTTTAACCCGGATAAGTCCGTCTTCACTGCGGTAATCAGCCTTGACGGCTCTTGCATCACCGTAGCGCTGAGCTTCAGTGCATGCATCCTCGGACCAGTTTCCGGTAGTGATATAATCAGCCTTTCCGCTGCCTACCATAAGATTCATAGGAACAGCCGCAAACTGACCGCGTCCGCCGCCCTGCATGAAAAGAATGCTGTAGTTGTCAGGTACCTTAAGAAGTTCTCTGAGATCCTTCTCAGCTTCCCTGGCAACAGCAATATAATCCTTGGAGCGGTGTGATATTTCAATAATTGAAGATCCTATACCCTTGTAATCAAGGAATTCACTCTGTGCCTGCTGCATGACTTCAAGCGGCATCATGGACGGTCCGGCACTGAAATTATAAACTCTAGACATAAATATCTCCGATCTAAAAACTATTTATTCTTTATCCGACTGCGGGGTTGCTTCACTGTCTGAAGAAGATCCTTCAGCATCAGCCGCGTCTGTCACGGCGGCCTGTGACGTCTCCTCCGCATTTTCAGCAGCCGCAGCTCTTTCGCCTTCCGGAATTATAGCTGCAGGAATACGCTGAAGAGCAGTTATATACGCACCCTCAGGCAGACGCATAATATTAACACCCATGGCACGGCGGCTTACTATTCTCACATCAGAAGCATCGATTCTGAGCATCATTCCTGTATTGGTGCTGAGAATCAGCTGATCGCCGTCTTCAACCTGTGTTGCACCCACAATACCCACATCTCCGTTGGCCGGTCCGTATACAACACCAAGACCGCCTCTTGCCGGTCTGATAGGTATGTCATCAATGGCTGTGCGACGGCCCTTGCAGTTATCTGATATTGAGAAAATATATGAACTGTCGCTGGAAGGCACCACCATTGATACAACGCGATCTTCATTTCTGAGTCTGATACCCTTGACACCGGTTGCTGTTCTGCTCAAAGGTCTGATGAGATCATCACTTGCATCACCTTCAGAGCCTGAAGCCGCAGTTTCGTCCTGCTCATCCGCAGCATTCAGATCCTGGGAGACATCGATATTATCTGCCTCCTCCAGTTCTTCAGAATTAAACTCCTGCTCCTCTGTCATATCTGCATTATCGGCGTGACGCAGTTTCATCTCCTCGATTTTTTCTTTACCCAGAGACTTGGATTCATTAAATCTGAGTACTCTTCCCATAGCGGTAAAGATCATAATATCATCACGTCCGGTTGTAATGCATGCCGAAACAAGTTCGTCACCGGAACGAAGATTAAGACCCTTCTTACCCTTTGAATTGATATTCATGTATTCTCTCAGGTAAGTTCTCTTAAGAATACCGTTCTTGGTAATGGTAACCATGAAATGACTGTCGTCATAGGACTTGACCGGAATAATCTCCATGATCTGTTCACCGTCCTCAAGATTGACCATATTGATAATCGGACGGCCGCGGCTGTTTCCGCTGCTTACCTCAGGAAGCTGGTAGACCTTGATGCAGAACACCTTGCCGAGAGAAGTGAAAATCATAAGATCATCATGGGTATTGGCTATGCGCATAAGACGGTTGAAATCGTCATCCTTAGGCTTGGCCGCAAGTCTTCCCTTTCCTCCGCGGCGGGCAATACCGTAATCAACAAGCTTCTGATACTTGACATAACCCTGGGTCGAAAGAGAAATAATGACCTCGTCAGGCGGAACCAGATCCTCCACCGTGATTTCACTCTCGCAGTCAACAATCTCCGTGCGGCGGCTGTCACCGTAGTTCTGCTTAATTTCGATAAGCTCCTCATAGATAATCTCATGAAGGCGCTCCACCGAATTAAGAATCTCAAGATAACCGGCAATAGAGGTATACAGCTGGGAGTACTCGTCAACAACCTCATTCTTGGCAATTTTAACCAGCTGTGCAAGACGCATATCAAGGATCCTGTCAGTCTGGGTTTCTGTAAGATAATATTTTCCGTCCCTGTATCCAAACTCTTCATCAATGTATAGCGGACGGCAGGCATTGCCGAACCTGGCAAGAAGATCTGCACACGCATTGGCAGTCCACGGTCTTCCCATAAGAGAAGTCTTTGCGCTGGCTCTATCCTCGCTGCTTCTGATAATTCTGACAATCTCATCCATGTTGTCCAGAGCAACAAGCAAAGCCTCGAGAATATGGGCGCGATCCCTTGCCTGCGAAAGAAGAAATGCTGTTCTTCGTGTAACAACCTCTCTCCTGTGATTCAGGAAACACTCAAGCGCCTGCTTCAGATTCAGAGTCTTTGGTACGCCGTCGACAATAGCAACCATATTTATGCTGAATACCGACTGCAGAGAGGATCGTTTGAACAGATGATTGAGAACAACCTGAGGGAACGCTCCCTTTTTAAGTTCAATCTCAACGCGGATATTCTTGTCAGATACATCAGTAATGGAAGAGATGCCTTCAATCTTCTTATCAAGAACAAGAGAAGCAATCTGCTTGACCATCTCAGCCTTGTTGACGTTATAAGGTATCTCTGTGACAACAATCGTATTGCGTCCGGATGAATCTGTTTCAATCTCGCAGCGGCTGCGGACAACAGCTCTGCCCTTGCCGGTATGATATGCAGCCCTAAGACCCTCTCGGCCGTATATAACAGCGCCGGTAGGAAAATCCGGAGCCGGAATATACTTCATGAGCTCGTCAATGGTAATATCAGGATTTTTCAAAAGAGCAACGGAAGCATCGATACATTCCGAAATATTGTGGGTAGGAATGTTGGTTGCCAGACCCACTGCAATGCCGGATGAACCGTTTACAAGCAGATTCGGGATCCTGGTCGGAAGGACATAATCGGGAATATCCAGTGTACTGTCAAAGTTCTTCTTTAAATCAACCGTCTCCTTATCCAGATCTGCCAGAATTTCATCAGAAATTTTCTGAAGTTTGACTTCGGTGTAACGCATTGCAGCAGCACTGTCTCCGTCAATGCTGCCGAAATTTCCCTGTCCAAAAATCAGCGGGTAGCGAAGAGAGAAAGGCTGTGCCATGCGAACCATTGTCTCATAAACAGCTGAATCTCCGTGAGGATGATATTTACCGATGACTTCACCAACTACACGTGCTGATTTAACAGTGGCTGTCTTTCTGCCGTTCTGAAAAAAATGCAGATGAAGCGTATGCATCGCATAAAGAATGCGGCGATGAACCGGCTTGAGACCGTCTCTTGCATCGGGGAGTGCTCGATCCACGATAACATCCATCGCATAATCAAGATAGGATCTGCGTAACTCGTCGGATATGTCTACTTTTTTAATTTCCATTTATACTTACACCGAAACAATCGTTTTTTTTTTAGCAACAATAACCTTGAAATTATACCATTTTTCCAGGGTCTAAAGAATTAAAGTTTAGTGCAGACTTTCTTAGAAGAACAAAGACTGCCGGTCTGCATGACCGATCATTTGCAGCTGACTCTCATCAGAAACTCTCTGAGACGCTGATTGCGGGGGTTATCAAAAACCTGTTCCGGAGTTCCGTCCTCCTGAATATTTCTGTCATGCACGAAAAAGACCCTGGATGAAGCATTCCTTGCAAACTTCATCTCATGAGTGACGAGCATCATGGTCATACCGCTGTCCGCAAGCTCCCTGACCAGTGAAAGCACCTCATAGACCATTTCAGGATCCAGAGCGCTGGTAGGCTCATCAAAAAGAATGATTTCCGGATTCATTGCCATAGTGCGGACAATGGCAACTCTCTGCTTCTGTCCTCCGGAAAGCTGGGACGGATATTTATCAGCCTGCTCCCTAAGTCCGATGCGATCGAGCATACCGGTCGCCCAGTCATCCGCCTCCTCCTTTGACATAATTCCGTGAAGAACCGGTGCCATCGTTATATTCCTGCGCACTGTCAGGTTGTTGAAAAGATTAAACTGCTGAAAGACCATGCCGATTTTAGGAATAATTTTCGAAATCTCCTTCCGGGAAGCCTGAGTCAGATCCTTATCATGAAACCAGATATGACCGCCGGTTGGAGCTTCAAGCAGATTGAGAGTTCTTATAAGAGTCGATTTACCGCAGCCTGAAGGACCGATAATCGCAATAACCTCCCCCTTTTTCACGGTAAAGGAGACATTGGAAAGAATTTCATGCTTTCCGAAGCTTTTGCAGAGATTATCCACCTTAAGAACAATCTCTCCTGAAATTTCACGGTTAACGCTCATTTTTCTTAAGTCTCCTTTCCAGAACTGAAACACCGTACGACATAATCCCGATAATGCACAGATAAATCAATGCAACCGCCATAAGCGGCATGAAAGCCTCATAGGTCAGACTGCGAATAATCACACCACCCCTGGTCAGATCTATCAGTCCGATATAACCGCTGATAGACGTCTCTTTAAGAAGAGAAATACCCTCATTGGCAAGAGCCGGGAGTACGTTTTTGAGAGCCTGCGGCATTATGATGTATCTGTAAATGGATCTGTCGCTCAAACCAAGACTTTTTCCGGCTTCAAACTGGCCCGGATCTACGGCATTGATTCCGGCCCTTATAATTTCCGCGGTATACGCCATGGAATTCAGTCCGAAAGCGGCAACAGCCACAAGAATTTTACTCACATCAACAGAGGCGAAAATGACGTAATAAATTATGAGAAGCTGAATCATCACCGGCGTTCCTCTGACAATATTGATATAGAGTCTGACGATGAAATTAAGCAGTCCCAGTCTTCCTGTGCGATGGTGAACAACTCGCACAACTGCAAGGAGAAATCCGCCTGTAATACCTATTAGAGTTGAAAAAAACGCCACAATCAGAGTGATTCCAAGACCGCCTGCCAGATACTTCCAGCGTTCCTGCTCTATAAAATTTGCATGAAACTTTTCGCTGAAGCTCAAACCTGATCCATGCTCGCCGTCTTTTCTGACAACTATTGAAATTCCTGAATCGATCAGAGGCAGAGTAAAATTAATAAATTTCTTTCGCTCTTCCGTTTCTGAAAAACCAGAAAAGCTGAAATCAGCCTTTCCTGATGACACGGCGTTGATAATGGAGTCAAATTCAATATCATCAATCTTTAGTTTTTTCCCCATAATGTCAGCAACAGCATATGCAAGTTCAATTTCAAACCCTCGCATTCTGTTGCCGTCATAGTACTCATACGGAGGGAACTGGGCATTTGTGGCCATGACAATGGTTTCAGAGCCGTTCTGCTCCGGAATATAGTGGTAATCACCGCTTTTAAAAATGTAGGTTTCCTTCAGTTTGTCAATGATCCCGCGCTCCTGTGCGGTTTTAAGAGCATCGTTTATCTTTTGAAGAAGCTCCTGGTTTTGAAGGGCGACAATGCCAGCATAACGCTCCCTTGCAAACTCATAATCAAGAATTTCAAGCTCTGGACTCTGGCTGACAAACTCCTTTGCCGGCATTTCATCCACCACTACAAGATCCAGTTTATTCTGTCTAAGAGCTGTTACTGCATCAGGACTTGTATTAAACCGCTCAATCATGCCCTCGGCGGACTTTGATTTAAAAAGTTCAGTAACTCCCGTATCAGAGGTGGTTCCAACCTGAACACCGACACGGCATGTGTGAATGGTTTCAAGTGAAGAGGCGTCACATCCCGTGTCCTTTCCGCCGCATCCCGAAAGACAGCCTGAACAGAAAACAAGAATAAATACGGCACTCAGCCGTCTCAAGGCTGCAGCCAAACTTTCTGCTGTCATAAAAAATCCTGATAAAAACAAAACAAAAAGAAAATATTCAGCGATAGACCGGTTACCTAAATTCACCGGAGGAGTCAGGTGCATTCATCCGTGATCAGCAAATTTTTATGAACCTGGATGTATTCAGGTTCCGGCACATATAATGACCTTTTGCTGTTCAAACTGTACTTCAGACTCCGTTTTAACTCTGGAAGTTTTAAGTCTAAAAAATACATATCCCATCTATCAACAAGTCCGCACAGATTTCTCTGTCCGGACTGTGCTCTTTTCCGGCATGACAGTCATTAGGAAAATGAAGTCATGCGGAGCGTTTCATGTATAAAGACTAGTCACTGCTGCCAAGCTGCTGTCTTTCACCCTCAACAGTTCTGCTGTTTGGCGCCCTGAGATAGTTGGCCTGCATATTGTTGTCTATATCGCGGTTTACCATATTGGCAACGCATGAATCCGACCAGACGTTAAGGGATGTTTCAAGCATATCAATAACAGCATAAATCGGCAGGATGAGACCCATGAGCATGACAGGAATATCCATTGAGGCAAGAAGGCTCATTGAAAGGAAGAAGCATCCCATAGGAACACCGGCATTGCCGATTGCAGCAATTGTAGCTATGAATATCCAGGCAATCATGGTTCCGGCAGTTACATCCATACCTGCATTCTGCATAAGATATATCACGGTGATAAAAATAAAGGCGGCGCATCCGTTCATGTTTATGGTTGTACAGATAGGAAGCACAAAACGGCTTACATAAAAGCGCACTCCGCAGTTGTTTTCTGCACATTTCATAGTAACAGGAAGAGTTGCTGCCGATGACTTGGAAAAGAAGGCAACGGTAAGAGCTGTAAGCATTCCCCGGAAAACCCTGAACGGATTAAGTCTCTTGAATGCCAGAAACAGAGGGAGAACAATAAACATCTGCACCAGATTTGCGGTGATTACCGTGGCAAAGTAGCCGCCGAGACCCTTGAGATCAACTCCGGTCTTGAATTCAGCTATGCACTGAGTGATAAAGCCGAAAATTCCGAGAGGAAGGATTTTGATCAGCCAGGAGACCATCACAAAGAAAATCTGCTGAAGACCGTTGAAGAAATTCATGACAGTCTCGCGCTGCTTGCCTTCCTTGAGATGGTTGATGGCAACTCCGAACATAACTGCTATAAACAGCACGGACAGAACCTTGCCCTCAAGAAACGGTCCGAATATGTTGTCAGGAAAGGTGGATATAAGATTGTCGATGTATGAGACATTACCGCTGCCGGTACCGGCCACGTTATCAAGATTCATTTCGGAATCAGTAACTGTGTAGGCGGACGGAGAAAATATCTTAAACAGAAGTGCCGCAACTCCGGCAGCTGCAAGAGTGGTCGAGAAGGTGTAGAAAAGCACTCTCTTAAGCATAAGTCTGTTACCGCCGCCTCCTGTTGCAGAGGCTATTGTGCAGATAATTGAAACTGCAATAATAGGTATTGCGATAAACTTAAAAAGACGAATAAACACCAGAGAAATAACATCTGCACAGTAAACTGTATGATCATTGCCGTACAGTCCGTTAAGCACGCCGAAGATTATAGCCAGAGAATAGATGCAGATAAGCTTGATCCGCTTATTCAGTCTGATCTCCTCCTGGTTATCAATGTCACTCATAAAATCAATTCCTCACAAGATCATATAATTAAAAAAGACCGCCGTCTGAAACGATGCGAAATCTGTGTCAAAATTATATCACAGGCCACGGGATAAAAACCTAAACCGTCAGTCTGCGAAACTGTAAAAACTTAAAAAAGGATGGTTAACAGTTTGAAACCGAAGAACTTATGCAAAAAAGCACGGAAAAGATAAGCTTTTAATGTTTGTTTTCTGAAACTGACGGTACATGCGGGCTCAGCGGTTATCCTTCAAAAAAAAGGATCGCATATGCGATCCATCCGGAATACTGCAGCATACCTCATTTTCCGTTCCGCCGATCATAAAACGATCAGCATCCTTCAAGAATACTTTCACCAATGGTGCACTGACCGAACTTTACAGTAAGCTGCGTCAGATACTCATCCTTTGAATTTGTCTGCACAAACCAGTCGTTATTAAGAAACAGCTGCTTGTATTTCTTGCCGTCCGGGAAATCATTTATAAATGCATCATTAACGACAAATTTAAGGGAAAGATCCAGTGAGTCCTTAACATCTTTTTTACCCGGAACGAACTTGATTTCACTGCCCTTCTCAATTTTAAGGACACCTCTGTTGTCCTTTGACACAAGCATCAGTCTGTCAATAGCAATAACCGAGTTGTTGCGTCTGAGGTTTTCCAAAATGCCGAAATTAAATTTTCCGGCGTTATCGTCAAGATGCACCAGATTGTACAGCAGAGAACTGAAATCAACCCAGAAACTCTGATCCGCATTGGAAACCTTGAATGAAAAAGTGTTGTTTTCCGTTTTAAAATCGTTGGACCATTCAGGATTTGCATGCTCGAAACTCTTGATCCCCATCGAAACATCAATGTTTGAAAGATTTCCCGTCGACTCGGTGCTGAATGATATCTTGGCGTTATCCATCATAATCTTCTCACCGGATGAGACGTTCTTGGATTCATATTTATTGATTGACAGCCCCCGGGTATCAACACGAAAAACCCCTGGATCCGCATATACATCAATATCACCGGACAGGAACTTGATAGACGTATTGAATTTTGTCGCCGGATTGTCATTCATAATCTGGTCAACTTTAACTCCGAAATGAATCCAGCGATCACGGAACGTACCTCTGAAATCACCGCTTATACCGGAAACAGACAGAGTACCGTTATCCCTGGTGGAAGCAAAACTGTTGTTTGAGCCTGACTGGTGATACATTCCTTCATAGCTGTTTTTCAGATAGTTGACCTTCCAGCCGCCGACAATTTCGAGATCCTTGTACTCGCAGTACGGACAAGCTATAAGTTCACCGCTTATGTTTGAAATCATAAACTCGTTTACTTCATAAAGCGGATAAAACGATGTTCTCACCATCAGGGTGAAACCCAGCTTTTTACCCATATATTCAACTTTGTACGACCTTAACTGTGAAAGAAAACCGTTTTCAACAGTCAGCTCCTTAATATTAACATTGCCTCCGGCACTTGAACTGAGGCGTGTTATTACATTGTCCAGATATATGCCGTGCGCATAACTGGAAAAAAAAGCCAGACCGACAAAAGAAAGAATAAGAAAAACAGGAAGAATTAGAAAATATTTAAGATTAGACATAAACGACCAACAGGCTCACTTCAAACTGATTAATTCTATCATAAAGGTCAAAGTCATTTTATTTCAGACTTCAAAATTTTTTGTCTTTTTACCCATGAAGAAAACGCTACAAATCACATATGAAAATTAGGGTGGCAGTATACATCGTAACTGCTGTGATCCCTGCTCCAGACAACATCCCAGCAGTCATCCTCGCTGAATTTTCTCCTGTCCGCAAGAAACCACTCCTCCGTACCGTTTACCTTGGTTACCTTGAGAAGCGCCGCTATGTTTCCGCCCTCGTCAACAGTTATAAGCTCCTGCGGCCTTCCGTTTCTCAGGATCCTTTCTCCACCGCAGAGATGATTCAGCACGCGCTTCATGTAACCAGCTATAAAAATAACATAAAGCATGACAAGAATAACAATAAAGCCCCAGATGCCCTCGGCACTCTGGATCCCCTTCACGTAATGAAGTTCAGGGTTGGATTTCTTATACACAACAGTTATATCCGCTGAAGGATCCTCAAGAAAGGCACTTCCGTTATATGAACTGCTGCCGACCATGTACGTATAGTAAACCTGGTACTTGATTTCATCTCGACATGCATCCGTGCCGCCGGTTCTGCTGGAACCTCCGCGGCAGACATAACTTGAAACCTTATATTTGGATACAAGGTATCCCCTGGTCTCGTCAGAATCCATCATGGTGACGAGAAGATAGTCACTGGCAAAAAAACAGACTACGAAGGTGCATACAGCCAGAAATACCAGAACCACAGGCAGCATCGCCGGCTGATAACCGACATGATAAAGATTATCATTAACTTTGATCCCCTGCTGTCTTAGGCTTTTAAGCGACACCTGATCCTTTTTCATACTAAAAAAACTCCTCCGGACCCGAGCAGAATTTTAGCACAAACCGGACCGATATTATTTCATGAGAATATAAAAACGCCTGAAATTTTCAGTCAGCATGCTAAAAAACAAAGACTGCTGAATATCTGTCTGAACTTCAAAGACGGCTGAGAAACTCAACCTGCCGGCAGCAGTACGCCAAATGCAGGATTGATAAGAGCAAACTGCAGGTCTCCAACAGCAATCAGCTGATTAATCACAATCATTGAGGTTTCTGTACATATGGTACAGTCCTCAATTTTTTTGCAGTAAATCTAATTTACGGTAAGTTGATGATCTGGTACAAAATTAATTTTTTCTAACAATTCTAGATCCTTCTTTCTAGTATTACAAAGTTTCCAAATTTTATCTTGTTTTATCATTCT
>JAEEGF011457945.1_pt1 | contig 12586 bp, 10 predicted proteins | sample 9134171 | NCBI WGS metagenome assembly JAEEGF01 (sample SAMN16246542, study PRJNA631951) | gut metagenome | biome: gut microbiome; feature: rumen; material: AP-attached | host: Bos | place: Iran: Karaj | collected 2018-10 | reverse complement strand
TAATAAATAACCATTTTTTATTTTATGTGATATAATTATTGTACAATAGCAAACTTGTGTGACAAGTGAAATATAGTTTATTCACAAAATTACTAATATTTGATATTATATTAATATAAGGTAAAGAGGGCGAATCTAATGAAGAAAGATATTAAATTATTATTTGAAGATAGTAAAAGATTAGAGGTTTACTACGGAACAACTGTTAGAGATGTAATCAGAGAGCTTGCTGATGAAAACGTAATCGCATTACGTGTTAATGGTAAAGTTGTTGATGCTGATTATGAATTAACAGGTGATTCATATATTAATTATATATATGTAAGTGATAAAATTGGCCAAAGAATATACCTAAAAGGTTTACAATATGTGTATATTTTAGCAGTTAAGGAATTATATGGTGATAGAGCTATAGTTAATATTAAGCACTCTCTTGATAGAGCTATTTATACTGAAATAGATATGAAGAGAGATGTAAATCCTGATACAGTTTCTAATATTAAACGTAAAATGAAGGAAATATGTAACAAGGATTATCCTATTAGACGTGTTAGCGTTGATAGGGAAGATGCTGATTATTATTTAGAAAGCTTAAGTGAATCAGAAAAGATGCTTAATTATAAATACTTAACTACTTAATCAGTAACTATGTATGAATTAAATAATGAATATAAGTATTTCTATTACATTGCTATGCCTCCATCAACTAAGATATTAAAGAGATTTGATTTAACATATGTTGCTCCTAATGGAGTAGCGTTAAGTTATCCAATAAATAATGTTATTCCTAAATTTACTTTAATGCCTAAGGTATTAAATGCTTTTAAGTCTTATGAAGAACATTTGGCTAAAGTTGGTATTAGATATGCACCAGATGTTAACAAATTAATTATTGATAATAAAATATCTGATTTTATTCAACAAAATGAGATATTATTTGATAAAAATATGTCAGATTTAGCTGCTCTTGCTGTTAAGAATAAAACAAAAGCTATATTTATTTCAGGTCCATCTTCAAGTGGAAAGACAACATCATCTAAGAAATTAGCTATGTATTTACAAGCAATGGGAAAAGATCCATTTATTATTTCTACTGATGATTATTTTGTAAATAGAGTTGATTCTCCTAAAAAACCAGATGGTACTTATGATTTTGAAATATTAGATGCGCTTGATACTAAATTATTTAATAAGCAAATTAAAGATTTACTTGATGGAAAAGAAGTATCTATGCCAACATTTAATTTTATAACAGGTGAAAAGGAATTCAAGAGAAAGCCAATTACTATGAATCCTAATCAAGTATTAATTGTTGAGGGATTACATTCAGTAAGTGAAAAGTTAAATCATATGATTCCTAAGAAGAGTAAATTAAAGGTATATATTAGTCCATTTACTCCAGTTAGAATAGATAGACATAATCATATATCTGCTACTGATTTAAGATTCTTAAGAAGATTAGTTAGAGATTATAAAACTAGAGGTTATTCTGCTGAAGCAACACTTACTAATTGGAATAGTATGAGAAGTAGTGAAGAGAATAATGTATATTGTTATCAACGTGAAGCAGATGTTGTTATAAATACATCTCTTGCATATGAAATTGGGGTATTAAAAACATATGCAGAGCCACTATTATATTCAGTAGAACCTGAATCTGCTAATTATGAAGAAGCTATTAGAATATTAAAATTCTTAGGTTGTTTCTTCAATATTCCAAGTGAATATGTTCCAAATTTAAGTGTATTAAGAGAATTTATTGGTAATAGTTATTTTGAATAGGAGGAAAGAATAATGTTAAAGGTTGCTATTAATGGGTTTGGTAGAATAGGTAGAGTTGCTCTTAGATTATTACAAGATGATAAAGATGTTGAGGTAGTTGCTATAAATAATAGAACTCCTGGTAATGAACAATTAGCATATTTATATAAATATGATTCAGCACATAGGACTTTGAAATCTAAAGTTAGTTATGATGATGAAGGAATAATTGTTAAAGGTAAAAAGATTAAAGTATTTGCTGAAGAGGATCCTAAAAATTTACCTTGGGGTAAATTAGGAGTTGATGTAGTTCTTGAATGTACTGGAGCATTTACTTCTAAAGAGGCTTGCCAAGCACATATTGATGCTGGAGCAAAGCATGTAATAATTAGTGCACCTGCTAAGGATGATGCTAAAACTATTGTTTATGGTGTAAATAATGAAATATTAGATAAAAATGATACTATTATTAGTGCAGCAAGTTGTACTACTAACTGTTTAGCACCTGTTGTTAAACTAATAGATGACAAATATAAAGTTAAAAAAGGTTTTATGACTACTATTCATGCTATGACTAATGATCAAGAGACTCTTGATATTGCTCATAAGAAGGGCATTATGTCTAGAAGAGGTAGAGCTGCATCATTAAATATTATTCCAACTAGTACAGGAGCAGCATCACAAATAGGAAAAGTTATACCTCATTTAAATGGAAAAATGGATGGTATTGCATTTAGAGTTCCTGTAGGTGATGGTAGTGTTGTTGATGTAGTATTAGAACTTGAAAAAACAGCTAGTGTTGAAGCTGTTAATAACATGTTTAAGTCTCATCAAAGTGGAACTATTAAATATACTGAAGATCCAATTGTTAGTTCAGATATAATTGGTGAAACAGTAGGAGCAACAGTTGATGGTTTATTAACTAATATTGTTGAAGAAAATGGTAAACAATTATTAAAAGTAGTAGCTTGGTATGATAATGAAGTAGGATATACTTCTCAAATGATAAAAACTATGAAATTATTTGATAAATAATGACTTTTTAAAAAAGTCATTTTTATTTTAAAAAATATCTCCTTTTTTAAAAATTGAGTGGAATAAAAGTAAGTTATATAGTATAATAATTAAGGAGATTGATATGAAGTTTGATTTTAAGAAATTTGGTAAAAATAAATTCTTTTTCTTAATTTGCACTTTAGCAGTAGTAATTGTATTACTATTGGATCTTTTAGTTGGAGTAAATAAGTATTCATTAGATGAAGAAGAATTAAAAGATCAAAATATTACTATTGGATCTCTTGTTATAAATGAGGTTATGACATCTAATAAAGGTGTTATAACTGATGAAAAAGGAAAATTATATGATTATGTTGAAATATACAATGGAAATAATCATGAAATAAATTTAAAAGGATATGGTTTAGGAGATGAAGGAAGTACTGCTAAGTGGGCATTCCCTAATACAGTTGTTCCTGCTAAAGGATATGTAGTAGTTACTCTTAGTGGTACATATCAACAAGGCTTATATGCAAGTTTTAAATTAAAACATGCTGGTGGAGAAGTATTAACATTATATAAACCAAATGGAAAAGTTGCTGATGCAGTTGAAACTCTTGCTTTTGATTCAAATATGGTTATGGCAAGAAATGCTGAAGGTAAATGGGTAATTCAAAATTCTCCAACACCAGGTTATTCAAATAATGTTGAAGGTCATAATAAATTTTTAGAATCACTTATGAGTGATGAAGAAAAAACAATTGTAATAAATGAATTCTTACCTGAAAATAGAGGAAACTTTAGAAATGAATCTGGAGAGTTCAGCGGATATATTGAAGTTAAGAATATAAGTGATAAAAGCGTTGATTTAGAAAATTATAGTTTATCTAATGATGAGAATGTTAGCTTTAAATGGCAATTCCCATCAATTAAGTTATCTAAAGGCGAAGTGTTAGTTGTATTTACTACAGGTAAAGCTAGTTTAAGTGGTGAATTAAGTACATCATTTAAATTAAAAAATAAAAATGGTGCTGTAGTACTTGCAAATAATAAAGGTAAAGTAATTGATAGAGTTAAATACGAAGATCTTGGTAATGGGCTAGCTTATGTAAGAGGAAACAATTCATATGCTCCAAGTAGTGCATTATCACCTGGATTTGATAATAATGATGAAGGTATTAAATCATTTAAAAAGAAATATCAAAAAACACCAGAAGGTTTAATAATAAATGAAGCTATGAATAGTAATTATAGCTATCTAACTCAAAATGGTGGTAATCATTACGATTGGATAGAGTTATACAATAATAGTAATAAGACTATTCAATTAAGTGAGTATTGTTTAACAACATCAATAAATGATTTATGTTCATATAAATTACCTGAATTTGAATTAGAAAAAGGAAAATATTATATAGTTATTGCTTCTGGAGATGTTAACTTATCAAATGATAGTTATAAACATGCTGGATTTAAATTATCAGAAACTGAAAGTATTTATTTAACAAGTTCTGGTAAAGTAGTAGATACTTTATTTTTACATGATATTCCTAAGGGATATTCATTTGGAAAAGATACTAAATTTGGAACATATTACTATGGTTCACCAACTCCTGGTTCGAATAATAGTGGAGGAGCTGAAGCTGTAGCTTCGATGCCAAAAGCAAGTGTAGACAGTGGAATATTTAATGATTCTAAAGGATTTGAGGTTACACTTAGTGGCAATGGAAATATTTATTATACGTTAGATGGTTCAACACCAACAACGTCTTCAAAATTATACAGTAGTCCTCTTACAATACAGAAGACTACTGTTTTAAGAATAATGAGTCATGAAGATGGTAAACTAAATAGTGATACTAATACATATAACTACATAGTAAATGAAAATCATAAAATTGCTGTTGTTAGTTTAGCAATTAATGCAGCTGACTTTAAAAAGATTAATAATAATCCAGGAACTAATAATGTAAGACCTGTTGCTGCAGAGATGCTTAATCCTGATGGAAGTGGTTTTAAAATAGATGCTGGATTAAAATTATTTGGTGGATCTACTAGATATTATAGAAAAAAGAGTTATGAACTTAAGTTTAAGAAACAATTTGGACCAGCAGAGTTACACTATAAAGTATTTGATACTGTTGATAGTGCTGTGTATAACTCATTAATACTTAGAACTGGTTCTCAAGATGAGTTTCAATGGTCTAAAAGAAATATGCTTCGTGATATAGTATCAACATCATTAATGCATGATTATACAAAGGTAGATGTTCAAGCATATAAGCCTTGTGTTGTTTATGTAAATGGAACTTATTGGGGATTATATTTCTTACGTGAAAAGATAGATGAAACATTAATAGCTAATCACTATAATGTACCAGCTACTAAAGAAAACACAGATATAGTTAGAATAGATGGAGAAGTTAAAACAGGAAATAAATCTAAATATAATGAAATGGTTAACTTCTTGAAAAAGAATAATATGTCTAATGCAGATAATTACAAAAAAGCTAAAGAAATGATAGATATTGAAAACTTCTGTGATTTCTGGATTGGTGAAATATTTGCAACTAATTACGATATGTTAAACTTAAGATACATGAGAAACCCTGATGTTGATGGTGGTAAGTTTAAATTAGTATTTTATGATATGGATTCTGCTTATTACAATGTAACTAATGATTATTTTACATTCTATGGTAGAAGTGCTGGTATAGGAATGGGTAATTGGTCTAATCCGGTATATGTAAATCTAATGAAAAATCAAGAATTTAAAGAGACATTTGTTACAAGGTTATCATATAATATGAATAATACTTGGAAATATGAAAATTTTGAAAAGAAAATAGATTCAGTTATTGCTGAAATAGGTGAAGATGAAATTAAGAGAAATTTATCTAGATGGAATAATATTTCATATTCTCAATGGCAAAAAAATGTATCAGAGTTTAAAAAATATGCAAAACAAAGACCAAGTATTATGATAAAACAAGCTAAATCATATTTTAAATTATCTGATGCTGATATAAAGAAATTTTTTGGTGGTTTATAATGAAAAAAGAGTATAAGTACAGACATGAATTAAAATTTAAGATATCAAATTCAGCTGCTGAAGTATTAAAACAGAAATTGTCATTAATAATGGGAAAAGATAAAAACGCTTATTTTAAAGATGGTTCTTATTTAATAAAAAGCTTGTATTTTGATAATATAAATTCTGATTCATATTATGAAAAAATGGATGGAGTTCTATATAGAAAAAAATATAGAATAAGGATTTATAATGATGATGATAGCTTCATTAGATTAGAAAAAAAGATGAAACATAATAACATGACGGCTAAAGAACAAATGTTGATTTCAAAGGATATTTATAGTAAAATAATAAATGGTAAAATAAATGAAATTGATGATTCAAAAGGGCTATTATTAGAGTTCTTAAATGAATGTAGAACTAAAGGATTAATTCCTTCAATAATAGTTGAATATCATAGAACAGCATTTATTTATCCAATAAGTGATGTTAGAATCACATTTGACGCTAATATATCAAGTGGATTATATAATTATGATTTATTTGATAAGAAAATGCCAATGTATAATGTAGATGAAAAGGGTAAACAAGTATTAGAAGTCAAATTTAATGAAATATTACCATTACATATAGCTAATTTACTTAATGATATTCCTTCATGTAGGGAATCAGTGAGTAAATTTGCAATATGTATAAGTATTAAATAAGGAGTGATAAAAGATGAGTGCAGTAGACACAATTAAAAAATCAGTTTTAGAAAACTTTACAGGAACTATTTCTATAGGCTCAATGTTACTTTCATTAATAGTAGCATTCTTAATAGGAATGTTCATCATATATGTTTATAGAAAAACATATACAGGAGTTGTTTATTCAAAAGCATTTAGTTTATGTATACTAATGCTTGCTATGGTAACAGCTATGATTATTAGAACAATTAGTTCTAATATATCTCTTTCTTTAGGTATGGTTGGTGCTTTATCTATTGTTAGATTTAGGACTGCTGTTAAAGAACCTGTTGACACTGGATTTATGTTCTGGGGAATTTCTGCTGGTATTATGGCAGGAGCAGGATTATACATTCCAGCAATAATTGCTTCATTAGCATTAGGAGTTTTATATTTTGTAACATACTTAGTTGGATTTAGAACTGCTAATAGATACTTATTAGTATTAAAATATAAATCTTCAGCACATGATGATGTAATGAGAAAATTAAAATCATTAAAGAAATTTAAAGTTAGAAGTAAATCTATTTTTGATAAAGAAATAGAATTATCATTAGAAGTAGATGTTAAAGATAATGGTAAATTAACAGATACAAATATTGTTGATCAATTTAATGGGGTAGATGGTGTAGTTAATGCTAGTTTAATAGCATATCAAAATGATTTTGGAGATTAGGAGAATAAATTTTTATGGCTAGAAAGAGAAGACTCAAAATAACCCCAATATTAGTAACACTAAATATACTAGTGTTACTTATTATTGTAGGATTTTATGTGACAAGATTAGTTAAGTATTACATTAAAGAACAAGGATCACCTACTGATGAAGGGCCTACTCTTTTAGTTGATACAATTATTAAGAAACAAAGTTATATGGATTTAACTAAAGGCCTTGTATATGATGAAGAAAAACTTATTTATACATACAAGGGTGATGTTAAAGATAATTATTTGTTATATTCTGGAATGTTATATAGAATAATCGGAATAGATGAAAAAAATAATATTAGAGCTGTTAGTGAAGATGTTGTTACAATGATTTATTCTGGTTTAGAAAAAGGATATGCTGATTCTTATGTTAATAAATGGTTAAATACTCAAGAAAATGTTACTGGAAGTGGTGTATACGAAAGTAATTTATATAAAACAGAATTACTTGCAAATACTAAAGTATGTACTGATGTAATAGATAATTTAACAAATATTACTTGTGAAGAAAGCAATTTTGATAATAAGATAGCTATTCTTTCATTAAATGATTATAAAATTGCTGGTGGAAAAACTAGTTTCTTAAATAATGGAGAGAGTTATTATTTAATTAATAATGATAGTAATAATCATAATTATTATGTAGCAAAAGATGGAGAAATTGGTATTAGTAAATTACCTACTAGAATTGGTGGTGTAAGACCAGTTATTACTATTGATAATAATACTGAATTAATCGAAGGTAATGGTAAAAAAGATAGTCCATATATAATTGAAAAACATGATATTAAAACGTTGAAAGATGTTTATATTGGAAATTATATTAAATATAATGATGAAATATTTAAAGTTGTTAATTTAGATGAAAATAGTACTAAAGTAGCAGCTACTAAAGTACTTGAAAATGAAAATGGAGAAGTAATTGTTAAGAAATATGGTTCTGCTAGTAATTATTCAACTGATAAAAATACTTTAGGAAAATATTTAAATAGTGATTATATTAATAGTTTAAAAAATAATAAAGAAATTGTTGATGGAGACTGGGGCACTGGAAGGCTTTCATTATCAGCTCTTGATTATGCAACTGCTACGTCATCTACATTTAAAGCTAAAATTGGTATGCTTGGATTAGGTGACTTCTATATTCAAGACATTTATAATGTATTTACAATTACAAGAGGAATTGAATCTAGTAAAGTAGTAATGGTTATTACTGATACGGGAAGTATATATAGTGATTCAGTAACTTCTGAGTATGCAGTAAGAGTTGCATTTAATTTAGATGCATCAACAAAAATAACAGGTGGTAGTGGTACTAAAGAATCACCTTATGAGTTAGGAGTAATCAAAGATGAAGAAAAGAAAGAAGAGTAAAATTAGTATTGCTTTAATAGTTATAGATATTCTAGCAGTAATATGCTTCTTTTTTGCATATGGTCCAGTATCATATTTTAGAGATTTATTAGTTACTACTGCGATGACTACTATGAATCACAGATATTTTGCATATGTACTATATAGTGAAGATCAAGTTAATGAAATATTAGAAAATAATAGAGTTATTGAATCAGAAGATCCAACAGATACATCTAAAATTAATTTTAAACCTGTAACAGACACTGATACATATGAATCTATTTATGAAGAACAAATATTAAAGAAAGATCCTAATAATAGTATTTATAAAATATTAAATATTGAAGGATCTAGTTGGAAAGGTTATGTAGCTGTAATATATGATCCATCTAAGATTGACTTAGTATTTTCTAAGAAATTTGGATCTAGTGGTGAATATTTATCAACTATGGCTAAGAGAAATAATGCTCTTATAGCTATCAATGCTAGTGGAGTTTATACAACATATGGTAACAGAAATACTGGTACTTCTATTAAAGATGGAAAAGTATATTATAAAGGTAGAAAAATTGATAAAGGTGGAGGATTAATAGGTTTCACTAAAGATAATGTATTAATGCTTACTAAGAAAAGTGCTGATGAGGCAATAAAAGATGGAATGGATAGAGCTGTAGAGTTTGGACCATTCTTAGTAGTTAATGGTGTAGCTTCTACATTCAAAGGAAATGGTGGATGGGGAGTTGCTAATAGAACTGCTATTGGTCAAAGACAAGATGGAATTGTATTATTTGTTGTAATAGATGGTAGAAGTTCTAAATCTGTTGGTATTTCTATGGCAGAATTAACAGAATTGTTTGTTAGATATAAAGCATATAATGCTGCTAACTTAGATGGTGGTGGATCTAGTGCTTTATGGGCTAGAAAATCACCAACTGATAGTTCAGGATCATTAATTAATAAACCAGTTGGTTATGGTTATTCAGGTGAAAGATATTTACCTAATGCTTGGATGGTTTTACCAAGAGCTTTAGATGAAATTAAGGCTGAGGAAGAAGCAAAAGCTGCTGAAGAAGCTGCAGAGGCTGCAGCAGCAACTGTAAAATTACCCGATACATCAGTTAATACTACAAAAACATCTGCAACTAAGAAAAAATAGGAGGGTTTATGGATATTGAATTTAGAAATCCAAAAATATATTTAATAGGTGGAAAAGCAAAGCATGGAAAAGATACTTTTTCATCTTTTTTGAAAGAAGTTTATGAAAACAAAGGTAAAAAGATTATTGTGACACAATATTCTAAATATATTAAGTATTATGCTAGAGAAATGACAGGATGGGATTTAAGTGAAGAGACAAAACCTAGAGAACTTCTTCAAAAATTAGGTACAGATATTATAAGAGTTAAACTTAAAAAAGATGATTTATTCATTAATAGAATGATTGATGATATTGAAATATTTTCATATTTTTATGATGCAATTATTATTAGTGATGTAAGATTTAAGAAAGAAATTGATGATTTAAGAAAAGTTTTTCCAGATGCAATCGCAATGCATATTAATAGACCTAATTTTGATAATGGGTTAACTGAGGAACAAAAGAAACATAAAACTGAAATAGATTTAGATGATTACAATAAGTTTGATGAGGAAATAGTTAATACTACTTTTGAAAAATTAAAGGAAACTGCTGAATATATATATAATAAATATGAAGGGTAGGAATTAGAATGAAGAGTATTGAAGGAGTAAATGTTAAAGGTAAGAAAGTTATTGTTAGAGTAGATTATAATGTTCCGTTTAAAGATGGAAAGATCCTTGACGATAATAGAATCGTTGCTAGTTTAAAAACAGTTAATTATTTAGTTGAAAACAATGCAAAAGTAATATTACTTTCACATTTAGGTAGAGTAGAAAGTGAAGAGGATATGAAAAAGAATTCTTTAGAGGAAGTATCTAAACATTTATCAACTCTAGTTAATACTCATGTATATTTTTCTAATATTACTAGAGGTGAATTACTTGAAGAAATGGTAAGTAATTTACAAGAATCTGAAATATTATTAGTAGAAAATACTAGATTTGAAGATTATCCTGCTAAATTAGAAAGTTCTTGTGATGAAAGTCTATCTAAATATTGGGCAAGTTTAGGAGATATATTTGTTCTTGATGCTTTTGGAACTGCTCATAGATGTCATGCTTCTACATATGGTATATCTAAATATTTACCATCATATGCAGGTTTCTTAGTTGATGAAGAAACTAAGGTATTAGATGAAGCTATGTCTAAAGAGAAGACTTTATTACTTGGCGGTGCTAAAGTTGATGATAAAATTGGCCTTATAGATAATTTAATTACTAAGTCTGATTTTGTTTTGATCGGTGGAGCAATGTGCTTTACATTCTTAAAAGCAAAAGGATATGATGTAGGTGGTAGTTTAGTAAGTGAAGATAAGTTAGAATATGCTAAAGAAGTAATAGATAAGTATAATGATAAAATTGTTTTACCTATTGATGTTATGACTCAAAATGGAGTTAAAGACATTGATAAAATGAGTAAAGATGATATTGGATATGATTTAGGTCCAAAAACTATCAAATTATTTGAAGAAAAACTTGGTAAAAGTAAGATGGTTTTATGGAATGGACCTCTTGGAAAATATGAAGAAAAAGAATATGAAAATGCAACTAGAGATATCATGAAATTCTTAGAAGGACAAAAATTCCATACAATATTAGCAGGAGGAGATGTTACTGGCGCTGCTAAGTATTTTGGAGTTAAATTATATTATGTTTCAACTGGTGGTGGATCTACATTAGAATATTTAGAAGGAAAAAGATTTAAAACATTGGAAAGATTAAAAGGGTAATGAAAAAAATAATACTTAATCAAAAAAGTTATTTAACATATGATGAAATGTTAAAGTATAAGAGTGAATTTAGTAAGTTTAAAAGTAATAAATATGAACTTGTTTTATTTCCACCAGTACTTTATTTAAGTATGTTTAAAGATTATAGTATTCCAATAGGTAGTCAAAACTTTTATAGTTCTAAAGAAGGTAGTTTCACCGGTGAAATAAATTTGGAAGCTCTTAAAAGTATAGGAGCAACATATACAATGGTTGCTAATCATGATAGAAGAAAATATAATGGTGAAACATCTAGTGATTCAAAAGAAAAATTATTTAAATCTTTAAATGCAAAGTTTAATACATTATTATATGTAGGTGAATTAAAAAAGAATAATATTCCATTTGCATATATTAAAAGAGATTTACATATGTATTTAAAAAATATTGATAAGAGTAGTTTAAAATATTTATCAATTGTATATGAACCAAATTGGTCAATAGGAAATAGTGAAATACAGGATGTTAATAAAATAAATAAAATACTTAAAAGAATAAAAATATATGTTAAAAATATTTATGGAGTTAATATAAATGTATATTATGGAGGAAGAGTAAATAAAAATAATATACATGAAATATTTGAAATTTCTGATGGAATTGTACTTGGAAAAGTAAGTACAAATACTAAAGAATTGAAAGATTTATTAAGCAAAATATACTAAAAATAGTATATTTTTTAATTTTTAGACATAATTCGACATAAGAATACATAATTTATAGTAGATTTTCTTCTAATTTATCTATATAATTCTTTTTTTGGTGAAAGGCCAATGGCAAAAATATTGATTATTGATAATGATTTAAAATTAGTGGAAAAATATGATGAATTTTTCAGGGATGAAAAATCTATTGAAATAGTAGGGAAAACATATAATGGAAAAGAAGCTATTGAGTTTATAGAATCAAATACTGATTTTGATTTAATAATTCTTGAATTAGTATTACCAATTATTGATGGATTTGAAGTTCTAGATTATTTAGAGGAGCATAACATTAAAAAGAAAGTAATAATTACTAGTTCTTTTAAGAGCAAAGAAGTTATTAAAAAGATATATGATTATGATGTTGAATACTTCCTATTTAAACCTTTT
>JAEEGF011770716.1_pt1 | contig 12587 bp, 15 predicted proteins | sample 9134171 | NCBI WGS metagenome assembly JAEEGF01 (sample SAMN16246542, study PRJNA631951) | gut metagenome | biome: gut microbiome; feature: rumen; material: AP-attached | host: Bos | place: Iran: Karaj | collected 2018-10 | reverse complement strand
ATTTTTCTTTAATCTTACTCTCGTGTCCTGAGTAAGTGTTAACTACATACCATTTCTTCTCGTCCATAATTACACCAATGACTTAATAAAAGCTACGCCAAAATCGATTAAATAGAAAAATGCAGCAAAGAATACTACAAAGCAAATAGTTGCTATAGAATACTTAACCATATCTTTCTTAGTTGGCCATTTAACTTTACCAAGCTCCTTCTTAACTTCACTAAAGAATTTCTTAATTTTTTTCATAAATTCTCCTTTAAACCAAAATAAAAACACCTACGTGCACATATAAAATAACACATTTTGGTGTAAAAAACAAGTGTTTTTTTAATATTTATCTAGCTCTTCTAATAGAATCTTCACTAGTATTTTCAAATTCAACTTCATTTTGACTTAAACCCACTTTATTAAGTACATAATCCTTTATATATAAAGCTAGTGATTTAATATCTTTAATCCATAAAGAAGTAATACTAGGTTCGGGCATTGGAAAACCATATTTTCTTTGATCCATTCTAGAAGTCCATGTTCTTTTTGGTAAAGGTTCTCTTGTATATCCATCAAATGGTCTATTTATTCTTGGATCAGCTTTACGATAAGTAGTAATCTTATTTGCTAAATATTCTTCGTAATCTCTAGGAACACGAATACTTTTCGCTTCAGTTTTACCATCTTTATACTCAACATATTTAATATCCATATGATTCTTTTCTTTAGCATCATCATGAACATAAAAATATACTTGTGAATAATCTATATAATGAATATTAACCTTTCTAAATATTCCACTATTTAATAATTCTTCTATATCTTTTTCAGTTTCTATATATGGAACATATTGTTTTTCTATTGGTTTATTATTTTCATAAAAAGTATATGTTATTACTCCAAAACCACTTTTTTTATTTATTCTTTCAATAAATAAATCTAATTTTTCATATATATAATTACCTTTACCAATACCTATTTGATTATTAACTGAATCGGTATTATACATTCGATAGGTTTTTCTTTCCATAATTCACCTACTTAATAAATACAAAGTAAACAACAACTGTTACTATATATATTAATGCTAATAAAGCTGGTAATAATAATACACTAGCAAATCCAGTATTTTCTTTTTCAGATAAAGCTTTTCCAACTGCTGTAGCTTTAGTATAAGCTCCTCTACTATTATTATGTGAAACTCCTTCGTCTTCATTAATTTTATCTATACCATTATTGATTATAAAACTATTTAAGTAATCTACTTTTCCACGATTAAAAACATCAATATAATATTCTTGAATATAACTAGGCATATTTCCATGTTCTAAAAACATTTCCACATTATCAATAACATACTCAATAAACTCTTTACTAGTATGTAATACTGATAATTTATTATATGCACAAATACCTATTGAACATAATTCTAATATATCTTTATTTTTACCATTTTCATTAATACCACTATTTATATAGTCTATTTTATCTTTAAAAGACTCAAGAGTAACTTCATTATTAATAATCTCAATATCTGCTAAATCCCCTACTACGTAATATCCATTACTATGTAATTCTTGAATAGCTTTATCAAGATACTTTAATCTTTCTGTTAACTCTTCTGTAGAAATATTCATTAAATAATCTCTTAATTTCACGAATACCACCCTATTCTAGTTAAAGTATAGCATAAGATTTGTTTATAAACAATAAAAAAAGTCTATATCACATAGACTTTATGTCAACTATTTTTATTTTTTTTACTTTTCTTTTCATAATATCTACCTATAATTCTATAACAAATTATAGCTACTAATATTGAGATTAATGTACCAAATATTAATAGAATAAGAGTACTATCAAAGAAAACACTAATAATAGTTATTATTGTTGAAATAATAAATGTTGTTACTAAACTTACTACTTTTACCATTTGATATATATCTATCTTTTTAACATCAATTTTATAAAATAATAAGATTAAATTAACTTCTGCTGGTACCATTGATTTATCTTTTTTATTTTTCTTGATTATTATAAAGTAATATATTACATAAATAACGATAAACGTAATAATAAACTCAATCAAAACCTTTTTTATATCCATACTACATCTCCATATATTCTAATAATCTTAAGAATATCTTAATACTTCTAGGATCTAACCCTTTTCTCTTTAATTTCTTAATAGCTATTCTCTTTTTACCTAAAGATAGGTTTTCATTAAATACAATAGAAGCTATTTCATCTTTAATATTAGTATAAATTCTTAAATCTGACAAGATACTATCAATATCATCCTTAATTAATTTAACACTATCTATTTCAATATCTTCTCCATAACAGTTAATAACTAATTGGCTCTTAGTATTTATATCTTTAATATAAACAATAAAGTTTGTTTCAGTAACTTCTGTTTCTATATTATCTAATACTTTATCATTTTCATAAACTACTACATGGTCTGATTTCTTAGTATTTCTAAATACTATTTTATAATCTCTTGTAGGTAGTAAAGCATTTAAATCCCCTTCTATTGGTCTAATAATTAAAGTATAGTTACTCTTTCGATAATTATAATCTATTTCAGTAATACAATATCTACCATCTTGATAATTATATGTTTCTCCATCATCTTCATATAAATGATATGTGTTACTTATACCTGGGAATACATGTATTTCTAAATCTTTAGGATTTTTATAAGACATATAACTATTAGGTCCTGCCATAGGTATAATACTACCTTGTTTAACAAAGATTGGATAATTATCAATAGAATAAAAACCAATATATTTATGATTACCTGCAAATCTTTTACCATCTTGAAAATCATACCATACACCTTCTGGAAGGAAGAATCTTTGAATAGTACGATTCATATCTGGATCCATTGGTTTAATTATTGGTGATATCATAAATGAACTACCAAAATAATATTGGTTAGAATAATTTTCATCATCGTAGAATTTAAGATTATAGTAATAGAATGGTTGAATTAATAATTTACCATGTTTATGATAATCATAACATTCACTATATATATAAGGTATTAGTTTATGTCTTAATCTTAAACAATCACTTGCTATACTATTAGTTACAACATCCCATTTCCATGGTTCTCTTTTAAAATACAAACCACGTACCGTATTAAATCTTAATATTGGTGAAAATACACCTAATTGTATACTACGTAAATAGAAATCATTATCTTCAATACCACCAGTAGATCCTGCAATATCATGAGACCAGAAACAAGCACCAATATTAGCACTATTTAATGTATAGAATGGTAACATTTTTAAAGTATTCCAATCAATTACATTACGGCCGGAATATAAAACATTAAATAAATGAGCTCCAAAAGTACTATTTCTAGATAAAGTAAGATTTCTTTTATTATTTCTTAATGAATCTAGTTTCATATAATAATTCATTAAATACATTCTTTTCTTATCAGTAGTATTATAATCATTCCAGAAGAAATCAACACCAAGTGTCTCTAATGGATGAGTAAGTACTTTAAATAATACATCAACACACTTTAAATCAGATGGTGAGAAGTTAACATAACCTTCATTATTAACAGGTAAATACTTAGATACATATTCAAAATTATTCTCAAATGGGTAAAAGCCATATTGTGGATTTATTTTTAAACCAAATTTTAATCCACTATCATGTACTTTATTAATAAAATCAGTTGGATTTGAATAATATTCTTCATTAAAACTAAAACCAGTCTTAATATTTGGGTATTTATTATCTCTTTTACTCCATCCATCATCTAATAAGAATACTGATATGGGTATACCATGCATTTTAAATCTTTCTATTTTATCTAAAACTTCATAATCTTTATAATCACATTCTTTACTCCACCAATTACCTAATGCATATCTTGGTATCATAGCTGGGAAACCGGTTAATGTAAAATAATCTTTTAAACATAAAGCAAAGTCTTTATCATAAATAAATAGATACAAATCAACATAATCTTTTCCTTTATCAACACTTACTATATTTCTATTTTCATCAAAACATAATGCATCACTATCATCAATAGTAGCAATACCAGTAGGGGAAAATAATCCTTTTTCTAGTTCTGGCATTTTAGTCATATTATCCAAACTCATAGCACAACTATTAAAGTTTTTAACTTCTTTTTGACTGTAATACCATTCTTCACTATTACCTTTACATTTTGCTTTTATCGTTCTACTATTAAAAGATGTATTTTTATAATAAGTTAAAGTAAAATACCTAGTATCTATTTTTAAGATATTATCATCTTCCTGCTTAGTATAATCAGGCACACGAAATTTTCTGTTTTTTACAACAGAAGTTTCATAGTTATTAAATATACCATTACCACTATATTCAAGCCTTACAAGTCTTTCAGTAAGGATTGTAATACGAAAACAATTACTCTTAATAATAGCACCTGGTTCAGATACTAAATTACTAACATAATTGTTGGTAAATTGATCTCCTAACTTATACATATGCATTTCCCCATTTCATCTTTTTTTTACCTAGTACCCCTATCATAAATTATAACAAAAAAAGTAAATTTTATAAAGTATTTGTTAAAAAAGTTTTTTAAATATTGTATAATAATTATGCAAAGAGGTAAAAAATGGAATACAAGAAGATTGAAAAGTTAGTTTATAATAATAATTTAGTTAAGAGAGAGAATTATAAAACTAAAAAAGAATATGATTTAAAATTAGATTCTATGTTAATAGAAAATTTAAATAAATGTATAGAGAAAAAAGTAACTATAGAAATGGATGAAAATGATCTAGCTAAAATATATAAAGTATATTTAAAATTATTAAAGAATAACTATGAAATAGATAAAAACTTTATAAACAATATTGTTGAATTATCATCTAAGAAATTAGATTTTTTTGATATTATAGAAAACATTACAGAGTAGGGGAAATATGTTTAAATATAGTGATAGTAATAAAAGATATCATACACTCGATTACTTCTATAAACATAAGTTTGGATGTAAAATAGCTAAGATAAGCTTAAATGCAGGTTTTACTTGTCCAAATAAAGATGGTACTAAAGGAGTAGGTGGGTGTATTTATTGTTCTAAACTAGGTAGTGGTGATTTTGGTGGTAAACCAAATAAAAGCCTTACAGATCAATTTTATGAAATTAAAAATGTAATGGATAAAAAGTGGCCAAATACTAAATATATTGGTTATTTCCAAGCAAATACTAATACTTATGCACCAGTATCTATATTAAAAGAAAAATATGAAGAAATATTAAAGATAGATGGTGTAATAGGTCTAAATATTGCAACAAGATCAGATGCTATCACAGATGAATGTTTAAATTATTTAGAAGAATTAAATAAAAAGACCTATCTAACTATAGAATTAGGTCTACAAACCATTCATGAAAAGACTAATGAACTAATAAATAGAAAAGAAACTCTAGAAGAATTTACTAATATGGTAAATAAACTAAGAGAAAGAAATATTAATGTTGTTGTTCATATCATTAATGGTTTACCATATGAAACTAAAGATATGATGCTAGAGACTGTTAAATACTTAAATAAACTAGATATCCAAGGTATTAAGATTCATATGTTACATGTCATTAAAGATACTAAATTAGCGGATATTTATAACAAAGAACATTTTCATATATTAACTAGAGATGAATATGTTGATATAGTTTGTGATGAATTAGAATTATTAAGAGAAGAAATAGTAATTAATAGAGTTACAGGTGATCCAAATCCAAAAGACTTAATAGAACCAACATGGTTAATAAAGAAATTTGGTGTATTAAATGAAATAGATAAAGAAATGGCAAGAAGAGATGCATATCAAGGTGATAGAGTAGGGTAAATAAAAAAGGCTTTTATAAGCCTTTTCTTTTATTATTAACAACTAATTGTCTTAATTCTTCAAATAAATCTTTACTAGGATTTAAGAAACCTAATGCATCTGCATTTATATCATACAAATAATCTTGCAAAGTTTCTGAATCAATAAAGATAGTTAACATACGTATTAATCTACCATAATCATGATTATATTTTATTACTGTTTGATCTATATTTTCATCAGAGAACATATTCATTGATATTTCTATTTCTGATGGTCCCTTTTTAAAATCCATTTCATCATCAATATCAATTGATTTTAAAATTGCAGCTAAATTTATATCATAATCTGGATTATATTCTCTCCAATCTCTTCTCATAGCTGGTTCAAATCTACTATCATATAAAGGATTTCCATGTTCATCTCTTACCATGTAATCTCCATATTCTTTATTATATTTTTCTTCGCCCATAAATTTACTCCTAAAACACGATTTATTATATTAAAGACTAAATTTATTGTCAACAAAAAAAGTGTATTAAACACTTTTATTTTCCTTTGTACTTACATAATAAAGATGGTCTATGCCCACCAGTTTTAACTGATTTCTTAGTTACTTGAATCTTTTCAGCTATTTTTCTTCTAAAAGCTGAATTTATTAATTTTTTACCAAGTAATAATTCATAAACTTGTTTTAATTCACCTATAGTAAATAAATCAGGCATTAAATGGAAAACTATATCTGTATGATTAACTCTATTTCTTAATTCCATTAAACTACTTACTAATACTTTATCATGATCAAAAGCCAATTTCTTTTCTTGTACTTTATATTCATAATTATTAGTTAATTTATCTACTTCTACTTTAGTAACTGAAAATTTAATTTCTTCTTTTTCATTTCTTAAAACTACATGAATATTATTCTTATCTTCTGTAGTTTCTAAATCAAACCATTCAGCATCATCAAGTAAATCTGGTGAAAGCAGTGTTCGATCAACAAGAGCCATATAAGTTGTAGAGATAATTCTACCTCTTGGATCTCTTTTAACATCATCATTAACACCAATTTGTTGTAAATAAACGTTCTCTAACCCAGTTTCTTTCTTAAGTATTCTAAGTGTAGCATCTTTACTAGTTTCATTGTTTTTAACAAATCCACCAGGAATACACCATTTATGTTTATATGGTATTTTTTTTCTTTTAACAAGTAATATACTTAAGTATTTTCTAGGTAGAGAACGTAAATTATCATCTCTTCTACTATCAACACCAAATACTACTAAATCATTTGTATATCCAAAGTCCATAATATCACCTGAATATATTGTATCATAATATTGGTGTTTTTTTATTTATTTTATCTATTTTTATTATAAATCATTTGTTTTCTTGCAATTTCTATTGATCTATTGAAATTATCTAATCGTTCCTTAGTCCAAACTTCTACATACATATAAGTATCTTCTGCATTAACAGCAAAAACACCTAAATCATTTCCTTCTCTTTTTAATCTACCATTAAAGATTTGTTTAATTAAATCTTTCATTTCACGATCATCATAACTATAAGAATGATTAAATGTAACATCCCTTCCTAATGCACTTGTTCTTTCATAAATAGTTAATGTACCAACAAAGTAGTAAAAATCGCTGTCGGCACGATATTGAGTACGATCAAGTTTAAAACTTAAATCCTTTCCAGGATATTGACCTTTAAAATACTCTGTAAGAATCATACTCATATATTCATAGCTGTATTTGAATTGTTCACCCATATTCATTTCACCCCCCAAAAATAATAGATATAGGTAATTTTATCAAGGATTTTTTTCTCCTTTATCCCTGACATAGTAACATTATACTACAAAGTGTTTTATTTGTCAAGAACTTTTTATCATTTTGTTACAAAGTGTTTGTTTATAAAGAAAAACAAGATATCATAATATCCTGTTTATTTCATAGTAGAGTAGGGGATTAGACATTAAATCTAAAGTGGCAAATATCACCATCTTGCATTAAATAATCTTTTCCTTCTAATCTAAATTTACCAGCTTCTTTAACTTTTAATTCATTTCCACAAGCAATTAAATCATCATAACTCATTACTTCAGCACGAATAAATCCACGTTCAAAGTCACTGTGAATAATTCCTGCACATTCTTTAGCATTCATACCATTTCTAAATGTCCATGCACGCACTTCATCACTTCCAACTGTGAAATATGTACGCAAACCAAGTAATTCATAAGTAACTTTAATTAACTCATCAAGTCCACTTGTCTTAATACCTAACATATCAAGCATTTCTTGTCTTTCTGATTCTGTATAATCTACTAAATCTGATTCTAACTTGGCACTAATCTTTATTGCACGACTACCTTCTTTATTAGCATAATCAACAACTTGATTATAATATTCATTATCTTCGTTTAATTTCTCTTCAGATACATTAGCTAAATAAATAATAGGTTTTAAAGTAAGAAAACAGAATGGTTTAATAACATCTTTTTCTTCATCAGTAAAACTTACTACACGAAGTGGAACATTCTTTTCTAGAGCATTTTTAGCTTTTTCAAGAGCTCCTACTTCAATTAAAGCATCTTTATCTTTAGTAGTTTCAGCTTTTTTCTTTATTTTATCTAATCTATTACTAATAATTTCCAAATCAGCAAGAGATAACTCTAAATTAATTATTTCTATATCTCTAATTGGATCAGTTTTACCTTCTACGTGAATGATATTATCATCATCAAAACAACGTACTACTTCAATAATTGCATCTGTTTCACGAATGTGTGATAAGAATTTATTACCAAGACCTTCACCTGAAGATGCTCCTTTAACAAGTCCTGCAATATCAGTAAATTCAAAACTTGTTGGGATTAATCTTGCTGGTTTATACATCTCATTTAATACATCAATTCTTTCATCTGGCACATTAACAACACCTACATTTGGATCAATTGTTGCAAATGGATAGTTTGCTGCTAATATATTTTGTTTTGTAATTGCATTAAAAAGAGTAGATTTTCCAACATTAGGAAGTCCTACTATACCTGCTTTTAAACTCATAATCTCTCCTTTATACTGTTGGGAATACTCCCGGACCAATAGGTAGTCCTATTATATACCAACCAATTAATAGAAGCAACCATGTTAAACATATTATTACAAAATATGGGAACATTAACCTAATTGCTGCACTTATTGTAACTGGTTTTTCTTCATTCATATTATATATATTCATATATCCAATAAAGATAACAAAATATGCATAAAGTGGTGATATACCATTACCCATTGAATCTACAAATCTCATTACAAATTGAGTAAATTGTGGTGTTATATTAGCTTTCATTAAAGCTGGTACTATAACAGGTGAAAAAATAATCCACTTAGCTTGTACACCAGTTAAGAATAAATCACATATTATCATTATAATAATAGCTATCAATAGATAAGCAATACCACTAAACGAGAATGTGGATAATATATTAGCAAACACACCAGTAATTACTGTACCAATATTAGTTTTCTTAAATACACCAATAAATATTGAAGCAACGAATAGTAATAATAACATTGTTCCAATCTTAGAAAGTGGTTCTTTACAACTATTAAGTACATCTGTGTTATTTTTAAACTTCTTAGATACAAATCCATATACAAGACCACTTATAATAAACAATAAAGATACCATAAATGTAAATCCATCTTGGAAATATGAATTATCACCAAATATTTGTTTTAAATATGTTTCTTCATTATAATCAAGTAATAATCCTGATCCTGGTAACCCAGGTATAACTGAATAAATAAAGAACACTACAAAGATAATTGATATAATTGATGCGACTTTATATCCTTTTTTTTCATTATAATCAAGAGTTAAAGCTTTTTGTTCTTGTTCTTCTTCACCAATTATTTCAAAATCATCTAAACTATTTATTTGTTTTTTAACACGATATTTACCTAATTTAGGTGCAATAATCTTTTCTATAACAATTGAACCAACTATTGATATAACGACAGTTGAAACAATCATAATATATAAATTAGATAGTAAACTAACATGGAAATTAGCATCTATCATTCTAGCAGCTGCTGTTGTATATGGAATTAATTGTGTTTCCAAAGATCCAACAAATATACTAGTTCCATAACCAAAAGCACAGCCTGCAAACGCCGCACACACACCAATCATTGGATTTCTCTTTTTAGCTTTATAAATATAGGCAGCAAGCGGAATTATAATAACAAAACCAACTTCATTTATTAATGATGATATTGTTGCAACTAAAACAACTACAAACGTTAATAAGCCATTATTCCATTTAGAAAATACTTTCCTAAATAATATATCGATAAATCCACTAGCTTCAGCTACTGCTAATGCAATAGCAGCTAATAAGAACATACTTAGTGGTGCAAAAGATATAAACATCTTTGATGCATTACTAACTATATATTTAAGCCCATCAAAACTAAATAAATTCTCGATTACAGCTGTTGTTTGTAAATATTCTAACTTTGCACTATCTATAACATTATATGTAGTTTGAAAATTAAACAAACTAAATATTCCACTTAAAACTACTACTAATAAAGTTAAAAGAAAATAAGCAGTAATCGGATTAAATGTTCTTCTTCTAAATTTCTTTTTTATTTTCCCCTCAAACATACTATTTCTCCTTTTCTTTAACTTTCTTAATCTTTTTATTTAATTCTATTCTAGGGACAATTATAAGTCTTCCACATTTAGTACATTTTAGTCTTATATCAGCACCAAGTTTAACTACTTCCCATAAGTTTTCACCACATGGATGTCCTTTTTTTAAGACCAATAAACTTCCTATATCATATTTTTTATCCATATAATCACCCTAATTCTTTTATTTTCCAATATTTAATATTTCAAGTATTCTATTCAAATCCTCTGTATTACTAAATTTAACTTCAATTTTATTCTTATAAACACGTACTTTAGAATCTAACTTTTCACAAAGTAATTCTTCTGCATATTTATATTCACGATCACTTTCTTTAACTTTTCTTTTTACTTTAACAATTTTGTTAATATTGTTTCCTTTAGCTATTTCTTCTAAATCACGTACTGATAAATTTTCTTTAATAATCTTTTCTGCAAGTAAATTAATTGTGTTTCTATCACTCATTTTACTAAGTATTCTTGCATGAGTCATAGATAAACTTCCATTAATAACTAATTCTTTAATATTATCAGGTAAACGTAATAAACCAATTGTATTAGTAACATAAGATTGACTTTTACCTAACACTTTAGCTAATTCATCATGAGTAAGATTTTTAGCTTCCATAATTTTTACATAAGCATTAGCTTCTTCAAATGGATTTAAATCTTCTCTTTGTAAATTCTCTAAAAGAGCTATTTCCATCATCTCTGTATCATCAAATTCACGAATAATTGCAGGAACTGTATCTAATCCAGCCATACGTGAAGCTTTAACACGTCTTTCACCAGCAATTATTTCATATCCATGAATACTTTTCTTAACAATTATTGGTTGAAATACACCATGTTCTTTAATAGATGCTGCTAATTCTTCTAGCGCTTTCTCATCAAAGACAACACGTGGTTGATAAGGATTACTTCTTAAATCTTCCAAATTAAGTTCTACTATTTCTTCTTTAGGTGTCTCTGTAATTATTTTTTCTTCTAATGAATCAAAATCTAGTATTTCCGTACTAAATAATTCATTTAAGCCTTTACCAAGGGCTCTTCTTCTAGGCGTTTCCATTTCTTTCAATCACTTCCTTTGCTAAATTTAGGTAAGCTTGTGAGCCTTTACTTTTTGGATCATATATTATTATTGGTTTACCATGACTAGGAGCTTCTGCAAGTTTGATTAATCTTGGAACTATTGTGGTATATACTTTATCTTTAAAATAACTTCTTATTTCTTCAATAACTTCGATTCCTAAGTTAGTCTTAGAATCAAACATTGTTAATAATACCCCTTCTAGTCTTAAATCAGGATTTAATCTCTTTTGTGTTAACATAATTGCATTTAATAATTGGGTAATTCCCTCTAATGCGAAGAATTCACATTGTACGGGGATAATAACTGAATCACTAGCTGTTAGGGCATTAGTTGTTATTAATCCAAGTGATGGAGGGCAATCTACGATAATATAATCATATAAATCTTTAATAGGTAATAGTTTTTCTCTTAATTGAAAAGATCTTTGGAATGAAGGATCATCGCGACCTCTATCAATTAATTCAATATCAATTCCCGCTAATTGTAATGATGATGGTAATAAGTATAGATTACTAAAACTTGTTTTTAATATTACATCTTTAGCTTCTTTACTACCATTAAAGACATCATACATACTTGCATCAATATCACCTTTATTAAATCCTACACCAGTTGTAGCATTTCCCTGTGGGTCAAGATCTATTAATAATACTTTCTTGCCATATTCTGCTAATGATGCAGATAAATTGATACTAGTGGTAGTTTTTCCAACACCACCTTTTTGATTAACTAATGATATTATCTTTCCCATTTTTGCTCCTTATATAATAGAAATAAAAATTGAACAATTGTTCAATATTATCTCCTTTTTATTGTCTTTTTATCACTTATAATTATATCAATTTATCATATATTAATCAATCTCATTAACATAAAAAAGAAACTTTTATAAAAAGTTTCTCTTATCAATCGTAATTGTGATTTTATATATATCATCG
>JAEEGF010529496.1_pt1 | contig 12587 bp, 5 predicted proteins | sample 9134171 | NCBI WGS metagenome assembly JAEEGF01 (sample SAMN16246542, study PRJNA631951) | gut metagenome | biome: gut microbiome; feature: rumen; material: AP-attached | host: Bos | place: Iran: Karaj | collected 2018-10 | reverse complement strand
ATCAGCACCCACTGTGAATAACTTGATGAGGGAGTGTTGGGGGTCTCGGCTGCACCGACATTATAAGTACGGGCGACATCGGAGATATAGCCTGATCCTGAAGCGTTCAGGGTCTTTGTGATGCTCTGCTGGTAGGAGAAAGCACCCATCAGGTCGAATGCGTGGTTCCCGACAGTCGCCTTGTAGTTTATGATGTCCTCATTAAGGGCAAAGGCACGGCGGGTGTCGGTAATCGACGCAGAATTGGTCGCATAGATGTACTTCTCGGTTGTGTAGGCCTGGTACTTGGCATCCGAAATCTCGGTAGCGAAGTTCGCCGTGATCGTCAGGCCCTTGACCGGCTTGAACTTGAGGGACATATTAGCGTCGGTCAAGTCCGTCACGGTCTGATAAGTCGCCTCATTCGCCATCAGAAGAGGGTTCTTGATCTCATGGGAAGACCAGGCATACCATGAACGGAGGTCCTTGTAATTGCCGTTTTCATCATAGATGGTGAAGGTAGGGGCGGCGGAGAATGTACCTCCGATCATGGAAGAACCACCGTTACCTCCACCGTCGGTCTGGTTCATCTTGTCGATGAGAGTGTAACCCAGGTTGAGGGTAACATCCAGATACTTGTTGACAGTGGCATCGATGGTGCTGCGGATGTTGTACTTGTTGAAATAACTGTTGTCAATAAGACCGTCCTTGAGCATTGCGGAACCGCTTATGAAATAGCGGATGTTGTCCGATCCGCCTGAAACAGTGACACTGTGATTCGTTGTGGGAGCAGGGCGGAAAACCTCTTTCTGCCAGTCGGTACCCTTACCCATCGCAGCGATCTCGGCATCCGAGAATGCCGGTTCAGCAAGTGTGTTGGAGTTCACAAGATAGATGTTGTAGAACCTTGCCCACTCCTGGGCGTCCATCAGGTCAAGCCTCTTGATCTGGTACTGCATACCGCTCTGGACATCGTACTGCACCTTCGCCTTACCGGTCTTTCCTTTCTTGGTGGTGATTAGGACGACACCGTTCGCTCCGCGGCTACCGTAAATGGCAGTTGCAGATGCATCCTTGAGGACCTCGAGGGACTCGATGTCATAGGTGTTGATGGATGAAGTACTGGAAGGAATTCCATCGATGATGTACAGAGGATCGTTGCTACCCTTGATGGAGTTGACACCACGGATCCTGATGGAATAGTCACCTTCCGGACTACCTGTGTTCTGGGAGATCACGACTCCAGGCACACGTCCCTGAAGGGCATACACAGGGTCGGTAACAGGGTAGGCTGTCAGTTCCTCGGTCTTCACATGGGAGATGGATCCCGTAAGGTCGCGGCGACGCATGGTACCGTAACCGATGACCACAGTTTCGGTCAGTGAGAGGGAGTCGTCATCGAGGACAACTGTAATTCTTCTTTCTCCCGGGGCGACTTCAACCTGCTTGGTAACATATCCAAGCGATGAAACTTCCAGGACAACTGGTCCGGATGGAACCTGCAAAGTGAAGGATCCGTCTGGGTTTGTGACAGTTCCCTGCGTAGTCCCTGACACAACAACTCCAGCTGCAATCAAAGGAGCTCCATTTGCATCACGGACAACGCCGGTTAACGTTCGTGTCTGGGCAAACATACCGAACGACGTGACCAATGACAGGAACAATGTCAAGATCAAGAAATGCTTGTTAGACATACTTTGGATTAGTTAATAAGTTATTGAAAGTGGTTGAAATACAGCCACCCAGGGTACTATAATAAATAGGGGGAACTGGGGAAACTGTATTTGTTAAGTGTCGTTAATTTTGCATAGTAAAGATACGAATAACTATCATTACTTGCAATAGTTTTTTCACAGTAGCCGAAGAGTGGAATCCTTCTTTTATTGCAAGGAGCAGTCTATCTTATTCAATGCGAAAGCATATGCGCCGACAGAGATGGCGTGGCTGGTTCCAAGTTTGGAAATACCGACCCCAATGCGTCTTGCGGGATCATATTCAATGAAATCATCACTTGAAGGGATCCTGACTTCCCTGGGATCTCCCTTTGCAAACTCGTCGAATTCATTCTCGAGGTCGTACACACGGCTCTCTATTATCGGGAACCTGTCTCCGGCAAAGGTACCGGCAGTTGAATTCATTTCCTTCAATAGGGCAGGCATGAAATAATCCCTTGCACCGGCGATACCTCCTCCGATGACGATTATTCCGTCCAATATTGCAGTGGCATGGGCAATCGTGCTTCCGGCGGTTTCTCCGAACTGACGGAACGATTCAATGGCAGCATCCCTATTCCCGGGATGCCGTCCTTCAGCTATCTCGAATATCTCCTTTGGGCTGAGCTCTGTCTCAGAACCGGAGATCTCTCTGTAAACTCTTTTGATAGCTCTGATCGATACCCCTTCCTCGGCGATAAGGTCGGGGTATAGTTTGCCGTTTGTACACCAGATGTCACCACCACATGAATTGTCACCCATAAGCAGTCTCCCTTCTGTCACGACACCTGCTCCGAATCCTGTTCCGAATGTGATGCCCAGAAGATTATTGTAACGCTTGTTGCTGCCTAAAGCCTCAAGCCTGGAATTCACCCATGGCAGAAGGCCTTCAAGGGCCTCTCCGTAAGCGAAGAGATTCCCATCATTATTAATGAAAACAGGGATTCCGAACTGTTTTTCAAGATAAGGTCCGAGTGCGACCCCACCCCTGAAAGCCGGGAAATTAGGCAGGTCCCCGATCACACCGTTTTTATAATCCGCCGGTCCGGGGAAGGCGAAACTAATGGCAACAGGTTCATCCTCCAGCATCCCTTTTATGAGCCGGAATCCTTGCGATATGCCCATCAGGCATTTATCCAGGTTCCCCGGATCTGTCTTGATCGAGACAGGCCCTGCTACACGGTTGCATCCCCTGATTGCGGAGAAAACCATGTTTGTCCCTCCGGCGTCAAGTGTAAGGACTGTCCTGTAGTCGGAATTGTACATATTACAAATATAAACAAATAATTACATACCTTTGTCGTTATGGAAACATTGAGGGAAACTACTCAGACAATCCTTCCTGTTAAGAAGCAGAAGTGTGGAGATTACTCCTATGACCTTTATCCGACTCATGAGTTGGGAGAAGGAACGGTGTCAGTCGGTTATGTAAGCCTTGCAGACAGGTTGATCGGGGAGAAACTTGTGCTTGTTGATGGTTACCAGGGAGTAAGGTTCGATTTGTTCGTCGCCGGGTTGCAGGACGAAATAGAAAAGACAGGGAAACAGATAAGGCTGATTGACAGTTCAATATTCCTGAAGTCGTCCGAAGAGATTGAAATGATGGTGGCTCCCTTCCTGGGTGGAGACGACCCTCTGTTCGGATTCCGTACATCCTTGGAGCTCCGGGATTTCTTTGACGGATCCAAGATGGAGAGTGTCAGGAATATGTCGGATTTCGACGGCATGACTGTCATTTACGGCCCGGGGGCCTTTTTGACGGGATTGGAAGGGCTTAAATTGTATGTCGATATCCCAAAGAACGAGATCCAGTTCCGTAACCGTGCCGGCAGCATAACGAATCTGGGCGCCAATGCTCCCGAGCATCATAAAAAAATGTACAAGAGGTGTTACTTCGTGGATTGGGTCGTACTTAACCGCCATAAGAAAGCCTTCCTTCCGGAGATTGACATATTCGTTGACGGTCAGAGGGAAGATACGGTCACATGGGCGGAAGGGGACTGTGTCAGGAGCGGACTCGACGGGATGGCAGAAAACGCATTCAGGGTAAGGCCATGGTTCGAACCGGGTGCATGGGGTGGAACATGGATTAAGGAGCACATACCCGACCTATCCAGGGAAGCTAAGAACTATGCCTGGTCATTCGAATTGATTGTTCCGGAGAATGGCCTGATATTCAGCGGAGGTGGCAATATGCTGGAGATTTCCTTCGATTTCCTGATGTACAGGGGAGGAGAGAAGGTTGTCGGAAAGGACTGTTATGCGGAATACCATGATGAATTCCCTATCAGGATGGATTATCTGGACACTTTCGACGGGAGGAACCTGTCTGTCCAGTGTCATCCTCAACTCCCGTTTATCAGGAGCCGGTTCGGGGAGGTCCTGACTCAGGAGGAGACTTACTATATTCTTGACACCAAGGAGAATGCATCAGTTTACCTCGGTTTCAAGGAAGGTGTTGACAAGGATTCTTTCAGGGAGGCACTGAACGATAGTTACAGGAACGGGACTGAACTGGATGTCAATAAATACATCAACAGCGAGACTGCCCACAAGCACGACCTGTTCCTGATCCCTCCGGGAACCCTTCACAGTGCCGGCCAAAATAATATGGTGCTGGAGATAAGTACTACACCCTACATATTTACTTTCAAGATGTATGATTGGCTCGCCCTTGACCTGGACGGAAAACCACGTCCCCTTAATATAGACAGGGCAATGGACAATCTCTGTTTCGACAGACAAGGGGATGTCGTCAAGAAGGAACTGGTATGTCATCCTTCTGTCATCGGGCGTGGGGAAGACTGGGTTCTGGAACATCTTCAAACACACAGGAACCACTCTTACGATGTCCACCGCTATACTTTTTCCACTAGGATCCACAGGGAGACTGACGGAAAATGCAATGTAATCAACTTGGTCGAAGGACCAAGGGCGGAGGTCAGGACAGCAAATGGAGGAACATATGCCCTTACTTATGGGGAGACCCTTGTGGTAAGTGCCGATGCCGGAAGCTATGAAGTGATCAACGAGACCGGCCAAGAAGAGAAGATAGTTGTTGCATTCATGAAATAATCGACAAATGAAGACACGTTTGTTATTGCTGGCTATTCTTTTGCTGCCGTTGTCAGTGTTTGCCACACGTCCTTCGGACTGGGTGGACCCAGGAATAGGTACAGCACATTCGCGCTGGTTCTTCTACACTCCCGCTGCCGTCCCTTTCGGTATGGCAAAACCTGCCCCATCCACCAACGGCCATGAAGGTAATGCCGGTGGATGGCAGGCTGTCGGTTATGATGCCCGGCATTCTTCCATAGAGGGCTTCGCCTGTTTCCATGAATTCCAGATAGGGGGCGTAATGCTTATGCCAACTGTTGGAGAATTGAAGACAGTGCCCGGAGAGATGGACGATGTCGAAGGTGGCTACCGCTCTATTTTCGACAAGGCAGACGAGCACGCCAGACCCGGTTATTATTCAGTGGTATTGAAAGACTATGGTATAAAAGCAGAGCTTACTGCCACAAAGAGGGTTGCGTTCCAACGGTTCACTTTCACGAAATCGGGGAAGAGCCATATCATTTTCGACATAGGGAACAAACTTGGGGAAAGCGGGGGAGTCCGTGACGCCCAAGTCGTCCTCACCGAAGATGGGAGGGTGGAAGGATGGGTTACGACCTATCCTGTCTATGTCCGCAACTATCAGCCCGATGCCGACTTGACCATGTATTTCAGCGCCGTGCTTGACAAGGTTCCCTCTTCGATGGGAACATTCCATCGTAGTGACGTCGTTCCCGGCTCCACATCGGCAGAAGGAGTTGGTGCAGGCATATACCTGGATTTCGACACCAAGGCAGGTGAGGCGGTCACTGTAAAAATAGGCCTCTCATATACTTCGGTTGAGAATGCCCGTCTGAATCTCGACTCTGAAGCCCGGAACCTCTCCTTCGACAGGGCCAGGAAGAATGCTGAAAGAATTTGGGACAAGTATCTCGGCAGGATCAAGGTCGAGGGGGGAACTCCATCGGACATGACAAAGTTCTACACGGGATTGTTCCATGCACTCCTGGGACGCGGCCTGGCCAGCGATGTGAATGGCGCATATCCGAGGAATGACGGGTCCGTAGGCCAGATTCCCACCGATTCGAAAGGCCGGCCCAAATTCAACCATTACAATACGGATGCAATCTGGGGAGCATTTTGGAACCTTACCCAGTTGTGGGCCATTGCTTATCCTGAATATTATGCCGACTGGGTTTCTAGCCAGCTGCTTGTTTACCAGGACTCCGGATGGTTGGGAGATGGAATAGCCTGCAGCAAATATGTCTCGGGCGTCGGAACCAATTTCGTCAGTCTTGCCATTGCCTCTGCCTATAACTGTGGGATCCGGAATTTCGATGTGGAATTGGGTTATGAGGCGGCATTGAAGAATGAGATTGAATCCGAAAACCGACCGGAAGGTGCAGGGAAACTGGATGTCGGGCTGTTCGTGAAATATGGCTATTCTCCGTTTACCCAGGGACTACGTATAGACAACACCCGTGAGGGATCCCGTTTTTCGGCTTCCCACACTATGGAATATTCATTCAGTACCTATGCGGTTGCGCAGTTCGCCAAGGCTCTTGGAAAGGATGAGGATTACTCCAGGCTTATGCAGCTGTCCGGAGGTTGGAAGAACCTGTTCGACCCGGAGACAAAACTGATCAGGCCAAAGTGGGCTGACGGCAGGTTCCTTGAGGATTTCAATCCTTCGGCTCCCTGGATCGGTTTCCAGGAAGGCAATTCGGTACAGTACACCTACTATGTCCCTCATGACATAGAGACTCTCGTTTCCATGGTCGGAGCCGATGAATTCAACAACAGGCTGGACAAGTCATTCGAGATCTCCCGGGAGAACATCTTCGGAGGTGGCAAGGTAATCGATGCGTTCTCAGGCCTTCAGGCAGTATATAACCATGGCAACCAGCCAAACCTTCACATCTCGTGGCTCTTCAATTATTCTGGAAAGCCCTGGCTTACCCAGAAATGGGCCAGGGCAATCTGCGATGAGTTCTATGGAGACGAGCCTGTTCACGGATATGGTTACGGCCAGGATGAAGACCAGGGACAGTTGGGAGCCTGGTACGTTATGTCTTCAATCGGCCTGTTCGACGTGAAAGGACTGACAGCTCCGGATCCTGAATTCTGTATAGGTAGTCCACTTTTCAAGAAAGTGTCTGTAAAACTGAACAGGGACTATTACAAAGGCCGTCGTTTCACTATCCTTACCTCTGCAGACGACATAAAGAATGACATCTATATCAAGGACGTCTCCCTTAACGGCAAGAGAAACAAGGATTTTATGGTTCCTTTCAGTGAAGTTGTCAAAGGAGGGAAGCTCCGGATCAGTCTCTCTGACGACTTCAAGTAGAAAAAAAGACGATTCTGCAGATTATTTATTATCTTTATGGAGCGGGAGTTTCCCGCCCCATGACTAATCACATACCATCTCTATGAAGAAATACATCTTGGCCCTGGACCAGGGCACCAGTTCATCCCGCGCCATAGTTTTCGACAGGGCGGGGTCTATCATGAGCGTTGCTCAAAAGGAATTTACCCAGTACTTCCCAAGTCCCGGCCTGGTGGAGCATGATCCCGAGGAGATCTGGTCTTCTGAGCGTGAGGTCGCCATCGAAGCTCTTGCAAAGATGGGAATCTCGGGCGAGGATCTGGCTGCCGTGGGAATAACCAACCAGAGAGAGACTACGATTGTCTGGGATGCCGCCACGGGAAAACCTGTCCACAATGCAATCGTCTGGCAAGACAGGAGGACTGCTCCCTATTGCGATTCCCTTAAGGCAAAAGGCCTTACCGATGTAATCCGTGCCAAGACCGGCCTGATAATCGATGCCTATTTCAGTGCCACCAAGGTTCGCTGGATCTTGGAGAACGTCCCAGGTGCAAGGGAAAGAGCAGAGAGGGGAGAGCTTCGTTTCGGCACAGTGGATTCGTGGCTGGTTTGGAACCTGACAAACGGTAAAACCCATGTGACAGATGTTACCAACGCAGCCAGGACTATGCTGTTCAATATCCATGACCTCGAGTGGGACAAGGAACTTCTGGAACTGTTTGGAATTCCCGAATCGATGCTTCCGAAGGTTTGTTCCTGCAGTGAAGTCTATGCGGACGCAGAAATCTTTGACTGTCCCGTTCCTATCGGAGGAATGGCAGGTGACCAGCAGTCAGCTCTCTTCGGTCAGATGTGTACCGATCCTGGCGCAGTCAAGAACACTTACGGCACAGGCTGCTTCCTCCTGATGAATACAGGAGAAGCTCCGGTTATGTCCCGGAACAATCTTCTCACCACAATTGCCTGGAAGATAGGGGATGAAGTCAACTATGCCCTGGAAGGCAGTATTTTCGTAGGTGGTTCTGCTGTCCAGTGGCTTAGGGACGGACTTGGGATCATCAAGTCGTCTTCCGAGATCGAAGCCCTTGCTTCGACTGTACCAGACAGCGGCGGTGTATATTTCGTTCCTGCACTGACCGGCCTCGGAGCCCCATATTGGGATCCCAATGCCAAGGGAGGTATTATCGGTATAACCCGTGGAACGACTGCCGCCCATATCGCCAGGGCGACCCTGGAAGGTATCGCTTTCCAGACAATGGACATAGTGAAGGCAATGGAAAATGACGTGGGTGTGCCGATAGCTGAGCTTAAGGTAGATGGAGGCGCCTCTGCTGACAATCTTATGATGCAGTTCCAGTCCGATATCCTGGACACCTCTGTCATCAGGCCGAAGGTCACAGAGACGACAGCTCTCGGAGCCTGCTATCTCGCGGGGCTGGCAGTCGGATTCTGGAGCGGCCTTGATGAGATAAAGAGCCAGTGGCAGGTCGATAGGACCTTTACCCCCATGGCCACCATCGAGGAAGTCGCAGTCAAGAAGACCGGTTGGGCCGATGCGGTCTCAAGATGTCTTTCCAAATAATTGAAACCAAATATCTTAGGAATATGGAAATAACTCTGTTTCAAAAGTGTGTCTTCGAATTCCTGGGCACAATGATCCTTATTCTCATGGGAGACGGTGTCTGCGCCAACGTGAGTCTTGAAAAATCCAAAGCCAAAGGCGCAGGCTGGGTCGTAGTGGCTATCGCTTGGGGTCTTGCCGTTATGATGGGAGTTTTCGTGAGCGGCCCCTATTCAGGAGCCCATCTCAATCCCGCTGTCAGCGTGGGACTTGCCCTGGCTGGAAAGTTTGCCTGGTCATCTGTGATCCCTTATTGCATCGCCCAGCTCCTCGGAGGTTTCTGCGGAGCCGTGCTTGTGTATCTCTTCTTCAAGGATCACTATGATGCCACTGCGGATTCTCCCGAAGTTATGCTCTCGACATTCTGCACTATCCCGGCCATTGCGAACAAATGGAGGAACTTCTTCTGCGAAGCCATCGGCACCTTCGTCCTGGTGTTCATCATCCTTTGCTTTGCCACTTCCGGCAACACTCCTGAAGTAGGGATGGGAAGCCTCGGAGCTATTCCTGTGACCTGCCTCATTATTGCAATAGGAATGTCCCTGGGAGGAACCACTGGCTATGCAATCAATCCTGCCCGTGACTTCCCTCCGCGTCTTGCTCACGCCCTCCTTCCTATCAAGGGAAAGGGAGGAAGCGGTTGGAACTACAGCTGGGTACCGATTCTCGGCCCCCTTGCTGGCTGCGCAGTCGCTGCCGGCCTCTTCCTGCTAGTCTTCTGATGGATAGTTGAGTTTTACCCATTTTCAGACCACTTCACTTATGTTTTGCAAAAGATCTTCCCTCCTTATCGGAATACTGGTGTTAGCCGCACTCTGTTCATGTTCGCACCAGACAGAAGAAACCGTCAACATTGCCAAGTTCAAGGCAGCGACGGCATCGTCATCCTACGACTACAACCTCACTCCGCAACTCCTTACAGATGGCAGGATCGAATTGACTGAGCCAGCATGGCTCAAGGTCACGACCTCCGAAGGGGAGCTTCCCAGAAGGGAGAAGGAATGGACCCTTGACGCGGGCCCATATTCAAAGAATACCCTGGACGGCGGGAAGAATTTCCTTGAATATGAGTGGAGTGGACAGCGTTTTACGGCTAATTGTATCAGGATAGTCGGCACTGTGGTCTATAAGGAAGGTGCTTCCGGTTGGTCGATCCGCTGTCAGTCGGGTGACGGTGAACTTAAACCGGTCGGCAGCATCGAAGGAGAGGACCTTCCAGGTACTCCACGTCGTCCGGTGAGGGTCTCCGATCCGAACAAGCAGACAGAGGATGCCTTGTATCCTACCCGGGCGCTGAGGTTCGTTATTCCTCTCGAAGGAGCTGTTGATTTCAACAAGTTCAGGATCGATTTCGAAATGGACGGGGCTCTCTATTGGGAGGTTAATTCCGTGGATTTCTCTACCGGAGAAGGTTTTGGTGTAAGCAGGGACACTGGACAGTATGATTCCCAGGATGCACGTGGATTCAACGTCTTGCCGGCAGAGACATTCTCCAGTGCCTGGATGAGTGCAGACGGGGGCCCTCAGTGGGTGAAGATAGACCTCGGTGAGGACCGCAGGATTTCCTATGTCAACATCCATTGGATCCACAAGGCCGACAAGACCAGTCTGCAGGTCTCTGAAGACGGTGAGCACTGGAGGCCTATGAGAGCCGGCAAAGGAAAGGGAAGATATGTCCGTCTCAAGATGGAGGGTGCTGACGAAAGCGGTCATTTCATGATCGGTGAGATGGAGGTCTTCGGCCCCAGGGCAGAAGAAAGTGAACCCGGAGAAGAGCCGGTCTGGAGACTTTGCAGGGCGGATCTTGTGAAGGATTCCGGCGAGATTATCTCCACCCCTGGCTTCAATTCTTCCGAATGGATGCCTGCAGTTGTCCCCGGAACCGTTCTTTACAGCTACATTGCGGCTGGAGCTGTTCCTGATCCTGCAATAGCTGACAATAACAATCAGATTTCGGAATCCTATTTCAACAGTGATTTCTGGTACAGGTGGGAGACCTCAGTGAAGGAAGCTGACAAGGGCAAGAGTCGTACCCTCCTTACCTTCGATGGAATCAACTGGAAAGCCGAAGTCTTCATGAACGGGAAGAGGCTTGGCGAGATTGAGGGAGCTTTCCTCCAAAAGAGTTTTGATGTGACGGACATCCTCAAGGAAGACAATTGTGTAGCTGTGCATGTTATAAAGCCGGCCCATTTCGGTGCTGTCAAGGAGAAGAATGAGGAGAGTCCTGACTTCAACGGAGGCCAGTTGGGTGCCGACAATCCTACATTCCATGCCACGGTTGGCTGGGACTGGATTCCTACAGTACGCGGACGTGAAACGGGTATCTGGAATGATGTCCACCTCGATTTCGTGGATGATGTTATCCTTCGTAACCCCTTGGTACAGACCAGACTGGCTGCCAATGACACCCTGGCTTCAATGACGATGTCTGTGGAAGTTACCAACCTGTCTGCAAACCGTATTGATGGAGAGCTAGAAGGAACTATCGAGTCGATATCCTTCCGTAAGCCTGTTTCACTCAGTGCCGGTGAGACGAGGACTGTAGTGTTCAAGCCATCCGATTTCCCTCAATTGAGGAACCAGAGGATTGCGCTCTGGTGGCCGAACGGCTATGGCAATCAGATCCTTCATCCTGCAACTTACAAATTCATCACCGCGGGGCAGGCTCCGGGTCCCCAGGACAGCAGGCATGATCTCTTCTATCTTGCCGGAGTCAGGGAATTCACCTACGCCGATGTCATGTCTGACCTGAAGATGTACATCAACGGTCACAGGTTCCTTCCTAAGGGAGGCAACTGGGGATTCAGCGAGTTCAACCTGCGTTACGGGGCCGATGAATATGACACTGCGGCCCGTCTCCATAAGGAAATGAATCTCAACATGATCCGAAACTGGGTCGGACAGACAGGAGATGACGAATTCTTCGATGTATGTGACAAGTATGGAATAGTCGTCTGGCAGGATTTCTGGCTTGCCAATCCGGCTGACGGTCCCGACCCGGACGACGAGGATATGTTCGCAGATAATGCCGTGGACTTCGTTTCCAGGATCCGCCGTCATCCTTCCATTGGACTCTATTGTGGCCGTAATGAAGGCTATCCACCCGCAACTCTGGATGCCCGACTGAAGAAACTGGTCGCTGACCTCCATGGGGACATAGTCTATATTCCCAATTCTGCCGAAGATGGAGTTTCAGGTCACGGTCCATATCGTGCTGTGGAACCCGATTCCTATTTCAGGATGCCTGCCCGCAAGTTCCATTCAGAGAGGGGTATGCCGGCGATTATGAATTATCCCAGCCTGCTCAAGACCATGACTGCAGAACACATTTGGCCTTCCGACGATGTCTGGGGACAGCATGATTTCACCCGTACAGGTGCCCAGGGAGACACGGCTTTCGTGGGAATGGTAGTCCGCCGTTTCGGGGAACAGGCCATGTCTTCAGCTGAGAAGTTCGCAGATTATGCCCAGTACATCAATTATGATGGCTACCGTGCTATGTACGAAGCCAATAATGCCGGAGGAAAGGGTCTGTTGATCTGGATGTCCCACAGCTGCTGGCCAAGCCTTGCATGGCAGACTTATGACTATTGGTTCGACAAGACTGCCGCTTACTATGGAGTCCGGGCTGCTTGTGAGCCTGTACATGTCCAGATCAATCCTGTTTTAAAATCAGTTCAGGTAGTAAATTACGGTATAGGCAATCTTAAGGATCTCAAGGCTGTGGTTACCCTTACCTCATCTGATGGTAAGGAAACTTACAAGAAAGAAGCTGATGTTGAATTACTTGCAGAAGGATCACGGGAGAGCGCGATCGATATTTCAGATGTGCCGGACGGCCCTGTTATCGTTGAATTGAAGCTCCTTGATCCTACTGGCCAGGCAC
>JAEEGF011685654.1_pt1 | contig 12588 bp, 13 predicted proteins | sample 9134171 | NCBI WGS metagenome assembly JAEEGF01 (sample SAMN16246542, study PRJNA631951) | gut metagenome | biome: gut microbiome; feature: rumen; material: AP-attached | host: Bos | place: Iran: Karaj | collected 2018-10 | reverse complement strand
GAAGGTACGTCCTAACGGACTACGGGAAGTTTACTTACAAGTAGGCTGCTTGGGACGGACATTCGTAAGCGCAATTAGCGCAAAATCGCTTGTAACAACGGCGGTGTTTTTATTGTTTTTGTCTCGTTTTTGTAAGCGAAGCGCGTTTTTGTTTTATAATTATTATTTTCGGCGCGGAGCGCTATTTTTATTATTTTCTTCTTTTAAAATTTGCATATGTCGAAAAATCTTCGTAACTTTGCGCCGCAAAGTTTGTGACAGCACCAATTCACTAACTCCCATGAAACGCCTTTTCTGTTGGATACTTATCAGTCTGGCGACGCTAAGCGCATTTGCTGCTTCGCCTACTCAGACACTGCCTATCGTGTACCTGAATACCACTAATAATCAGGCAATTACGAGCAAGGACTACTATATCGGCGCATCGCTGTATATAACATCAGCGCAAAGCACTTACCCGGCTCTCGGTTCGAACACTGCACCTGTCGCATGCCAAGTGAAAGGGCGCGGCAACTGGACTTGGACCGGATTCGACAAGAAACCGTACAAGATCAAATTCGACGTTAAGCAGTCAGTCCTGGGAATGCCTAACAACAAACACTGGTGCCTCATGGCGTGCGCCGACGACTGGGCAGGTTTTCTGAAGATGCCTGCAGGTTTTGCCATCAGCGAAGCTGTCGGACTGAGATGGACACCGCGAATGCGGCCCGTCGAACTGATGCTGAATGGAAAGTATCAGGGTCTTTATTTCCTGACCGAACATGTGCGTATTGCAGGCAACCGCGTTAAGATAAAAGAGCAAGCGAACGGTGAGACGCAGACCAGTCTGCTCAACGGCGGATGGCTCGTAGAGATAGATAATTACCCGTCGGAGAACAACATCACCTTCACCGAAGGAAACGGTCAAAACGTGATGGTCTCACTCAAGGAACCCGACTCGCTTTCCACACAACAACGCCAGTACATCGTCAACCAACTGAATACGCTCAACGAAGAATTGTATAATCTCCCTTCCCTTCAGGGAGGGGCTGGGGGTAGGCTTCCCGAAATCCTCGACCTGACTGAAGCCGCAAAATACTATCTGGTGCAAGAGATAATGGAGGATTGCGAATCGTATCACGGCAGCTGTTTTCTCTACAAAGACCGTGACAGTCTGGGCGTGGCCGACAAGTGGAAATTTGGGCCTGTGTGGGACTTCGGAAATGCGTACAACCGCCATGAGGAAAAATGGATATACACCAATCCTACGTTCGAGCAATACTGGATTGGCCAACTGGCGCAATGGCCTGAGTTTCAGCAGAAAGTGAAAGAACAATGGTACATCTTCTACCACGATCATAAGGATGCCGTTCGTGCGCAGATACGCGCTTTTGCCGACCTGATTGAGGCTGCCTCGATCAACGATGCAGAGGTTTGGCGCAACACGCAGAACTACTGCGACAACAGCAATTTTGCGGACGTACGCGACCGTTTCTTCCGTCGCTACGACTGGCGTATCCAGTGGCTCTATAGCCAATGGGGCGAGGGTATTCGTCCTGCTACCTACGGCATAGACAATCCGGCCGAGGTACCATCAGATACACCCAGCCGGAAAATTCTTCGCGATGGTCAGATACTGATCATCCGCAATGGCCGCGTTTATAACGCTTTCGGAGCGCTGCTCCAATAAGCGTTGAAAGGCGAAAGGTTAAAGGTTAGAGGTTAAAGCTTTCGTCCTCTCGCCTCTCGCCTTTCATCTAGATTTTGATAACAAAATCGTTATTTTTGCATGCAATAGAAACTATGGTGATAATCTTTGATTTGGATGGCACGCTGCTCAATACCATTGATGACTTGGGACATGCCTGCAACCATGCTTTGAGCCATTGCGGGTTCCCTACCCATCCCATTGAGGAATATCCACGGATGGTGGGAAATGGCATCAGCAATCTCATTCGTCGCGCCTTGCCGGAAGCCGAGCGAACGGAAGAAACTATCCTTCGCATGCGCTCGTATTTCGTACCCTATTATGATGCCCATAACTGCGATTGCACACGCCCGTACGACGGTATTCCGGAACTGCTGAATACGCTCAAAGCGCAAGGACATCTGCTCGCCGTGGCAAGCAATAAATACCAAGCGGCTACGGAGAAGATTGTCTCGCATTTCTTCCCCGGTATCTTTGATGTCGTCCTCGGCGAACGCGACGGCATTCCCCGCAAACCCGATCCGCAGATTGTCAGGGATATCATCTCTAAACTCTCAACCCTAAACACTCAACTTTCAACCTTATACCTCGGTGACAGCCTCGTCGATCGAGACACCGCCGCCAATGCCGGTGTGCCTTTCATAGCCTGTTCATGGGGCTTCGTTCCGCGCCAACAACTCGTTGAAGCCGGCATCCCCCGTATCATCGATCAACCCGCAGATCTTCTTTCCGATTGCAACCTCGATTTCGGTACGCAGCGCCGCGACAATGGGAAACGTATCAACTATAGCAGCTTTGTTTGACTGCTCTACAGATAACGTCGGTTTGCACCTGAAGATTTTCTCCAGAGGAGAACTAGATAAAAGTAATATGCAAATTTTGCATAATACTCTGTTCAAGTATAGGCCAACAGCAGTATATAATTTAGATGTAATCATCTCTGTCGGGCAACTGTTTCCAAAATGGAAATAGTTCAGCAAGAAGGTGGTTAGATGATTGTTCTTTTAGATTTTGATAACAAAATCGTTGTTTTTGCCGCAAGATGAGATAGTAAGAAATTATAGCAATGATAGTTGCAATGGGCGTAGATAATTGGACGCTGGGAGCTTGCTCACAGGCGGACAAGTAGTTAAGCACATACTAGGCCGCTCCGGCCGCAATTTCGTCTATCTCACGAAGCGGTGTTTTTATTGTTTTTGTTTGTTTTCGTAAGCGAAGCGCGTTTTCGGTATTTTTAATATTATCGGCGCGGAGCGCTATTTTTAATATAATTTTCTTCCAAAATTTGTATATGTCGAAAATATTTCGTAACTTTGCGCCGCAAAGTTTGTGAGGAACGAACCAATTATTACTGCCAACCATGTCTAAAGAACTACAAATACGCAACTCTACCGCCGAGTTCCTAATCTTCCAAGCCGAAGGCAAAGCACAAGGAGTACAAGTCTTTTATAAAGACGAAACCATCTGGGCAACGCAGAAAGCGATGGCTACGCTTTTTGATTGCTCTACAGATAACGTCGGTTTGCACCTGAAGAATATCTTTGAGAGCGGGGAATTACAACAGGAAGCAACTACCGAGAAAATCTCGGTTGTTCAAACTGAAGGCGAAAGACAAGTTAAGCGCTCTGTGCTTTTCTATAAGTTGGACGCCATCATCTCTGTCGGTTATCGTGTGAACTCTATCCGTGCGACCCAGTTCCGTCAATGGTGTACTGCCGTATTGCGGCAGTTTGCCATCCGCGGCTATGTCATCGACAAGAAACGCATGGAGAACGGTGCCTTCATCAGCGAGGATTACTTCGAGTACCTGTTAGCTGAGATCCGAGAGATCAGACTCTCCGAGCGCCGATTCTATCAGAAACTGACCGACATCTATGCTACGGCTATCGACTATAACCTCGACGCGCCTACTACGCGTGATTTCTTCGCGAAAGTGCAGAACAAGATGCATTTTGCCGTACACGGGCAAACGGCAGCAGAGTTGATTGTATCGCGTGCTAACGCGGAGAAGGAGCACATGGGTTTAACCACATGGGAGAAAGCTCCGAATGGCAAGATTGTCAAACCAGATGTGAGTGTGGCGAAGAACTACCTCAATGAGTTGGAATTGGAAGATATGGGACGGCTGGTCAACTCTGTTTTGGACACCGCCGAACGTATGGCAAAACGGCATATCCCGATGACGATGGAGGATTGGGCTAAGCGTATTGACATCATCCTGGAAGCAAGTGATGATAGGATATTAAAGGATGCGGGACATGTTACTGCAGAGCAAGCCAAAGAGTTTGCAGAGACGGAGTTTGAGAAATATCGCGTCGTGCAAGATCGTCTCTTCGAATCGGACTTTGATAAATTTGCTTTGCCAACATTGCCCTTTGAAGAAGATAGCAACACCCAATCATAAAAGTAACGGATAAAGTAACGGATAAAGTAACGGATAATGTCGGTATAAATGTCGGAATAAATGTCGGAATAAACGAATATGAAACTATCAACTATCCACTATCAACTCTCAATTCTCGCGATAGCTATGCTATCGCTCGTTGCCTGCAAGGACAAAACCAACAACGACCCGGAAATAGGGATCGACCCTCTTGTTCCGCCTGTGCAATTGGCATTGCTTAATCCTAGCCATATATACTCAGCCAGAGTGTACATATACAAGCCCGCAACAGACTACTACGTACCCGTTCTTGGCGCAGCACCGCAGCAAGATACCCTCATCGACCTCAATGAATTCGCATCCATCTTTGGCTTAACGACGTTTAAAGGTACTTATCAGACCTTCGTTGTAGAGTCTTATAGGCTCGGTGAACATGAACTCCCTCTGGATGATCGAGAGGCTGCACGTTTCGATAGCGTCTATCTCAATCAAACTGTGGCTATTTCGCTTGGCATGCTTGGCGATACTGCTACCATAGATAGTGCTTACTAATCCTCTAACCGCTAACCACTAATCCTCTAACCTCTAAACGAATATGACTCTCCACTCTCGACTCTTGACTCTAACGCTTCTCACGATAGCCCTGCTATCGTTCTTCTCTTGCAACGACCGCAACACGCCTTCGGTCGGTGACCCGGCAACGGATACTCCGGTGGTGGGCCCCACCAATCCGGATGAGCCGACCAATCCGGCCAATGCCATGTCCATCACCGTCACGCGACTGGGCGAGCTGATGTATGAATTCAATGTCGTTTCTTCTATCGGTACTAGCTCGAGCATCGTCAAATGGGATATCCAGGATCCGGATAATACGGAAACCTCTATCACCAACATGGACAGAACTCTTCGACGCACGTTCAATAAGGCGGGAACGGCGCGTATCTGTGTAACTCTCTATAATGATGATAACTCTGGTGGGCTCATCGAGGCTGCCTCCCAAACCATCACCCCCACGGTCTATTAAAAACACAGAGATATGATGAAGAAAGCGACTCAAGGGTCGCTTTTTTTTGTTGAAAATTGGCAAAATTGCGTGCAAAACGCAAATAAATTTGCATAATTGAAAAAGTAGTTGTATTTTTGCAGCCGTCGGTTATTTTCTTATCTCGCATAGCTCGAACGATTATGACCGGCAAACAAAGTAAGTCGGTCATTTTCGCCTTTTGCTCCCGACGTTAAAGAATGATGCTAATGGCATGCGAGAGGGTCGCGTGCTAACCAGGCATAGCGACCCTTCCGCTGTCAGATGAGGCGGTTATTATTAATTCTAAACACAACCGCTATTATGAAACTCGCAGTAAGTTTTATTTTTTTCAAGGCTAAGCCTTCTTGCTTCATCGTAGATCTAACGCGCGAACAATGGTTTGAGTTTTATCAATTGGAAAGCAAATATGAGCGAAAGGTGTGGATGATACATTTCCTTTGCAAAAGATATCTGTCCGTAGCCAACGAACTATGCTGGATTCCACTTGATTTCCAGTCAAAACTATCTGTCAATGATGGAGTAGAAGTATTCTCGCGTGACGATTGGTAAAAAAAACGCAAAAAAATGCATTTTTTTCTAGCTTCGGACTTGTAGTGTCCGAATGTGGTGGTAATTTTGCAGCGAACCGAAAAAAAAGATTGTTTAACCTTCTAAAAAACTCAGGATTATGATTACAGACATTTGTTTATCTAAACCCGCTCAGGACAAGAAAGAACGAGTAACGGCACTGTTGAATGAAGTCGCGGAACTGTATGAGAAACGCGAATATATGATTAACTACGAACGCGATATGCTAACCGCCCTATACACAGGTTTGATAGGACGTTGGCAGTACGAGCTGTTCAAACTAGAGACCCAGGTAAAGAAACTGAAACGCACATCCGAACTGATTCAGGCTCAGTTGAACCGTGGTGAGCGAGTGAATATGAAGGTAATAGAGCGTATAGTAGAAAAAGAGTTTGAGGATCAGCAGCGCAAACTGGATCAGCAGTTGGAGCAATTGAAGAAAGCTCATGAATGGCTGGAGGCGCCAATACTGGAGGCCGAAGAAGCAGCGGAGCTGAAGGATCTCTATCGTACGCTGATGAAGCGCTTGCACCCGGATTGGAATCCTACGCAGACGGAACAAGAAAAAGAACTATTTATGCGCGCAAAGGCTGCTTACAATTCGGGGGACCTGCAGGAACTGCGTAATATACTGCTGATGTGTGACCGTAAGCTGCCAACGGAAGATTTGACGCCGGATGCAGCGGAAGAGCAGATAACCAAACTAGAACAGAGTATTCGTGATCTGCAGTCGCGTATCGACCAGCTGAACGCTTCTTTCCCATTCGACCATCGTGAGAAACTGGAGGATAACAAGTGGGTAGAAGAAGAGCAAGCGCGCCTGCAAGAAAGGATCCGTCAGTTGGATGCAGAGCGTTCGACATGGGAGACCTATCTGACAAGTCAAATGAATCCGAAAACCATAATGGCACAAGCTTAAATCGTATGAAACAAGAACTGGTAAAAATAGATCCGAGTCTGCTGGAACTGTTAGCCTCTCATCCGGAGGGGGGTGTTTGTCCGTTTCAGCACGAGATTTTTCTGCAGGATGTGACGGTTGCCGGTACCGGTTATTGCGAGCAGATAGACGAGATATTCCCGAAACTGACGGAGAATATGGTTCTGCGTCTGCAACGCGACCCGCAGAACAAGCACGACCAACTGGCCATAGGCGTATGGTACGAGCAGACTCGCATTGGCTGGGTGCCTCGTATGCAGAACGAGGTGGCAGCCCGCCTGATGGATGCGGGTAAGAATATCTGTTTGCGCATTTCCGGACTGAAGGTGGAAAGCGACTCGTGGCAACGTATTGATAGCAAGATGTATTTGATAGATTAGGTATGAAAGTGGCACAACATACATTTATCCTAACGTGGGATTTGGATACCGATGACTATTCTATCGGCTCGATGTGTGAAAATATGTTGGAGTTGCGTCTGGCTGTCTTGCGCTATGCTAACCGTCGTTCGGTACTAAATGAGAGTTCCCTTAGAGTCCCGACATTCTGTCTGTATGGTTCGATTAGCGGAGGGGACCAAGCGCGTGATGATGACAGATTCTATATCTATGCTGTGAGCCGCAAGCAGCAGATACAGAACCGGTTGGTTTGTTCGGGTTTCATTCTGGGTAATCCGTATTTTGACGGTCGTTGGGCAGAAGTAGGCAAGCCGCAGGCCTGGACAGTAGAACTGGAGATAGATGTAATGATTAATCCAATGCATCAATTGGAATTGCTGATGCAACCAACGCTAGAACTGCAGTTTCCTGACTATGACTGGTCGGGCAAGACGACAGATTTTATGCTGGATAAAGAGACAGCCTATTTGCTAGAAAAGAAGTGGTACAATTATCTCTCGGCAGTTAGCGACCGGTTGCCCGATACAGATTTCGTCTGTCTTAGTCGTTACGGATTTAAGAGCATGTATACCTGGCAAACCGAAAGAGGAGAACTCGACATGGGGCCGGCTATGATGTACATTAAACATTTGGAAACAGAATTCAAAATCAAAAAGATGCAATCATGAAAGTGGCAGAACACACCTATATAGCTTGCTGGAATCCGGATAGATTTCATTATACACTAACGCAGCAAATCTATGTAATATATCAAAACAAATTGTGGCAACGCAATCACGATATGCGTTGGCGAGTTTCGCTAATGCGTACACCTAAAGGTAATATTGAGGAAGTGCACTGGGGCGTGGTGTACGAGCCGGACAAATTAGATAAAGGAGACAGGTTCTTTGCCTTGAGCACGGGTTCGCCAGATCCTAGTCAGAACGTCTTGCGCTATTCAGGATTTTTCGATAGCCCTCCTTTTCCATCCACTGTACGTTTCGCTCCTGACGGGACGAAATCTTCGCCAAGAGATGTTCATAAGGTGGCATTTTCTCACGATACGATAGTTTATCCGAATTATCCAAACAAATTTACAGTAGAGTATTTGTGTCAGCGTTTCCCAGACTATGAGTGGAGTGGTATGAATCGCGGATTTGTTCTGAGTCCTGAGGATGCGTTAGCGTTGGAGCAGGAGTGGTATGACTACTGGAGCAACCATGATGAGGATTTCCGTTCTGACGGACCGTTGTGGTGTCAGTCTACGGAGAGTTTTTCGTCTATGTACGAGTGGATAGATGAGAATGGTCAGATAGAGCATGGCCGTGCGTGGGCATATATCGATTACTTAATAAAACAATTTAGTTAAAAAGAAAGGAGAATAAAATGAATACAACAACTGATCAAAACCGACTACCGTTTGTGACTCCGGATGCGGAGAAGCCGGACCTGGCCAATGGCCCGTTCATGTCCTTCACTAGTGACAATGGAACCTTTTCGTATGTGCAGATGACGAATGAGCGAATCATCTGGATGAAGCAAGTCAATGCAGAAGGCAGGATGTTCAACGTGACTACTTTTGATGCGGCTTGTTCAAAAGGCCTGATGGACTATCTGACTCAGCGTCTCAAGGAGACAGAATTGAAGGACCAAAAGGTATAAATTTGCAAGCAAATTTGTGTTTTTGTCCTAATTATTTGCACAATTGATTATTTTTTTGTAACTTTGCAGGCAGAACACGTGTGACTGTCGTGTGACTGTCTAATATTATATTTATCGGATGTCCGATTATAGAGCAAAGATTCAATAAAGATGATTCCTAGTTTTACAAAGTATTTTTATCCATTTATGCGGCTCCTTGCTGACAAAAAGCAGCATACAATTAGCGACATAAGAGATTACATTGCCGAGTTCTTTTATTTGTCGGAGAAGGATTTGAAAGAAAAAACGAAAGGAGGAAACTTGCGGCATAATGATCGAGTTACATGGACCGCGTCTTATTTGAAAAAAATGGGTTTAGTTTCACTAATCCCTACAAAGGGCTATACAATAACAGCAAAGGGAGAGGAATTACTGAACCAACATGGGAGGTCTTTTTCGTTGAATGTTGTTCGTGACCTGGAAGGTTTTCACAGATTACAAAAAAAAGAAGGGTCCTCTAATGATAACTGGGTACCAAGTCATTACACCGCATCTGGGAGATACGTGCCCGGCTATGTCTCACGATGGGAGAATAAAGGCCGCCAAAGGTTCTTCTCTACAAAAGAAGATGCAGAAGCTTATATGCAATCCAAAAAGAAAGCCAAGAAACAAAATTGATGAATAAATTAAGAATAGCTACAGTATTCAGTGGTATCGGCGCTCCAGAGCAAGCTCTAAAACGACTTGACGTTCCTGTTGAAACAATTTTTGCTTGTGATAATGGAGAGCGTTTAATAGACGTAGACTACCCCAAAGAACAAGAACATGTCTTTTCGTTACCTTCCATTGCAGCGAAGAGGGAATATGTTGACGCGTTGTATCGCTCAAAAACAACCAAAACAAATTATGTACAACTTTCATATCTAAGTAATTATGATGTTGTAGATAACAATTTTTTTCAAGATGTTGTGTTGCTAGATGGGCGTGATTTCGCCAATAAGGTAGATTTGTTTGTGGGAGGAAGTCCGTGCCAAAGCTTTTCTATTGCCGGTGCGCGCGGAGGGTTTGAAGACACTCGTGGTACCTTATTTTTTGAGTATTGTAGATTAGTAAAGGAAATACAACCAGAGGTATTCATATACGAAAATGTTTATGGTGTATTAACGCATGATAAGGGAAAAACATGGCGGACGATGCAAAATGTATTTTCGGAATTGGGCTATCATTTTGCATGGAAAATCCTGGACGCCCGCAATTATGGAATACCGCAAGGAAGAAGAAGATTGTTTGTCGTAGGGTTTAAAAGGGAAGAATGTTATCGTCGTTTTTCATTTCCTAACGAAATCGATTTGAGCACACGTCCCCTTCCAACTATGCAGTCAATGCTAGAAGAGAATCTAGCTGTAGGCAGTATGCAAAGTGTGCATGGAATCCTTTGCCCAATCGACAACAAAAAGGGGAATCCTGACGAGAGATACTATTTGTCAGAAAAGTTAAAAGCATATGTGCTGTCTCCGGGGACGAAGAATTTTATGCATTATGATGCAAAAACGGATCTTCCTATTGCACGGGCACTAGTCAAAAATATGGGAAACTCCTATCGTGCTAGTGTTAACAACTATGTTACGACACATGGACGGCTTAGGGCACTAACAATGAGGGAAGTGCATCGGCTTATGGGGTATCCGGACAGTTATAAGATTGTAGTGTCAAAAGCTCAAGCATACAAGCAAGCGGGGAACTCTATTGTAGTGGATGTAATGATGGCAATTGAAAAAGAAATTATGAAAGCAGAAAATTGGGATTATGGAACGAATTAACAATATTGAGAAAAAGTACACTCTTGTTAGTCTTTTCTCCGGTATAGGAGGAATTGATCTAGGTTTTGAGTTCGCAGGGTTTGAAACCATATGGGCGAACGATTTTGACAAGTTCGCAGTTCAAACATATAGAAAAAATGTGAATGAAAATATTGTGTACGGGGATATAAGATTAGTAAAGGACCAGATCCCGGATCATGATGTACTAGTTGGGGGGTTTCCGTGCCAACCATTCAGCACTCTTGGTAAATTACAAGGCTTCGATGATGAAAAAAACAGAGGCACCTTGTTTTTTGAAATAATGGATATTATAACAAAACATGATACCAAAGTCGTAGTGTTGGAAAATGTTAAAAACTTAATCAATCACGATGGAGGCAAGACCTTTTCGCGTATCAAGCGAGAACTTGAGGGAGCTGGGTATGATGTAAATGCTCAAATTCTCAACTCATGCGACTATGGAATCCCGCAGCGAAGAAACAGAGTGTTTATAGTTGCTTTCAATAGGAAGTATTTTAAGTCTGCTGAATTCGTATACCCGGAAAAAGAGGAATTAAAAACAACTACTCAAGACATTTTGGACGAGAACGTTCCAGAAACGTATTTTCTTACAAAAAAACTTGAGAAAACAATATTAGGCTATGGAACAAAAGGATACATTGCGAGGCCTACAATTGATCTTCCGGTGTCTAAAACACTAACTGCAACAATGCATAAAATGCATCGTGCCAGCCAAGATAACTACGTCACAGACCGGAAAAATTTTGAGTCCAATGTTACTGAAAAAGAGAAGCGGATTCCCATTCGGAAATTAACTCCAAATGAGTGTAGACAGCTTCAGGGCTTTCCTAGTGATTGGCAACAAGTAGTGTCTGACTGTCAAGCCTACAAACAATTTGGCAATGCCGTAACTGTCGATGTAGCGTACAAAGTGGCTTGCAAAATTTTAGAGTATATAGAACTCAACAAGAGATGAGTCAGTGGAAAGTAAATAACGGTTTGATTGAATTGACACTTTCGGATGGGTCAAAATTATATCCGAATGCAGTTGAAATATTTAGCCAAGTCAATTCTGCGCAGTTTGTTTATCAAGGAGAAAATTTTAAACCAGTCTCCTCTCTTGGTTTGCGTTTCTCACAAATAGGCCAATCCCCTAAAATAGAATTTCGGCAAGTCGGAGATACTATAGCTATCATTCTCTCTGTAACTAAAAAAGGCGTAGTTTACATTGTTCCCAAAGAAAAAGAAGAATATAAGGATTATGTGATATGTGATGGCGTTTTTTATTATCTAACAGGTCCGTATACAATTCTTGAGAAGTACCTCCCTAATGCGGAGAATCCTTCGTTATCGATTGCTCAATATCTTGAGTGTACACACCTCTTGAACGAATCAAGTGTAGAGTATGAAGATAATGTTTTATCTAAGTTAACGCAGATAAAAAATGAGGGACAAGTTTCCGATATACAGATTCCTTCGTTGGAGTGTGAGTTGTATGATTATCAGAAGGTCGGTTCTTCATGGCTTGTTTATATGATAGAGCATGGCTGCGGATGTATATTGGGAGACGAGATGGGATTAGGAAAAACCGCTCAAGTTATATCCTTGTTTGCGGCTATAAAATCTAAGAAACCACACAGCCATTTCCTTGTGGTCTGTCCCCTCTCACTATTAGAGAACTGGAGGCGAGAACTTGAGAAATTTTGCCCTACATTAAAAGTTTTAATTCATCATGGCCCCCATAGGACTGGAGATTATCATTATCTACTCAAGTATGACGTAATTGTAAAGTCATACAGTTCTATAGAGAATGATTGTGGCATGCTTCAAATGGTAGATTGGGACATACTAGCTGCTGATGAGGCGCAAAATATTAAGAACCCTTATGCCAGTCGCACAAAAACCATCAAAATGATTCCCTCTAAAGCGGCATTGGCAATAACAGGAACTCCATTCGAGAATCATATGTCTGATATATGGTCACTGACTGATTTTGTTTTGCCGGGGTATTTGGGCTCATTTAATGAATTTAGCCGTACGTATACGGATGATTCTGATTCTGCATATCGTTTGGAACCATTCCTTTCGCCTCTTATGATACGGAGAAAAGCAAGTGAAGTCCTAAAAAGTC
>JAEEGF010751966.1_pt1 | contig 12588 bp, 7 predicted proteins | sample 9134171 | NCBI WGS metagenome assembly JAEEGF01 (sample SAMN16246542, study PRJNA631951) | gut metagenome | biome: gut microbiome; feature: rumen; material: AP-attached | host: Bos | place: Iran: Karaj | collected 2018-10 | reverse complement strand
GAGGTCACTGCCGACAGCAGCACCACCGGCAGCCGCTATCCCATCATCAGCGTGCAGCGCCTGGTTACGGACTTCTCCCTCAAGGCAGGATCGACCGCCGTGATCGGCGGCCTCTCCAAAACCACCGAGGAGCAGGTGGACACCGGCATCCCGTGGCTGCGAGACATCCCATGGATCGGCGACAAGCTCTTCGGCAGCAAGAGCCGCAGGAAGGTGCAGAAGGAGATACTAGTGTTCGTGACGGTGGGCATGGCCAATCCGCACGACATCAAGGAGGACGTGGGGGTGCCCAAGAACGCGGTGCTGGGCCGCATGTACACCCAGGGCGCCAAGCTGGAGCCCGGCGACCGCACGGGCAACGCCATCGAGGGCATAGCCGCGCTCGACATGCGTCCGCTCGACGAGCAGGCCCGCGATCCGCTGGCGACGAACGTCGTTGAGAAGGCGGTGTTCCACATGCCGTTCGTCAGGCCCGCCGACGAGCCGAAGGACGACAAAGACGAGAAGGAAAAGTAGCAGATGAACTTCGAAAACACAATCGGCCTCGAAACGCACGTGCAGCTCAAGACGCGCACCAAGATGTTCTGCGGCTGCCTGCTGAAGACAGGCTGCGACCCGAACACCAACGTCTGCCCCGTGTGCCTTGGCTATCCCGGCGCTCTGCCCATGATCAACAAGGAGGCCGTGAAGCTCACGGTGATGAGCGGCCTCATGCTCGGCTGCGAGATCAACCGCCACGCCACGTTCGACCGGAAGAACTACTTCTACCCCGACATGGCCAAGGACTACCAGATCTCCGAGAACGGCAATCCCCTCTGCATTGGCGGCGGCGTCACGATCGAGACGCCGAACGGCCCCAAGACGATACGCATCAACCACATCCACCTCGAGGAGGACGCGGCGAAGATCAACCACTACGCCACCACCTCCGGCGTTGACTTCAACCGCGGCGGCACTCCGCTCATGGAGATTGTCTCTGAGCCCGACATGGCCAGCGCCGACGAGGCTATCGCCTACCTCACCGCTCTCAAGGAGATGCTTGTGTACGCGGGCGTGAGCGACTGCAACCTCGAGGAGGGCAACATGCGCTCCGACGTGAACATCTCCATCCGACCCGTTGGCGAGACGAAGCTCGGCACAAAGGTGGAGATCAAGAACATGAACTCCTTCCGCGGCATACACGCCGCGCTCGAATATGAGGCGCGCCGCCAGCGCGAGTGCATGGCGCATTCGATTCCGATCATCCAGGAAACTCGCAGGTGGGACGGCGAGGCGTTCGAAACGGCGTCCATGCGCTCAAAGGAGAACGCCCACGACTATCGCTACTTCCCCGAGCCGGACCTCGTTCCCGTGGCTCTCTCGGAAGAGCAGATTGAGGCCTGGCGCGCGCTCCTTCCCGAACAGCCCAAGGCACGCCGCGCGCGAATGATCGAGGAGTACGGGATCGCCGAATACGATGCCGACGTCCTTTCCCAGCACAAGGCCAACGCCGACTATTTCGAGGCTGCCGCGAAGGGCCTAGACAAGAAAGTCGCAAAGCAGCTCTGCAATCTGTACATGAGCGACGTGATGGCGCTTCTGAACGAAAGCGGCAAGGCGATCGGCGAATGCGCCATGCGCCCCGAGGCGCTGCGCTCGCTCGTGACGCTTGCCGCGAAGGGCACGATCAACGGTCCCACGCTCAAGGAGCTGCTGCCCGAGATATTCGAAAAGGGCGGCGACCCCGAGGCGATCGTGAAGGAACGCGGCCTTGGCGCCGTCTCGGATGCATCGGCTCTAGAGGCGTTCGTCGATCAGGCTATCGCCGCGAATCCCGGCCCCGTTGCCGACTTCAAGGCAGGCAAGAAGGCTGCTGCAGGCTTCTTCGTGGGCCAGGTGATGAAGCTCTCGAAGGGCAAGGCCGATCCCAAGATCGTAGGGCCGCTTGTGGCGAAGAAGCTAGCCGCGCTCTAGCCGCGCGGCAGGAAGGCAAGAGTGAAGCGAATCAGGTTCTACGCCAATTCCACAAAGCCAGCCGCCGTCTCGGAGCTCCAGCGCTTGACGACGGTCGCGCTTGGAATAGGCCTTGATCTTGACGACTCAACTCCCGAGGCGGTGGTGGTGCTTGGCGGCGACGGCACGATGCTATCTGCCGTGCATCGTTTCCCGGGTGTGCCGCTTCTCGGGCTGAACCTCGGTTCGCTCGGATATCTCGCGGGCGTGGAGAGGCCGTTCTTCGAGGCCGCGCTCAAGGCGCTGCGCTCGGGCGACTTCACGGTGTCGTACCGCACGGCCCTCAAGGTGGGCGGCCAGGTGGCGCTGAACGACGTGGTCGTCTCGAAGAGCGTCTCTGGACACGCCGCCGTGATAGAGCTCGCGATAGACGGGCGGTTCACCACGCGCTTCTTCGCGGATGGTCTCGTTGTGGCCACGCCGACTGGCTCGACGGCCTACTCGCTTTCGGCGGGTGGACCGATTCTGCTGCCTGATTCGCAGTCAATCGTCATAACGCCGATATGCCCCCACGCGCTCACGTCGCGTCCGCTTGTGGTGCGCGACACCGTGCGCATCGGAGTGCGCGTGCGTCCGCGTCCCGGTGCCGAGTCGCTCGAGGCGTTTGCCGACGGCGCGCCCGCCGGGCACCTCGCAGAAGGCGATCTCCTTGAGATCGAAAAGGCAGCAGAAGGGGTGCCGCTCATTGAGCTTGCTGGATACGACCCGTGTGACGTGCTGAACCGCAAGCTCGGATGGTCTGGCAGCTCAATAGGATGACCGGCATGACCGAACTAGAGCAGAAGATAGGCTACGAATTCCGCGACCCGGCGCTGCTGGCGCTTGCGCTTTCCACGCCGTCTGTGCGCCAGAGCAGTCCTGATGCGGACGACAACCAGCGCCTGGAGTTTCTTGGCGACGCCGTGTTCGGGCTTTTTGTGGCCGAGGCGCTGTACAGGGCTTTCCCTGGCGAGCAGGAGGGGCCGCTCACGATGCGCCGTGCCCATCTCGTCTCGGGGAAGGCTCTTGCGGCGCTTGCGGAACGAATCGGCCTGCGTCGTCATCTTGTGCGCGGCGAAGGGCTTCCGGAGCTTCCTCCTGGCGCGAAGCCGGTGGCCGACGCAATGGAGGCTCTGATGGGGGCCGTGTGGCTGGATGGCGGAGATGCGGCGGCGAGGAAGGTGTTCGCACGGCTTGAAATGTCGGTGGAAGGTCCATGCGACGAGCGCGTGGAGAATCCTCGGCTGGTGGTGCAGAAGATCGCGCAGAGCCGCACGCCGCAGGTACGTCCCGTCTATGAGATACTTAGCATGGAGGGACCTGCGCACGAGCCTGTCATCACAGCGCGCGTCACCGTGAAGGGCATTGGCTCCGCTGAGGCGAAGGGCAGGTCGAAGGCAGCCGCCGAGGCGGCCGCAGCCGTGGCGCTTCTCGCCAAGCTGGATGCCGCCGCGCATGGAATAGGAGACTAGAAGATGTCGTTTAGGTCGTTGCTGCCGGTTCTCGCGCTTCTCGTAGCGGCGGGATGCTCTCGCAAAGACGAGCTGCCGCCTGCGCCGCCTGCCGGCTCGGCGCGCATTGTGCCGGCATGGCTTGCCGTCACAAACGCCGCAGGGGCAAAGGCCGTGTTCCGCGGCGGCGAGACGCTGCCCGTGAGCCTGGCGGCTCCGGGCGTGGTGTCGATGCCCGTCGATTTTTCGGACAAGAAGCCGCCGATGCGCGCAAGCTGGGATCTTCAGCTCCCTTGCGACCTCTCGCGGATGGACGGACTGCAGTTCGACTTCTACTGCAGCGATCTCGACCAGTTCTCGGCGTTCAGCTTCTACTTCAAGAGCGGCGACGGATGGTATCATTGCTCTTTCTGCCCGGAGGAGAACGGCAAATGGCAGCGCATCTCTGTGAAGAAGACGCCAGTGAGGCTCGAAGGGAAGGTGGCCGGCTGGGACAAGGTGAGCTGCATGCGCATCAGCGGATGGCGCGCGGGAGATGGCCGCGCAGTCTGCGCGATTGCCAATCTTGCGTACGATGGCTCCAATGCCGCCGATGTCGTTGTGGTTAGTGCGGAGTCGGTGGCCGCAGGTGGCGGCGACGAGGCCACGAGGTGCATGAAATATGCCGACAGAATGGTCACCGCTCTGCGTTCGGCCGGTCTTGCGGCGTCTGTCGTGGCAGACCGCGCTCTCGCCGAGGGTTCGCTCACGAACGCAGTGGCCGTTGTGCTGCCGTACAATCCCGCGCTTCCTTCCGGCAAGGCCGACCTTTTGAAGGCATACGTGACAGGCGGTGGCCGCCTTCTTGCGTGCAACGTGCAGAGCGCAGAGGCGGAGGGCATCGAAGGCGTGCGCCGCTCAAAGGATCAGCGCCTTGGGGCCACGGGCATGGTGGATGTGCCGTTCCTGCGCTCTCTCGTTGGCGAGATGGCACCCGCGCTTGAGAAGAAGATGGCGCAGCATGAGGCGGACGAAGCCGAGCGGAAGAAGGAGCTGATGAAATGGCTCGAGACGAGGCCGTCGCGCAAGGGCGAGAAGCGCGCGTTCTGGTGCCACAGCGCGCGCGGGCTTGGCGGCGGACGCGACTGGGACGCCTCGGTCAAGTTCCTGAAGGAGCAGGGCTTCAACATGATTATCCCCAATCTCAGCTGGGGCGGCGTGGCGTTCTACCCATCGAAGGTTCTGCCCGTCGCGGCCGATGTGGCGACGAAGGGCGACGCCTTTGAACAATGCCGTGCCGCATGCAGAAAGTACGGCGTCGAGATGCACGTGTGGAAAGTGTGCTGGAACATGGGGCACCTCACCTCGTCTGCATTCGTGAAGAAGATGAAGTCAGAAGGCCGTACGCAGGTGAACGCCAGCGGCTCGCAGATTGACAGATGGCTGTGCCCGTCCCATCCAGAAAACCAGCAAATGGAGATCGACGCGATGGTGGAGCTTGCGAAGATGGGGCCGGATGGCGTTCACTTCGACTACATCCGCTACCCTGGCACGGATAACTGCTTCTGCGATGGATGCCGGGCTCGTTTTGAGGCTGAGATCGGCACGCCGGTGGAGCATTGGCCCGCCGATGTGCGCGACGACGGAAAGTTCAAGGACAAGTGGAATGACTTCCGCCGTGCAAACATCACTAAGGTGGTGCGGACGGTTTCGGAGCGGGTACATCGCGAGGCGCCGGGGATACAGGTGTCGGCGGCGCTCATCGGCAGCCACGCGTCGGCAGTGTCTAGCATGGCGCAGGACTGGCCTGCGTGGTGCAGGGATGGTCTCTTGGACTTTGCCTGCCCGATGGACTACGTCAACGCAGTCCCGCAGCTGCGCAGCCAATTGCGCGCGCAGCTCAAGCGCTGCGGCAAGGTGCCTCTCTATCCCGGCATCGGTCTTTCATGCTGGCCGAGCGATGGGCGCGACGCAGAACGCCTTGCCAAGCAGATTCTGGCCACGCGCGATCTTGGATTCAAGGGCTTCACTGTGTTCAACTTTGATCATCGCGCTGAACAGGTGCTGCCGCTGATGCGCCTCGGCGTGACTAAGGAGGACTAGCTGCGGCAGTTTCCGGCGACCCCGAGAGGATTGGCGGCGGCGGAAACCAGGACTGGGAAGTCGCAGCCGAAGTCGCGCACGTTTCCGCAGGGAACGTCGATGAAGCCGCAGGTCTGCAGGTCGCCGACGTGCGATAGAAACGCGAAGCCTCGTCCGCCAAGGCAGCCGCATGGAGGGCGGGCGGGAGGGACATCGTGCGTACGGCGCCATTCGGCCCAGTACGCGGGCGCGGAAGGGCAGCATGTCTCCTTGATGGGAAGTGGGCCTGCGACTGTCTTGGCGAAGGCCCAGTCCAGCACGGCGCGTGTGGCGTCCGGCGAAAGGGCGTAGTCGGCGATGGCCTTGCCGCGGCCTACGGGCACGAGGAAGAAGAGGTCGAGCTTCGCGGCACCCTGGGCGACGGCGAGCGCGTAGAGCTCTTCAAGGCGGTCCACGTTAAGCGTGGAGACCGTTGTGTTCATCTGGAAGGGCATGCCGACTTCGCGTGCGGCGCGCATGGCGCGCATCACGTTGTCGAAAGCGCCTGGTACGCCGCGGAAGGCGTCGTGAGATGCGGCGTCTGGTCCGTCAATGGAGAACGAGCATGCCGCCACGCCGGCGTCCTTCAAGGCGGCGAGACGCTCTGGCGTGACGAGAAGTCCGCACGGGGCCATCACGCTGCGGATGCCGAGGCGAGTGGCGTGGGCGACGAGATCTAGAATGTCTGGGCGCATCATCGGCTCGCCGCCTGTCCAAATGATCATCATCTCCGGCGGACCGACGCGTTCGGGTTTCTTGGCGGCGAGTGGCGCTAGCGAGTCGAGCACCTTCAAGCATTCCGCGGTGGATAGTTCATGTTTGTATGGTACATCGGCCGCTCCTGCGCGGCAGTGGCGGCAGCGCAGCGGGCAGCGTCTTGTGACTTCCCAGGCGATCACGCGCGGGATGGCAAATTTTGCGGCTGAAATATCCATTGCGGATATTCTATCAAATTTTTCGATTTCCCGCTTGCATTTCCGCGTAAAATTTCATATCATATATCCGTTTTCCTCACGGAGGGATGGCCGAGTGGCTGAAGGCAACGGTTTGCTAAATCGTCATACGGGCTAAACCCCGTATCGGGGGTTCAAATCCCCCTCCCTCCGCCAATCCCGCAGCGGTTCACTCAATGACCGCTTCGGCGAGTTTTGCGTCGATGCGCTTGTCGCTTATGGGCTCTGGAGTGTGAAGCTCCTGCGCGAACAGCGACACACGGTACTCCTCAAGCATCCATCGGATCTCCGCAAGCCCTGACGCGGAGAACTTGACTTCCGCCTTGCCTGCCGCTGCATCGCGGTAGAGAATCCAGTATGGCGCGAAGCGAGCCTCCTTGGCCTTGTCGCCTGCGGGATTCGTGCGGGCGCGCTCCACGCGCAGCGCCGCGCCTTTGAGGTAACGCTCGTAGTGGCGAAGTCGCGCGAGCGGAACGCTGCGAGGGAAGCCGGGATAGAGCAGCCATGCGAGCTGCGTGCGGATAGAGTCCGCCGTCTCCTCGTTGATTTCAGCCTCTTCGATGCGGTCCTCAATCTTCGCCGCCGCGGTGTAGGAGGCCGTGAATATGCGAGCGATCTCGGCCTGCGCTTCGTTGAATGCGCTACGGCATTCGCGAAGGCGGCGGTCGAACGTTGCTGCGTCGCGCACGCTGGGGCGGCCGCGCACAAAAGCCTCGAAGACGGCGCCTAAGAGGATGTCCCGCGACGCGCGTTCGTCATCGTAGTTGATCGACTTAAGATACAGCTGCGCGCCGAGAGGAAGCGACTTTCGTCGGAACGGGACGCGTACCCTTTCGCCAAGGGCCAGCAGGATGAGGCGGGCAACGCCCGCCGAGTGGGCGGCCGCCGCTTCGGAGGCGTTCGCGTAGAGACGCAGCGAGGCGCCGGTGCCGTCGTCGTGCAGCGCGGGGAAGTGTTCTAGCGTCCAGCCCGCCTTCGCGTCGGTGGTCTTCTCCGGTATCGTGCCGAATGTCCATGTGGTGCTCGGCGTGGTGGCGGCATCGTTCGGCGTCGCCGCAAGCGTGGAGGAGGAAGCCGCCTTGACGCCGGCCTGTGCGAGGGCCTCGTCGAGATTGCGCGAGCAGGCGAGAACGCGTCCCGTTGCGTCGTCGCGGATGCGGAAGCGCACTTGCAAGTGGGGCGGCAGCTTGAGGTTCGTCCAGGCGTCCGGCGGAATGCGGAAGCCCCATTCGTTGTAGATGGTGTGCCGCACGGCGTCGAGGAGCGGCTCGGAGCCGGGCTTCAGGTGGACGAGAAGGCCGCTTACGGTGTCGTCGATTGGGGTGAGCACGCGCCGCTGGGCGGAGGGCAGCGATGATATGAGATACGTGAGCTTTTCGGGGAGGGCTCCCGGAACGAGCCAGTCGGCGCGCCAAAGGCGTAGGGCGGCGGCTGAGGACTTGCGCACGGTGCAGGTGATGCCGTCCTGCGATTCGTCGTCCGGAGTGTTGCGGTAGGTGAGCGCCATCTTCACGCCGCCGATTGTGATGGAGTCTGGGAAGTCTGCGGCCTGAACGTCGTCTGCAGGCCACCAGTCGCATTTTCTCAGGATGAACCGCGCCTTTGGGGACGAAGGGTCGTTGGGCGCGGCGAGCCATTTGCGCAGGGCGTGCGCCGATGCGACGTGAGGAGGGATGACGGCGGCGAAGTGGGCGGCGAGGCCTTCCGAGTTGAACATCTCGGGACGGCGCGCCTTTTCTGCGCGGCGGCGGATGGCGTCGAGAAGCGCGTTGTTCTTCCGCACTTCCGGCGGAGGATTGGTGAACTCGCCGTTCACGAGTGCGTGCAGGATGAAGATCTCGCGGGCGAGCGGCAGATTGACGCGGCTGAAGTCGCAGCGGCGTGACGGCACGATCACGAGTCCGTACAGCACAACCTGCTCCGTCGCGCGCACGAAGCCGCTCTGGGCCTCCCATTCCGGCGAGTGGTAGCTGTGGCGGCAGAGCGCGCCTGCCACCGGCTCGATCCATTCAGGGTCGATGGCCGCCGCGTTGCGCGCGAAGAGGCGCGCGGTGTCCACGAGCTCGCCCGCCATCAGCCAGGGAGGCGTTGCCTTCTTGAGCGTGGACGAGGGATGGATCGCGAAGCGTAGACCGTGCGCTCCTCGGTATTCGTGGGCCTCCTCGTCGTATTTCCCGATGCGTCCGAGAAGGCCGGAGAGGAGAGCGCGGTGGAGAAGGGCCGAAGCTTCTTCTGGTTTGCGGGTGCGGGCCTCTGCGAACGAAAGGCCGAGGCGTTTCGAGAGGTCCGTGAGCTGGCGCGCGAGGTCGCGCCACTCGCGCATCTTGGGGTATGAGAGGTACGTCTTTTTCGCGAGGGCGCGGAGTTTGGACTGCGAGAGCGAGGCGCACTGCTCGTCCCACCAGTCCCAGAGCTTGAGCGTGCCGAGAAAGTCCGAGCCTGGCACGCGGAAGGGCGCGTGGGCCTGCGTGGCCTTTTCGCGTTCGTCCACCGGACGCCGCCGCGGATCGTCGCAGGCCATTGCGGCTACGATGGGGATTGCCTTCTGGAGGGTTGCGTTCTCCGATGCGGCGAGCAGCATGCGCGCTAGGCGGGGCTCCACGGGGATCTTCGCGAGCTTGCGGCCGATGTCCGTGAGCACGATGCGCGTTTCGTCGTCGCCACGCCAGCCAGCGGTGCGCGGCGCGGGGGCGTGGGCGATAGCGCCAAGCTCGAGCAGCTCGCGCAGGCCCTCGTGGATCATTGCGGGGCGCGGAGGGTCGAGGAACGGGAAACGCTCCACGTCGCCGAGCTTGAGGTCGAGCATCGTGAGTATCACGCCGGCGAGCGACGAGCGCAGCACTTCTGGTGGAGTGTATTCGTCGCGCGAGTTGAAGTCCTCCTCCGAGTAGAGGCGCACGCACGTTCCCGGGCCAACGCGTCCGCAGCGTCCTGCGCGCTGGCGTGCGGATGCCTGCGATACTGGCTCGATCTGCAGGCGCTGCACCTGCGTGCGGTGCACGTATCGCGAGATGCGAGCGAGGCCGGAATCGACCACGCATCTTATGCCGGGAATCGTCACGGAGGTTTCGGCGACGTTCGTGGCGAGGATGATGCGGCGGCGCGGGGAGGTGTGGAAGGCTCGGCGCTGTTCGGCGGCGGGAAGGGATGCGAGAAGGGGGATGATGTCGTCGGTGGGGCGTGAATGCTCAAGGGCGGCGGCAGTCTCGCGGATGTCGCGTTCGCCGGGAAGGAACACGAGCACGTCGTCCTTCTCTGGCAGTTCGGCGATGGCGGAGGTGACGTCGCGAGGAAGGTCGAGCTCGTCGTCTTCGCGGGGAGGGCGGTATACGACTTCGATGGGGAAGAGCCTGCCTGGAACGGATATGACGGGGGCGCCGCCGAAGAAGTCCGAGAAGCGCGCCACGTCGAGGGTGGCGGAGGAGACGATCACCCTGAGGTCGCGTCTGCGGCGCAGGATGCGCGTGAGGATGCCTAGAAGGAAGTCGACGTTGAGCGAGCGCTCGTGGGCTTCGTCCACGATTATCACGTCGTATGCGCGCAGAAGCGGGTCGTTGCGCGTCTCCGCCAGGAGCACGCCGTCCGTCATGAACTTGATGCACGTGTCGCGCGAGACGCGGCGGTCGAAGCGGTGCTGGTAGCCCACGAGCGAGCCGACTTCGCACTTCATCTCGGCGGCGACGCGTTCGGCCATTGTGACGGCGGCGAGGCGGCGGGGCTGCGTGCAGGCGACGCGGCAGCGCTTTAGTCCGCGCGCAAGGCAGTGCTCCAGCGCCATCTTCGGGAGCTGTGTGGTCTTGCCCGAGCCGGTGTCGCCGCAGACGACGACGACGGAGCTACGCTCAAGCGCGGCGAGTATCTCGTCGCGGTGGGCGCTCACTGGAAGGTCTGGCGGATATGATGGCGTAGTCACAATTGGCCGATATTCTACTATTTCGCCGTGTCCGCTGTCAATGGCGCGCGCCAAGTTTCGCTCGGCGCCAACTTGACATAGGCGCGGATTCCATGATAAAATCTCTCCCACATCATTCGGGGATATTTTTCTCCGGTTTTCGATTGTGCAGAATGAAGCAAAAAGGAGACAGATAATGTACGACAAACTTTGCGTTGCGGCGCGCTCGATGCCGTTCTGGTGCGTGGCCAATCCGCTCGCCGATCCGTTCGGCGGCAACGTGCAGCCCAAGCCGGACTCGCTCGACGTCGCCAAGATGCTCGCCAAGGCCTGCAAGGCCGGGCTCATCGAGATGACGTCCACCCACGACGACGACCTCGTGCCGTGGGATCCCGAGCATCCCGAGGACGACCTCGACCCCAAGAGCGAAGTGTACAAGAAGCTGCGCGCCATCAAGAAGGTTCTGCGCGACGGCGGCCTCAAGGTGAACATGGTCACCTGTTCGCTCCACGGCAACCCCATCTTCCGCGCGGGCGGCCTCACGAACCCCGACCCCAAGCTGCGCGCCCTCGCCGCCAAGAAGGTGGAACGCACGCTGCGCATCGGCAATCTCCTCGGCGCCAAGCACTACACCTACTGGGTGGCGCGCGACGGATTCGAGGTGTACGCGAAGACCGACTTCGCCCACCTCTACGACTGGCTTGCCGCCGGACTCAACCATGTGACGGACTACATCGAGAAGATGAAGTTCACCAACTACAAGGGCGCCACCGTCGAACCCAAGCCGAACGAGCCCCGCGGCGCGATGTTCCTGCCCACGGCAGGCCATGCCGTCGGCTTCATCATGACGCGTCTCAAGAAGCCCGACTTCTGGGGCGTCAATCCCGAGCTGCTCCAGCACGAGGGAATGTGCCTCATCAACTCCGTTCTCACCGTCTCCTACCTCTGCGCCTGCAAGAAGATGAAGTTCCTCCACTTCGGCTCGCAGATCAAGGGACAGTTCGACAACGACTTCCCGCCGCTCGTCGGCCCCGAGGGCCTCAAGGAGACGGTGTGGATGTTCAAGGCGCTCTCCGACTGCGGCTGGAAGGGCGTCGTGGAGTTCGACTGCCACATGCTGCGCGCCGAAGGCTCCCCCGAGGACGCCGCCGACGCCCAGTGGCGCTTCATCCAGAGCTGCTCGAAGGCGGTCGACATCTGCGTTACGCTCGCCTCCCGCCTCAAGCCCGCCAAGAAGGGCGCCAACGACACCGAGGCCGAGCTCGACGCCATCGCGCAGCTCTGCAAGCTGTGAAAGGTTTGAACGTTTGAAAGGTTGAGGGATTGAGAGTTGTCTTAAAACTTTCATTCCCTCAAATTCACGAAAGGACAAAGAAATGAAATTGACTCTCTCGATTCTTGCGGCGACGTTTGCCGCAATCGCATTCGGCGAAACCTGCACCTCCTGCAAGGCCGAACCCACCGGCGCCGTCGGACGCTGGGCCATACAGAAGCCCGGCGCCTTCTGGCTCGGCATCTGCGACAAGGGCGCGAAGCCCGAGGCGTCGCTCCTCTGGGGCGGCGGCTCGCCCAACGCCCAGTACGACATCAAGATCGACGGCGCAAACGCCACCATGAAGCAGCGCGTCGGCAAAGACCGCTACCGCCTCACCACGGTCAAGGCGAATGGCAAGGAAGCCGACATCACGTTCCAGACCTACAACGACAAGGGCGAGCCCCAGGGCAACCCCGAGGTCGTCAAGGCCAAGCGCATTCCCGCAGTTCCGCCCGCCCCCGACGTTTCAAAGGCAGTCCTCGGCAAGCCGATCAACCTTCTTGCCGACGGCATCGACGGCTGGGAGTCGATGAACAAGGGCAACTACTTCGGCTGGTCGGTGAAGGACGGCGTGCTCTCCAACCGCATCAAGCGCAAGCCCAACGGCAAGCCCGACGGCAGCAGCGCGAACATCGTCACGAAGAGGCGCGACTTCTTCGACTTCAAGTTCTCCTACGATGTGCGCGTGCTGCCCGGCTGCAACTCCGGCGTGTATCTGCGCGGCATCTACGAGATCCAGGTGCTCGACAGCTACGGCAGGCGCGTGGACAAGCACAACATGGCGGCGCTCTACGGACGCATCACCCCGCGCGTCGCCGCCGAAAAGCCCGCCAACGAGTGGCAGCACGTTGACGTGACGCTCTACAAGCGCCACCTCACCGTCGTCCTCAACGGCGTGAACATCAT
>JAEEGF010230331.1_pt1 | contig 12588 bp, 12 predicted proteins | sample 9134171 | NCBI WGS metagenome assembly JAEEGF01 (sample SAMN16246542, study PRJNA631951) | gut metagenome | biome: gut microbiome; feature: rumen; material: AP-attached | host: Bos | place: Iran: Karaj | collected 2018-10 | reverse complement strand
TCGATGAGGTTTTGTGTTTTGGTATAGGTATTCATAACTATTTAATTTTATGGTTAATAATGGTGCAAATGTAAGAAAATTTACGGATTTTAGTGTTTTTTTGTTGAAAATATGTTAAAGGATGGCGGTTTGCTGTCCGTTGAATTGTTGCAGGTTTGTCACTATTTTTTCCGTCAACGCATCCTTGTCGGTTCCTGTGGCATCGACGGTAATCTTAGATTTTGCGTAGAACGGTTCTCTGGCTTTGAGTGTTGCATCCACATAGCTGGCAAGTTCTTCATCCGACTTTCCCTCGGTAAGCGGACGTTTGTGGTAAGAACTGGAAATCCGCCCCACTAGCTCGTCGGCAGACAACTTTATATATATGGTAGTGCCAATGGAATTCATAAATGCCATGTTTTCGCTGAAACAAGGCGTACCGCCACCACACGAAAGCACAAAGTTGTCCTTGTTGGAAAACGATTCAAGAACAGAAGTTTCGAGTTTGCGGAAGCAAGCCTCGTCGTACTTCTGGAAAATTGCCGATACCGACATCTTGTAGCGTGATTCGATTTCCTCGTCGAGGTCGTAGAACGACAAGTTGAGTGATTTGGCTAGGCGTCGCCCGACAACGGACTTACCTGCCCCCATAAAGCCAACGAGAAAAATTCTCATCTGTTAGAAAAGAGGTATTTGAAGCTGGGCTTCGGCCATTTGCATTGCCATCTCCTCCTGCTTGCGAACGCGTGGTTTGCGAACAACCTGCTGGATGTTGAAACCTAATTCGTTCATCAGTCTCAGGCGGTCTTCGAATTCAAGGTCGGCATATCTTTCGCAAGCAGCATCGAAAACTTCTACAATGAGCTTGTCGGTTGTGTCGCGTATGTAGTCGATATTTTCAACCTCTGCCTTGTTAAGATTCTGACGATAAGCACGTTCCTTATGTATGTCTTCAAACTTTTCAACCCAGATTTTTACGGATGAGATATTGGGGTTTGTAAGCAGACGTCCTCCATTGGCAACTCGGTTCGAGTCGCATTCGAAAAGTTGAGCAGCAACTTCGAGAAGTTCCTCTCCATTGCGCGGATTGGGAATTACAAACGGGTACTGCAGACCATACCACGATGTGATGTCAACAGGCAATTCGCCACGTTCGATAGCCATGTGCATCGACATGTAGTAGTGAACGACGAAAGTCTTTGCCTTGCTGAAAAGATTGTTGTAGTTGTTGTTGAATGCCTCCTCCTGCTGTCTTAAGCATTCCTTATAGGTTCTGAACTTCTCGAAAACAGAAAGATTCTCTTCTGCTATATTAGCCTGGTATTCAGCAAATAAACAATCTTCACCCAGTGGATTCTCGCGCAAATACGCATCGAAAGACCTCAGTATTTCGAGTCTTTCCACATCGGTATGTCTGTAAATCAGTTTCTCCATCCGTAGTCTAAATCTATAAAAACGTACAAAAATATATTTCATAAAAACAACAAAATCAACACAAATCACAAAGTAATCAACACATTAGTGTTTATTGTGCATTTATAACCATCGGATTTTCAAGGGAGAACGTTTTTTAACGTAATATACAGCAAAACATATCACAGACAAATTACTACAAATCAACACATTAACAATCAAACATTACCATATCAATGATAGTTAGAACTAATTATTGTAAAGACGCAAAATTTTGCGTCTCAACAATAAAAAGAAATATTGCCAAATGTCTCCAACATTGAATTTTTGAATTATTGAATTTTCAAATCGTCAAATTATCAAATTTTATTACTTTTGTAACCTAAAAATTATTGCGATGAGATTCAAACGAATATTGTTAAAGCTTAGCGGCGAATCACTTGCCGGAGCATCGAAACAGGGCATAAGCGAAACCCACCTTATGGAATACGCCAACCAGATTAAAGCCGTACACGACAAGGGCGTACAGATAGGAATAGTAATCGGCGGAGGCAACATTTTCCGCGGCATTTCGGGCGAAAGCAAGGGCTTCGACCGTGTGAAAGGCGACCAGATGGGAATGCTCGCAACAATAATCAACTCGTTGGCATTGCAGAACGGACTCGAATCTGTTGGCGTTAAGACCAGACTTTTCACCTCGATAGGAATAGAATCAATCGGCGAACGCATTTCGAAGCCAAAGGTTGTCGAGGCTTTAGAAAACTCGTATGTTTGCATACTTGCTGGCGGAACAGGAAATCCATATTTCTCGACCGACAGCGCATCGGCTCTGCGTGCAATCGAAATCGAAGCCGACGTTTTCCTTAAAGGTACGCGCGTAAACGGCGTCTATACAGCCGACCCAGAAAAGGATCCGACTGCAACCAAGTTCGACACCATTACCTTCGACGAGGTTTACAAGCGCGGACTTAAGATCATGGACCTCACCGCTTTTACGTTGTGCAAAGAAAACAACATGCCGGTAATCGTATTCGACATGGACACCTACGGAAATCTTGAAAAAGTAATAAATAACGAAAATATAGGAACTTACATTACAAAGTAATTTATGGAAGAATTAGAATTGTATATAGAAGATGCAAAGGACGGAATGAAGTCCGCACTCGAACACCTCGAAAAAGAACTTGCAAAGATCCGCGCAGGCAAAGCTAACCCAGCTATGCTCGAATCGGTAAAGGTTGAATGCTACGGAACAGCATCACCTATTTCGCAAGTTGCAAACCTTTCGGCTCCAGACCCGAAGACCATCTTCATCCAGCCATGGGACAAATCAACCATCCCGGCTATCGAAAAGGCTATCCTCGCTGCAAATCTCGGCTTCAACCCTGCAAACAACGGCGAAGTTATCCGTATAATCGTTCCGCCTCTGACAGAGGAACGCCGCAAGCAGCTAGTTAAGCAGGTCAAAGGACTAGGCGAAGACTCGAAGGTTGTCATCAGGAACGCTCGCCGCAACGCAATCGAAGAATTCAAGAAACTGAAGAAGGAAGGCGTTTCGGAAGACGAAGCAAAGGATGCAGAACAAACCGTACACAAGGCACACGAAGACTTCATCAAGAAGGTTGATGCAGTAATCGACGCCAAGGAAAAGGAACTGATGACCGTATAGCGCAAAAGCTAATCGCCAGTCCATATAACCCCATCAGTCAAACATTATATTGTCGGGAATACCTTAATAATATAATGCATAAAAGTATTTTGCCATATAGCATAACGAAATTACTGACGTGCATGTTGATGCTGACGTGCTTCGGCATTAGTCTGCACGCCCAGTCAGATACCTACGAAAAGCTCCTGTCCGACTTCGACAACAGCACGAGCGTGTCGGCGGCAAACCGTTTCTTCAAGCAGCTCGATGCCGACGAAATAACCGACTCGCTGATTATTTTCAACGAAAATACGCCAGTCGATTCGGTTCAAGGTCAGGTGTGGTACTGGGCGTCGGTATGCATGTACGAAATGCAGCAGTACAAGTCGGCCGAGAAGTATGGACTGAAATCGCTACCACTATTGCACGACGACGAAACCAAAGCCGACTGCCTGAACCTTATAGGCTGCATATATGTACGGCTTGGCGACTTCGACCAGGCGGCAGCCTACACCAAGCAATGCCTCGACATCGACATGCGAAGTAGTGACGACGACCGTATTTCGTCGAGCCTCAACACATTGGCAGGCATATACATGGCAGCATACCAGCCCAAGGAAGCCGAAGTGTATATCATCAAGGCAATCGAACATGCCGACAAAGCACAAAATCCTGCCCGTAAAGCGATATTGCTCGGCATGGCATCGGAAATATACCATGCGCTCGGCAACGACACTATCTCACTCCAATATGCCGACCAGTCGTACGAACTCGAAAAAGTTATCGGCAACGAGCATAGGTCGGCAATACGACTGTCGCAGAAAGCGTCGGCACTTATCGGCTTGCACCGCTACAGCGAAGCCGAGCAGACTCTCGAAACGGTAATCCCAATTCTCCGACAATGTGGCGACAAACATTCGCTTGCAATAGCATGCAACAAAATGGGAATGTCGTTGCTGTGCCAGGAGCGCGAAAAAGAAGCAATAGCCTATTACCGCGAAGCAGCCGACATACTTGTCGAGACTGGTGACCTTATGAACGAAATGCACTCGCGCCGAGGCCTTTACGAAAGTCTATGGAAGATTAACCCCGACAGCGCAAAGATAGAACTCGACAGGTTCGACTTGCTGAAAGACTCGTTATACACCAATGCCACTGCAGAAAACCTTGCACGCTATAATGCCGAATTTGAGAACGACCAGCTGCAGCAGGAAATTTCACGTCGACAAAGACAGCACATTAGCAACATCATAATAATTTTTGCAATAGCAATAATCGTATGTCTGTCGGCACTGATAGCAGTAAGGAAAAACCAAAAGCGCCAACAGCGCAGAACAGAGGAACTTACACACGAGATAGAGCTGCTGAAGAAAATGCTGAATGCCGAAAATCGTGAAGCCGAACCATCGGACGAAGAAGAGTCACCCGACAGCGACGAAAGCGATTCGAACAAGCAGTTCCTCATGAATCTCATCAAAGCGGTAAACGAAGGCTTACCAACTGGAGAATTCGGTGTGGAAGCCATCGCATCGAAACTGAACATGAGCGAACAGACTTTCAGACGCCGACTGCAGAGCGCCACAGGAGAAACACCCAAGGCATACATATCGGCAATACAGATGGAGAAAGCCAGCAATCTGCTTCTGAACAATCCAGACCTGCCAATAATCGAAGTAGCCGAGCAGTGTGGTTTCAACGATGCAAGCAGCTTCAGTCACACCTTTAAGCGCACATACGGAATTTCACCGTCGCAATTCCGCGAAACACACGCGTAATTACCACAATTGATTGCATATCAAAACATTGTCTCTTGTCATTTTCTTACATTTTGTAAGAAAAAAACAAGTTGAAACCTTTATTTTGTAAGAAATCGACAAGTGCGACTTGCCTATTCACCCTAATTTTGCCACCCGAAAATCAGCAAAAACAAATCGAAATAAATTTAATGATATGACAACAAAAATGAAAGTAATCGAAGGGCTATTATTAATAGCATTTATTATGTGCGGTGCAAATTTCACAGCAAATGCACAATTGGGAGGACTTCTGAACAAGGCAAAATCAGCTGTTTCGAAGGACAAGCAAAACAACAACAGCAATAACAACCAGAATGCTCAGCAGAACAACTCGAATTCTAATTCGCAAAGCAACTCTCAAAGCAGTCAGGAAGAAGAACTTAGACGTAAACTCGATGCTGCAAGGACAACCGAAACCAACGACGACACCAACAGCAGTACCGAAAGCACAAGCCAAGAGAAACCTAGCTATCCGACATCGCTCAACGAACTCGACTCGAAACTATTCATCTACAATCCCGACGATGCCGCCAACGATGCATTCTACGATGTAGCAGGCGCCAACGCAACAAAGGCTTACACAGACTTCTGCAATGCCGCAACTATGACCGAATACACCAGCCGCCACGTAGGCTGCGACATGTTCGAATTCGCCGACTACCAGACAGCCAATGGTGTAAAGCAGGTGCATCTCACCGAATATGCATTTTGTGCATACTATTCATACTTCATGACAAATCCAAAAGAGGTTTCGGGATACCAATGCTATATCCGCGCACGTCTTATGCAGGACTGCTATAGGTTCGACAAGGTTCGCTCGTTCCCTTACATCCGCGATGAAGAACGCAACCAGTGGAAGGCAAAATATCCAGGAGCCGAAAACCTGCGCAAAGTAACCTTGGAAGACGGCAAGGAACTCAACCTTCTGGAAACCGAAACCCAGCGTCAGAAGAGATGGGACGACGTACAGGGCGAAGCCGAAGACATTCTTCTCGCCAACACTCCGTACAATGTTGTAAGAAGCGTACTTAAGGGCACACTCGCAGCCATCAAGCAATGCGATGCAGCTGGTCGTAGCGCCGATGCATATAACCTACTTCGTGAAGCAGGATACATGATGGAAGACCTAGGCAGCCACCCATTGCATAGCAAAGACGAACAATATCAAGGCATTTACGAAGAATACAACAGCTACTTCACACAGAAACGTCTCGGATGGCTCAAGTCGGCAGGCGCAGCATCGTCGAAGCCCGTAGCAATGCCAAAGGCAGCATCGGTTTCTGCTGAAATCCAGAATCAAGCTACTGCAAAAGCAAAGGCGAAATTTGGCGACAAGTTTGTGAAAGCTATTGTAACAGAATCAGATTGGCACATCTACAAGGAGCCTAATTATCCGTACAACATTTCGCATCGTAGCATAAGCGTAGATGTAATAATCAAGGAAAACGGCGAGTATTTCGTTTCTCATCAGGACCTGCGACAGAATTACGCCGGCGGAAGCTACTCTGGCTACGACCTGCGCAACAGCATGAAAACACCATTGCAGGAAAAGGTTGATTACAAATAATCATAATTAATATGAAGGAAAATGGCTGGAACTATTTAAGTCCAGCCATTTTTGTTTACAAGAAAGCAGGTGAAAAAAAAATCAATTATTATTGTCCAATTAGACTTAAAAAATGATATATTTGCAACTTGTAACTTTACTTATCAATAAGTATGAAATTAAGAATTGCAATATTGGTAACATTTGCACTGCTTTCTGCAAATATTTATTCGCAGGATGCGGATGCTATTCTTGAAAACGGACTATTCGCATTCAATAACGACAATTTCACAAAAGCAATATCTGAACTGTCGAAATATGTCGAAACCAACAAGGAAAATCCAGTGGCGTACAATACGCTTGGACGTGCATATTCATACTTGGGCAACTTCGACAAGGCCATGATAAATTTCCAGATGGCTATAAAGCTTGATCCCAAATACTACGAAGCAGTAAAGAACCTTGGCTACGTTTACTACGACGAAGGCGACTTCGAGAAGGCCATAAGCCAATTCGAAAGTGCGATAAAGATTAATCCAAAGTACGACACAGCATACAATGCACTTGGCAACGCCTACGACGAACTGAAAAATTACAAGAAAGCTATTTCGTACTACTCAAAAGCAGTATCGATTAGTGAACTTTACGACGGTGCATACAACAACCTCGGTCTGGCATATTCGCACAATGGAAACTACGAAAAAGCCATCCAAAGCTGCAAGAAAGCAATTGAAATAAATCCGCGCAACGACGATGCCTACAATGCAATAGGTGTTATATACGAAGATCAAGGCGAATATGTTGAAGCTATCGAGTGGTTCAAAAAAGCTCTCGAAGTAAACAAGGACAATGCTGATGTTTACAACAACCTCGGTGTGGCATACTACTATTCTGATGATGTTAAGGGCGAAAACAAAGCCGTGAAAAACTACCTCAAGGCATTGGAACTCAATCCAAACAACATCGATTCGTACAATAACCTCGGTGCAGCATATTTCTCGACCAATCCGGCAAAGGCCATGGAATACTACAATATGGCATTGACTATCGACCCCAACCATGTCGATACAAACTACAACATCGGCAAGCTCTATCAGTCGATGAACCAGGAAGCCGATGCCATAGCACATTTCCGTCGTGCAGCACGCGCTGGTCAGGAACTCAGCCGCAAGGAACTGAAGCAGAGAGGACTCGACTGGTAATCCCACAATGGATGAAATCTACATGAGACGGTGCATCGAGCTCGCAAAATGCGGGTTCGGAACTGCATCACCAAACCCTATGGTTGGTGCCGTAATCGTGTGCGACGGCAAAATCATTGGCGAAGGCTGGCATAGACGATGTGGCGAAGCACATGCCGAAGTAAATGCTGTTAACTCGGTAGCCGATAAGTCGTTGCTAAAAAAATCGACAATCTATGTATCACTCGAACCATGCGCCCATGTGGGACGAACCCCAGCCTGCGCCGACATGCTAATACGCGAAGGCATTCCCCGTGTGGTAGTCGGCAGCATCGACCCGTTCGAAAAGGTGGCAGGCAAAGGCATTGAAAAACTGAGAAATGCAGGCGTTGAAGTGAAAATTGGCGTTCTGAAACAGGAATGCGACTGGCTAAACCGTCGATTTTTCACTTTCCACACAAAGCGCAGACCATACATAATATTAAAATGGGCTCAGACTGCCGACGGTTTCATCGACAATATTCGTACCGACAACACGAGGAAACCATTGAAAATCACTAATGTACAATTTGACAGGCTTGTCCACAAATGGCGCACCGAAGAAGATGCTATTCTTGTAGGCACGCGCACCGCCCTGCTCGACAATCCACAGCTTACAGCCCGCCTTTGGTCGGGACGGAATCCCGTGCGAGTTTGCATCGACCGAGAATTAAAAATTCCTGCATCAAGTAGAATATATGATTGTCAAGCAAAAACAATAATAATTAATGGTAGCAAGGAAGGCACAAATGGCAATTTGATTTTCTGCAAGGCTGATTTCAATGAAAACATTGTACCACAAGTACTAGACATATTATACCGCAACGAAATCCAGTCGGTAATTGTCGAAGGCGGAGCGCAAACCATAAACTCGTTTATTTCCAGCGGGCTGTGGGACGAAGCAAGAATTTTCACTAGCACAGAAAAAATCACCAACGGAGTGAAAGCCCCCGATTTACCCTACCCTTGCGCAAAAATCGAAAAAGAAGAGGACGTCACACTGAAATACATCTATAACAACGACTTCTATACTGAAAACATTTTATAAACTATCCGCATAAATGTCAGCAGCAAAACAGTTATTTATAATCATCCTCTGCCTCTGCGTAGGATTTCTGCTTAATACAGCATTGGTTGTACTATTATACTTTTTCATGCAGGGCGAAACCTCGTACAAGATTCTGCTTATGCTGTCGTCAATCATATCGTTTGCGCTTCCTGCCCTGCTTGCAGCAAAATTCATTCAAAAAGAAGAACCTGCATTTAGGCAACTTGGCATGACCGAAAGTCCCAGATTTACAAAATACCTCCTCGCAATAGTATTTATGCTTGCAATAATGCCGGCAATTGAATTTATTTCGAGTTTAAACGCAGCATATTCGTTTCCCGAATCGCTGAAAGGACTAGAAGAATACCTACGAAACATTGATGAATCGGCAATGCAATCTACCATGAAGGCTCTGGCAGGAAATGGTATCGGGGCATTTATACTGAACCTTATAGTACTGGCTATAACACCTGCCGTATGCGAGGAAATGTTCTTCCGTGGCGTACTGCAGAAGTTCTTTGTCGACAACATCCGCAACAAGCACATTGCCATACTGCTTACTGCATTTATATTTTCGGCGATACACATGCAATTTTCGGGACTGCTGCCTCGGTTTATACTCGGCGCAGTGCTCGGATATTTGTTCTATTCGTCTGGCTCGCTATGGCTGTCGATTGTTGCACATGCAACCAACAACGCACTAGTAGTCATTGCTGCATTTTTCTTCGGTGCCGAAATTTCTGCATCGCCCGACCTCAGCGCATACACAAATCCTTGGTGGATATGTGCAATTGTGGCTGGACTTGCAATAGCATTTTTTGCAGGCAGAAAAATTTTCTGCACTAAAAAATAGGCTTTTTTAATGTTTTTTGCATCATTGATTTTATTGATTATCAAAATTTGTATATTTTTGCACCGAATTTGGTACTCAGCGCTAAAGCAGGTTCACGCGGTACTACCTAATTATTTTGAACCTACAATTTAAACATAAAGTCTAAATTATGAATTTTATAGAAAGACTAAGCGAATCTCCGGTTACGAACATTCCGGAACTTCTTAACTTGCACCACTCCAACCCTCTTGGCATCAATCCGTTGGGACTTTTGATATTCATTTTTATCATGGCAGCATTCATGGAGCTGGTAAACTTCCAAATCCGCTACAGGGACAAAGCCAAGTTCTATCCGATTTTGTACACATTGTTCGGAATTACCTTGGTTTCAATATATTACTACTGCTTCATGGCCGATTTGCCAACCGTTGACAGATATGGCGAGAAACCATGCATTGGCTGGTTCTGCGACTACGATGTAGTTGGCGACTGGGGACTTGCAATTCTTGGTCTTGTAGGACTTGTGCTGGTAGTTTACTGGATGATTTGCGCCGTAATGCAGGTTACTGCCCAGATGTCGGTACACGCAGGACTTAGCGAAGGCAAGAAGTGGAAAGAATGGAAATGGGGAACAGTAGTTGCTCTCGCAGGACTTGCAGCAAGCGTTATCGTTTACATCGCAAAGGCTTCGGCATCGGCTTGCTCGTGGGTATTGTTCGGCAGCCAGATAGTGATGATACTTTTCTGCCTTGTAAAGATGGTTCTAGACTGTGTACGCACAAAGAGCGCATGGGGCGTGGCAATCGCATTGGTGTTCTTCCTCGGCATCGAGGCGCTGATAATGCTTTCGATAGAATGCATGTACGGTGCAATCGTATTCTGCGTTGTGATACTCGGAGCGTTTGCATCGGCTAAGGCAAGAAAGAAAATGCCGAAAAAGAAAAACGAATAAGGTTAAAAATCTTTTTATAGGAAAGGGGCTGATTTATTTTCAGCTCCTTTTTTATTATCCGCAAACAGCATAAAACCTAGAAACGGCGAAGCCATTGAACCCCTTGGGCTGGAAGGCTAAAAGGCTTTAAGCCTGCAAGCCACAAACTTAGAAACGCCGAAGGCATAGAACGGCAAAGCCCTCAACGAAGTTAAACAGCGAAGCCATTGAAACAGCGAAGCTAAAAACGGCGCAGCCATTGAAACGCGAAGCGAGAAACGGCGTAGCCATTCAAACGGCGTAGCCATAGAAACGCCGAAGGCATTCAAACGGCGTCAGCCATTCAAACGTGCGAAGCACATAGAAACGCCGAAGGCATTCAAACGGCGCAGCCATTGAAACTGCGTAGCGTTATCCCAGCAAGCTTTCCCTTATGAAATTGTCGTAGCCCTTAATTCCGAAATACAGCATCTTCAAAGCTGCAAATGGGCGAAGTTTATTTTCTACTTTGGCGAGCTTTTCGGGAGTATCGGCACCAAAATATTCGCAGGCAAACATCTCCCAGAACTTGAGCATTGCCGCATTGTCGATATGATATAGCTTCTTTGTCAAATCGTCGGGATTGCACCTGCAGACAAGATACATCATGCCAAAATCGAACAGCGGATTGCCATAGCTGAAGTCGGCAAGATCTATCCACAGGTTGCCGAAACTCGAATCGAGAATATTGCCGATATGCAAGTCACCGTGGAGACAAGTCGTTGCTGGTGGTATGCTTTTCACAAAATCAAGAACCTTTTTCTTCTCATCATCAGTAAAAATTTCTGCATTTTCAACTGCCCTGCAAGACATATCGGCAGCCGACGGGAAAACAGCAGGATTGCAAACCGTAGAATGCAACTGCCTGCACATACGGGCAAATTCGGCTGCATATCTTTTCATACTGTCGGGATTCTCGGATATTGCCCTTGCAAACGACTTCTTATCGACAATACGACCAAACTCGCAACCGTACCTCTTGCCATCGGTGACAAAGCGTCCTGGCATAGGCGTAGGCAGTCCCATACGGAAAACATTCATTGCGGTGCGAAGTTCGCGCAGCGGCATTTCGGGCGATACCGATTCGGCGTACAACTTTATCATTGTGCGTCCGCCCTTATGGTTGTAACTTTCGGCATTGAAGCCTTCGCCACTACGCTCATAGTCTGCGAGGTTGATTTTTGCTGGCTCACCGAAATCCTTCTGTCCAAACGTCTTTTCGAGCAGAGTAATAAATTCGCGGTATGCAGGAGTTCCAGCAAGGTCGAAAAGTGCTACTGCCAGTTCGCGGTAGCGCCATTCGTGGTCGGATTTGCCATTTGGTGCATGGAAGATTTTCCAAAGCTCGTCGCCAATACGCTCGTAGTCGCGGGCGATGGCGCGCATATTCGAGAGTTTGTCGCCCATAGCCACAATTTTTGCATCGTATGGAGCACCGGCGAGCCTTTCCAGGGCTGCTTTTTTTCGGTCAGTCCAACTGTCGCGCTCCGAAAAGCCGTTTGCGAACTTATCGCTTTCGGCTTCTACCAAAGCAGCAATCCTGTCGCCAAATTTCTCGCGCAACTGCTTCAATGTTACATCTGTATCTTCAATTGTATCGTGCAATGCTGCTGCGGCAAGTATTTCCTGATCAGAAGTTATTGTTGCGGCTATCTCCACCGCTTCCATTAAGTGTACCGAGTATGGGAAACCCTTTCCTCGACGTTCGGTATTGGCGTGTGCATCAATTGCAAAATGCATTGCCTTGTCGAGGATGGATGTGTCTATATATTTGTTTGCCATAAATTTACTTTCTACTTTATATTAATTTTCGACACTTGTTCGAATGTGCGCCGTGCGTGTTCGATGTTGTAGTCCGACTTTCCGAAAACGGAATCGTAGAACATTCGCAGACCGATTTCGCCGCCTCCATTCTTTACTATATACACGATGCAAAGGTTCTGCAATGCTACCGACAGCGCCAGAATATCGAGGTCGGTCGACGAAAGCTGATGAAGTGCAAGTTTGTATGCATCGTCACTGCAATCCTTGATAAGTCGATGCAAATCGCCGAGTGTACGGAAGTTCATCTTTATCAGCGTTGTCAAGTAGCGCATTAGGTTGTCCTCGTAGATTTCGGCCTGATTGATGGTTGCA
>JAEEGF011584721.1_pt1 | contig 12590 bp, 10 predicted proteins | sample 9134171 | NCBI WGS metagenome assembly JAEEGF01 (sample SAMN16246542, study PRJNA631951) | gut metagenome | biome: gut microbiome; feature: rumen; material: AP-attached | host: Bos | place: Iran: Karaj | collected 2018-10 | reverse complement strand
TCAGCCCAAAATTGAAAGGATGCTGCGTGTAATGCAGCTCTTTTCCAGTAATACCAAGTATACGCTGGACGAATTGTCCGATAAACTTGGCATTTCCAAGCGTTCCCTTTTCCGCTATATCGACACGTTCAAAAACGCCGGCTTCGTCGTCCAGCGAATCGATGAAGGTGTGTACAAAATGACCACCTACAACAAGGAGTATTCGGACCTCTCTCAACTTGTGTATTTCTCCCAGGAAGAAGCCATCGTGGTGAGCCGCCTGATTGAGAATCTGAGCAGCACCAATGCGATGAAAGCTGGACTCAAGCAAAAGTTGGCCGCCGTGTATGATTCCACATCCATCGGTGATTACCGCGAGCAGAAGGGCAAGTCTGATGAGATTGATGCTCTGGCAAAAGCTATCAAAGAGAAGAAACAGGTGGAACTGGTGGCGTATGAATCCGCCCTGGCCAACAAGACGAAGAATTATATCGTTGAACCCTATGCCTTTACGAAGGAATACATTGATATCTGGGCTTGTGACACGGCATCCGGGCACAATAAGGTGTTCAAGATATCACGCATCGGCGAGGTTAAGATTCTGGGAGACTGGCAGATGGAAGAGAAGCATGAGCGCAGGCCGATAGATTCCTTCCGAATGTCCGGCGACGGACATCCCATCGAGCACGTGAAGCTCAAGCTGACTCTTCGCGCGAAGGATTTGTTGACGGAGGAATACCCCGTGACGGAAACCGAGGTATATCAAGTGAAACGGACCTGGTTCTGGGAAGGAGATATCAACGCCATGGAAGGCATCGGCCGCTTTGTCCTGGGACTGCCAAGAGAAGTGACGATTATGGAGGGCGCCAAACTGAAGGCCTGGGCGTCCGGGGAAGGTGCATTTATCCAGAAAAAGTTCAAATGAGCGCACCGTTACACGTCGATTTTTTACAAACTGTCAAAAGTTGTCACTAATAAAGCGTTTCTTTGCAACAATAATTTCACACAAACATTTTATTATGGAAAAGATGAACGCTAATTTCTTTCAAGAAATGATGGAAGACCTGCGTGTGCAAGCTCGTCTCGATGCCATCAATTCTATCGTGGACCCCGATGAACACATGGATGCAGTAGAGATTCATACTCACGTTTATATGCTTGGCGCCAGAATGGCTTTCAACATGATAGCATCCAAGCTTTTCACCTCTGATGAGATAGAAATGGACATGAGCGCCTTTGATGATGCTACAGAGGACCAGATGTCCATGTATTTAGCGGGCGATAAAAAACTGTTAAACTAACATGTCATAGTCACTGTTCTTATGAAGAAGCATTTCCCCTTTTTAAAAGGATATCGCCCTATCCAAGGAGCTGAAGGAGGTTTTTTACTAGATGACCCAGAAGGATTGCCCTTCGATATGGAAGGCTATTCCGGAGTTTATATAATTGAAACAACGGATAACTTTAAGTTTCCTTATCCTGCAGGAAATAGCAAGGTGATATATATTGGAAAAGCGGATGAATTAAGATCTCGTCTATCTCAGCATAGGCATCATCTTAACCGTTTAAACAATTCAAAGGGTGAATGGGGAATGGCAGAAGAAGAGCCTTGGGTAGGATCAAAGTACCAGTATATGTATGCCCATGGTGCTAAAGTGTATTATTACAAATGCCGTGGTCAGCAAGAAGCGAAAGAGGAAGAAAGCAGGATTATGTGGGCCTTCTACCAGAAGTATAGGGCTCTGCCAGTTGGCAACGGAGCAAAATCGTATTCAAAACTATGAACTAGCTCTTTCTCTCCATATGAGAATTGAAGAGGCCATTGTTTATTTACTTTCCACCGAAGGCTGCGGAATGACCACAGAGACTTTAGCGGAGCAGATTAATCTGCGCCGCTTGCATCTGAGGCGAGACGGGCAACCGGTTACTAGCAACCAGATTTACGCCGTTGCGATGCGGTTTCCGGAGATGTTTGTGAAAGATGGGAGGTTGATAAGGTTGATGGTGTGAAAGAAAAATCCACCCACGATGTCAAACTACACCAAAAATTCCTTAAATTTGCGTATTAGGCAAACAAATACCCAAAATGACTAAAGATATTAATCGACTTAAGGTTGTCCTTGTCGAGAAAAAACGGACCAGTAAATGGCTCGCTGAGCAGCTTGGAAAAGACCCTGCTACTATTTCGAAGTGGTGCACAAATCGGGCACAGCCCGGGTTGGAAACGCTTGTTGAGATAGCGGAGGTGCTAGATGTTGAAGTTGGAGAACTGCTTAGAAACAATAAGGAATAATAGCATGGCAAAAAAAGAATACACATTCATTGACCTCTTTGCCGGATGTGGTGGTTTAAGCGAGGGCTTTTATAGGGAAGGCTTTAAGGCCTTGGCTCACGTAGAGATTAACCACGACGCGTGCGAAACACTACGTTCTCGTATGAAGTATTATGGGTACAAAAACGCAGAAGAAGAAGTCATTGAGTACGACATTACTTCTCCTGACATTATTTCTCGAATTGATAGCGTCGTAAAAGGCAAGAAGATAGATATCATAATAGGCGGTCCGCCATGCCAAGCTTATTCTACCGCGGGGCGTGTACGCGATGGGGAGGGGATGGCAAAGGATCCTCGCAACTTCTTATTCGAAAGCTACGTGAGAATTCTGGAGTATTATCGCCCGAAGTTTTTTGTCTTTGAAAATGTTACCGGATTATTATCCGCTCGGGTAAATGGATCCTTGATATTTCCTAAGGTCCTTCAAGCCCTTGGGAACCAGTATAAGGTGATTGATGACCCCTCGATTTTAGTTCACAACACAGCAAATTATGGCGTCCCACAAATACGTAAGCGAGTCATCATTATGGGTGTTCGCAAGGATATTGTTGGGAAAGATGCCATGGATCTTTATAAATCTGTAAAGAAAACCCATTACGACCCTGATATGGATGCTGAACAAAGAAAAAAACTACTCAGGTTCGTTGATGTCCATGATGCTATATCTGATCTTCCCCCGGTTGAACCTGGGCATGATGCTTCGTCAGAAGCGTTCGATTATCCGTGCAATAATGCTTTTCTAAAAAGAATTGGTAGGTCAGGGGTACATCCTCTAATGGATCATATTTGCAGAAATCATAATGACACTGATAGAGAACGTTTTCGTGTTATGATTGGCAATCATTGGAGTTTTGGAGAGATGAGAAGAAAACGCCCAGATTTAGAGCACGAACACGCTCGCGTATTTGATAATAGTTATGTGGTTCAGTGGTGGGATCTTCCTAGTAAAACTATACTTGCCCATATCTATAAGGATGGTTTTCAATTTATCCATCCAGATTTAGCTCAGGCTAGGACTTTTACTGTTAGAGAGGCGGCACGAATTCAGTCTTTTCCAGATGACTTCGTGTTTGAAGGGTCCAGAGGCGAAAAGTTTAAACAAATTGGGAATGCTGTTCCAGTATTGTTTGCAGAAGCTCTAGCAAAGGCAATTAAAAACAACTTAAAAGACTTAGAACAATGATTTTTGTTCCTGATAATCTACACGACAAAACATATAAAGACCAGTTTCTTGAATTGGTCAATGTGTATATTCGTCTTGTAGAGTGTCACACTAAAAAAGTGAATATTACTATCAAGCATTGCGATTGTATTTCTGATATAATTATCAAGGAATTGATGGCGATGGGTGTCCTAAATAAATCTTTTGGTCTAGACGATTTACGTTTGGTTTTGGGCGATGAGTTATTCATCCGCTTCGTCGACTGCGTTAATTGCTATTTGTCTAATAAAAAGTCTTTCGGCGCTATACTAGACAAACTGAACAATCATTCAAGAGCAATAGCCCAGGCCAAAGAAGCCGCGGCAAGAAAACCGTGTTTTGTCGATTTCTTCGCCGGAGCTGGCGGTCTTAGTTATGGTTTCACTAGGGCCGGTTTTAAGGTAGCTTTTGCAAATGACTTCGAAGAAGTATGCATTAGAACGTATAAGTACAATCACCCGGAATTGTCTTCTGATAAAGTTATAGAGGCTGACATTCGTGGGATTGTTGATCATATCGAGGATTACATAAAAGAGCCCATTGACATTGTAGTCGGCGGGCCTCCTTGCCAAGGATTCAGTTCTGCGAATAAACAGAGGATTATTGATGACCCTCGAAATGAGCTATATAAGTATTATATTAAGGCAATAAAGAAGATTCTCCCAAAATTTGTAGTAATGGAGAATGTCCATGGAATGCTATCTGTCGCACACCAAGTAGTTGAAGACTATGAATCTATTTCAGAAGAACGCAATGGCATTCATTACACGTATTCGGTTTCTTATAAATTACTGAATTCCGTCGATTTCTCTGTTGCTCAGGCAAGAGAACGTCTTATTTTCATTGCGGTTAGAAATGATATCGCCGCTAGTAAAGGCATATCACCAGCAGATATTTTCAACGACATAGAGCGTGCAAATAATGGAAAGCCGCGGTATATATTAAAAGAGGCATTGGATTTTATTTCCCCCTTGAATGCACCACGAATAAAGAACCAGAATGAAGTAGATTCAGAGGAAACCGGGGAAAAAGTTGCCATTAATAAGTTTTGTGGAAATGAGAACCCTTATCTACGATTGATTAATGAGGATAGAGTTATTCCAATTATCTTCAACCATAAGGCCAGATATGTAAATGAAATAAACTACGACATATATCGTCTTTTAGAACCAGGGGACGATGCTTCAGATGAAAAAATTGCCGACATTATGCCATATAAGCATCGTCTTCACTGTTTTAAGGACAAGTACTATAAATTAATACCTAGTAAACCGTCAAGGACAATCACTGCACATCTTAGAATGGACTGCCATTCACATATTCATCCATTTCAAGTTCGGGCAATCACTCCTCGAGAGGCAGCTCGAATTCAATCCTTCCCAGATGATTACTTATTCCTTGGGGCTTATTTAAAAACATATATGCAAATTGGGAATGCCGTCCCAGTTTTAATGGCCAAAACAATAGCAGAAGTTATTAAGCAATATTTATGATAGAATCTGTCACCTTCTTAAAAACTTTGAACGCAACGGACTGCAATAACACCGGGGCCCATGCCGTAGGCTTATCCTTCCCAAAGAAGTATAACGTAGCATTATTCCCTAATCTTGTTTCCAATGAGTTCCGTTTTAAGGCGTACGATAATGTTTTGAAAAAATCGTTTGACCTCCGTCTTGTTATTCGGCCAGCAAACAATCAACAGTACATCACTGGTTTTTCCGACTATATTCGAACGAAAGGATTACAAGCGGGTGATGTGGTATGTTTAGAAAGAAGAACTACCGATATTAATGGAGGTCAAACCTTATACTATTTAAGCGTTATTAAAAGATATGGAATCCTTATACTTCAGTCTTTTAGCAAGGGTTTCGTAGTAATTAGGAATGACATCGGGAATAACTTCTTTGGTAGAGTTCAGCAGTGTCTTTACGATGGCTTGCCTGCTAATTTGTTAGTATCATTTGACAAAACGGACAAAATACGGGCTAACGCCAGTGACGTTGCGGATTTTTACAATGTTCAATTAAATGGAAGTGAAATAAAAGATGTTATTAGCGACACTTTTATCGAAATCGACACAAATACAAAAATAATCCGAGGAGTAAAGGACGTACAGTTTGTAATTATTAATCAGTAGACAGTTATGGCAAAGTATTATATCATTAAAATTGAATCTGTTATTTCCGCTTTTACATTTAGCGAGGCAGGACGAGTAACCACTTTTGAATGGAACTTCCCATTCCCTCAGGGCATAGCTGTTGGTGATTCTCTTCTGGGTTTTCTTATGGACCCTATAAATGAAGTTAGATTCTATTTGAAGGTACATGCCGTTAATCCGAATTCTTTAATACTCACAAAAGAATTTGAAGTGTCAAAAGGTGTTGGCATCTCTTGTTTTGATGCCAATACAAGGACTACCCTTTTGAACCATACTAATGAGATATTTGAGATTCAGCCAGATACGTTCTCGGCAGTATTAAATCAATTGATCACTCAGCTTCATCCCTTACTTTCCGTAAGTCAGAATCTCAACAACGCCCTCAGTCAAGAGTATCTTAATAAACTCAAACGAGATTATAACATCATTTTGGCTGGAGCACCAGGCACGGGGAAGACTCATGAAATGCAGCAAGTATATGATGGATTTACGAACCACTTTCTTGTAACTTTCCACCAATCGTATAGTTATGAAGAGTTTGTAGAGGGCATCAAACCTATTATTGACGATAATACAAGTGCTGGTTCTAACTCAAATTCTAATCAGGAGCCTATTCAATATGAGTATCATAAAGGCGTTTTTTATGATGCTTGTGAATTAGCAGCACAAAAAGCTGGATATGCAAGTTTGGTTGCATGCCTTGCCGACTCTAAGCAAGGAAGGATTTCTAGATTTATCCAAGGGAGAGTCGAGCCGGTCATTCTATGCATCGATGAGATTAATCGAGCAAATGTATCCTCGGTTTTTGGTGAGTTAATTTCATTAATTGAACCGAGTAAAAGGTTATGCGGCAAGAATGAAATGATTGTGAAACTTCCATACTCGGGAAAGGAGTTTGGTGTTCCTCCAAATTTATATTTAATTGGTACAATGAATACGGCAGATCGGTCCATTCAACTGCTAGATTCTGCATTAAGACGACGGTTTGTCTTTAAAGAGTTTTTTCCTGATGATACGACCATAGGCATCACAGAAGCACAAAGTATTCTTAAGGCCATCAACAGTCGTATCCGCGTCCTGCTTGACAAGGACCATCAGATTGGTCATGCTTATTTTATTAATGCACAAAATAGTTATGATGTTTATCGGACAATGATCGATAAGGTGATACCGCTCTTACAAGAATACTTTTATGATGATACAAATAAGGTGCGACAGGTTTTGAATGAAATGGGGACGGATGAAACTCATTATTTTTATGTGAAGGATACTGATGCTACTGAGGCTTATAAGAAACTTGGATTAAATGATGACGAGCAAGGCTTCTATTCCTTAAAAGAGAATTTAGATGACTTATCTCAAAGTGAAGCAATAAGTATGCTCTCGCATATTTATACGAATTAGAAGGTGCGCTTATGAGGAAGGTCCTTTCTGGATACGAGTTTTGTAAATTCGTCATTGGCGAGCCCTCTGTTTCCGGGAACGTAATTCAGTTAAGAAAAGAGTCTTTTGACAACTTGTGGAATTTCGTCCTCGAGAATCAAGGCGGAGATGATTCTGATAGTGTCTTATCTATCGGAAAATCAAACGGTGCTCGCTTTATCCGGGCAGGGAAATACGTCGGAACAATTCAGACAAAAGATGGTCAGATAATTGAAATATTACCAAAAATAGCCAAGGGCGATTCTGATGCAGAAAAGAATAAGGCAAGAGTAGTCTTTCGAAAGATGCTAGCTTCTTGCTATGGCCAAGATGCTAAACGTCTTTCAGATGTTTCCTTGGAGACGAAGAAAGACTTCCCTATTTTTGAATACTACATTCAGCGTTATCTTGAAGAGGTTGATAGGCTAGTACTGGCAGGTTTAAAAAAGAACTATGCTAAAGTTCAGGCCAACGAACCTTTTTTAAAAGGGAAACTCTTAGTCGGTAAGCAAATCACTCGTAATGCTGCGGATAAAGCACATTTCCAAATTGAGTACTCAAAATACATAGAAGATATTCCCCAGAACCGCATAATAGTTTCAACGTTATATAAACTTGCTCAGATAACTACAGATTCATCCACTGCAGCTGTATGTCGTCGCTCAATAATTAAACTTGACGGCATTCCACAAAGTAAGAATATTGCGGCCGATCTGCAAGTTTCACTGTCATCAAATAGATTGTTCTCTGATTACACCAACTTGATTAACTGGAGTTCGCAGTTTCTACTAAATAAAGGTTTTACGTCTTTTAAAGGCAACACCGTAAACTGTGCACTTCTATTTGATGCGGCCAAACTATTTGAGAGTTATGTTGCTCATTTATTCAAAAAGTACTCGATAAACTATGATATAACCTCTCAAGATAAAACTCATTACTTTATTCATAAGATTTCTGAAGCAAAACAAGAGGCTGAACGCTTATATTTGTTGCGCCCAGATATTGTTGCGCTACCTAAAACAAGTGGCATCCAGACTGTTATTCTTGACACAAAATGGAAAGTTCTAAGTGAAGCCCAATCTTCATCAATCAGTATTCATGATCTCTACCAGCTATATGCTTATGGGCATAAGTACGCTAGCTTGACAGCACCCCCGATTCTAGTTCTCGTTTATCCAGCAGTACAATATGGTGATCGCGAAAATAGATTTCTGTATAATTGGAACTCAATGCCGATTGGCATCGGTGCAAATCGAAAGCCAATGGGCCTGATTGTCTGTAAGTTTGAACTAGATGCATCAGATGATGAGTATAAGCAGCAGATTCAGGACATTTATTCTTCCTGCAACTCGTTTTTTAACGACATTCAGCAAGGAAAATATGATAGCTATACGGAAGTTTAATCAATTTTTTATCAGCCAAATAGCATGATTGACTTTTCCAACATAAAACTCCCAATTTACTCCAACAAATACGGCCAGGGCGACTACCTGGAACTCATTGACTATCTCTCCCAAAAGATATCAGAGTTCCGCCTCGAGCCTAGGCGAAAGGCGAGAAATGCTATCATGGGGAGCATGGCTCTTCCTTTAATCGTATTCTATTCAGAGTGGTATAGGCGAGATTATGTTGGAGGGAAAGGCTCACAACAGTGGGAAGACCCGCTCATCAACAAGGGTATTTGTACTAAAGAGGCGTTTTCGGAGATTCGAACCCTTTTGGTAAAGAAAGTTGGTGAACAGTATGACATTCTAGCCAATCGCCATGACTTGGTCGATAACAATGGGCAGTTATTACGCAGCATCCTCTGCCAAGGAGGACTCCCTATCGAGTACATCATTCATGGTAGGGAGAATAATAGCTTTTTCACCTTATTGCACTGGATTGTCAGTGAGAGCCTAAATAATGAGGCTCCAAGTATTGGAGAGATAAAAGCTCGAACTGAACAACTCTGCATGTCGCCAACGTTGACTGGGATAGACACGTGTAAGGCAACTCTCACCTTGGCAGAGTCTATTACTGCTGAAGCAGTAGTGCCATTCAATGTGTCGGAAAACACATTAAGAGAACTGGAGAGCAAGCTTAAAGAAGACCGCGAACGCGTAAAAAAACTCGGTCTTAATAAGCCTATATTCTTCAAGGAGTTTTTTATTGAGCCTAACCCAGAAGGAGGGTTTGATTTTAAGTATACGATTCGATTAGAGGAGTCATTCAGTGTGGAGAGGGCATACCGATTTGGGCTATCTCCTGATGTCCAGCGATTTACTGTCTCACACAAAGGTGATTCCCTTGGCAGATACATCCGCATGAGCGATGGCTTATTCCATTGCAGGGAATTCAAAAACAAACCGCATGTGTTTTCGGAGACAGATGGGGGCAATGAGTGTAGTCAAGTTGACATTCAGACCGATCTTTCCTCTAATGATTATCATTGTGAGTTAGTCTCCAGGTTGTCTTTTACTGGGGATAATATTCTGTTAACCGAATTGAAGGACGGTGTGTGGATAGTCAAGAATAGGTTCAATGACGAAGGGACTTTTTATGTTTGGGTTCCCAGGACCTACACGGTAAATGCCGAGGATGGGTTCGTTTCAGAATGCAGTTTAAGCGGATGTAATTATTACCGAGTACTTATCAATCAACTCCATCCGGCCACGTTGTTTTCTCCCGATGGAAAACAACTTGATCCGCACCATCTCTTCCTAACAGATTACACTGTGTCATTTCACGGTTTAACGTCTTCATGGTTGCTAGCATCTAATGTCCATATTATCTCTGATTTACCTGACGACTATAACATCCAGGTATATGATAACATCAACCAAAGACGAGAGCTTAAGTATTCTGTAAAGTACAGAGTCAAGAACGAAAAGGAGTATCATGATATTTCTTCTTCACTTCCAGAAGGTATCGTTTTTATTCGTGTTGATGTGGGATACCAACAAGTGGAAGGCCGGTTTTTCTATGCCAAAGGACTTGATTGTGAGATAGATACTCACAAACAAGCAATTTGTTGGTCCAAAAGTGGCAACTGTGAAGTAATAAGTGATTCGGCAGATATCGTTGAGAATGAGCCGGGTGTTTTCTCGTTGCGGAACCAAGCTACAGTCCGAACGATTGGATTCCAGTTAAAAGCAAATAAAGATATTGCCATAATTGAAGCGCCGGCCCCTACTAATAACATTCGTGTTTTAGATGTGGATGGCAACTTATTGCATTCTGGGCAAAGAATCTGCATACAGAACTTACAGTACTACAACGTTTACTCTCCAGGGAAAGGAGAAACAAGGGTTTCTATTACATCATGCACGGGGGCACAATCCGGGACACCTACTGTGTTTACAAGGCGGTTGCCGTTCAAATCATCATTAAGCGACTTTAAGAGAGAAATCGAGTCTGTTTATTACGCAGAGACGATGAGCCCTCTCAATAACACCCACGAATATGTAGAGCTTTCTTTCCCGGATAGTGGCTTGTCTTTTAAGTGTGTATATTATAATCGTCTGGCTGAACCTGATGACGCTAACAAAAAAATCAATGTTATTGATACAGGCTACCGAAAAGACGAGAGTATTACCGGGTTGTACTATGTAACTCTGGATTGTGACCCGGACGATATAGCTATTGGAGAACTTAACCAGAGTGAAGATAAGGAATTCCATTATCCGGAGGTAAACTCCAGCATTATGGTACTGCCTCGCCTGGACGGCAATATCAATTTAGTGCGCCCCACACTATTGCCTTTTTCTTTAAAAGAAACTAATTGGCGAGAAGAGATAATGTCTTCATGTTCACCCCACGATGTGGTTTGGAAGAAGCTATATCGATACTATGACGTCTGCCGACAGTATGCAATCCCATTTGACGTATTCAACTGCTTCCAAGCTATTTGTGGGAAGTATGTTAAGAATTTTGATGGCAAAATAGCTGATATCTGTCCTCCAGAAGAGTATCAAACCTATGTGAGCCGATTCGCGTTGTCAATGCTTTGCGAGTATAATACTCCGGTTGATGATCTCTTATTGAAATTTGCTCGTTGTTTTAACTTTATGTGGCATTGGATCTCCATGGACAAATGGGGAGAAGCCTTGACATGGGGCGGATTTGATTACCTCGATGCTTTCAAAAAGCTCTCACAGTTAATATCTGAAGAACTTTGCCTGCCGAGCACAAATCAGCCCATTATATGCACTCACTACCTTGATTTCGGTTATGAAGAGTTCCCTATCGACCAGATGTCATTTGGGGAAATAGTCAACGGTTCTTACAAGCATATAACAACCTCATTTAACGATTTCATATCACGCATCCGTCCTTTGGTAGAAAACACTATTGCCATACAAGGACCCAGAATCGATTTGTATGGGGATACCGACATTATTAAATCAATCAATGGGATAAAGAACAAAGGGGAACGCCAATTGTTCAAGTCCGCATATGTGGCCGCAGCGTTATTCACTGGAAAGTATTCAGGGAGGTTTAGAAATCCCAAGGCGATCCTATATGCTCAAATGAACACATCTGTTTATTCATTAGTCTTCACGAACATTCTTAGATATATTTAACGGATTATGAACTATAAGGAGTTTTTTACAACGGCCTCGGAGGCAATCAAGGAAGCGACCATAGCAATATGGAGTTCTGGTGAGAAGTCCAAAGCACAAGATTACCGCACTCTCTTGGAGCGTGAGCCATTGATGCAAGACCCGCTATTCAATGTAGCGACACCATGGGAATCTGACACCCGAAAGTTCCGAGATTTTACAAATCTCTTTGATGCTCAATTCATTGATGCCGTCGCAGAAAAATGCCCGGACAAGTATCAGTTCCCCTACTATAAAAGGGGCGAGAAATCATATGACCATTCTCCCTATGTTCATCAAGCCAAGAGTTGGGATATTCTTCTGAATCAAAAAAAGAATCTGATCATCAAAAGTGGAACGGGTTCAGGTAAAACAGAATGCTTTATGCTCCCCGTCCTTCAAGATTTGATGCATGAGCGACAGAAAGGTGTAACTGAAGGTATTCAGGCGCTATTCCTTTATCCTCTCAATGCTTTAATCAAGAGTCAACAAGAAAGAATGGACGCTTGGTGTGAAGCCATTGCAAAATCTTATGGTGTGCGAGATAAAAGCCAGACAGTAAACTATGGCATGTATAATTCTTCTACACCTGAAACTGGCGGGAATGCAAGAAAGATTCATGTCTGTGAATCCCGAGATAGTATGCGCAACAAAATGGCGCCTCAGATTCTCTTCAGCAATCCTACCATGCTTGAGTATATGTTGCTTAGAAGAAAGGATACGCCGGTTTTGAGAGCATCTCAAGGGAAATTGAGGTGGATTATTCTGGACGAAGCACATACCTATGTGGGCGCAGCCGCAACAAATCTAGCGCTTCAGATTAAACGAATCATTGACGCATTCGACACTGATATCAGTCAAATTAGGTTCGCGGTCACTTCTGCAACAATCGGTAATGGAAGTATTACTGATTTG